>Ga0114997_10000554_pt1 | contig 30726 bp, 32 predicted proteins | sample ArcticOcean_MG_C_2_FD_87045 | JGI IMG/M metagenome (GOLD analysis project Ga0114997, IMG submission 87045) | Marine microbial communities from western Arctic Ocean - ArcticOcean_MG_CB4_136 | ecosystem: Environmental > Aquatic > Marine > Oceanic | place: Arctic Ocean: Canada Basin | collected... | reverse complement strand
TATATTAATAGCTTTTTTTAACATCCACCTTTTATGAGAAATAAAAAAAATTTTTTTTTTATTAATTAAATTTTTTTTCTTTTCCCAGAAAACCCTATTTAAAAAACTTGATATTTTTTTTTTTTTTTCAAAATAGTGCTCAGTACTATTAAGGAACCACATGTCGTGAAGACTAATTACAATTTTTTCATCAAATCTATCTATTTCTGAAAGTGATATCATTGATCTGTTTATCCAATGTAAATTAATTATATCTGGCTTATAAAATTTTATTTTTTTATATATAAAAGTATTAAAAATATTTAGAGATTGATGATATTTTTTTTTATTAAAAAAAAAAATTAAAGATTTTTCAATAAGCCTTAAAGTAAAAATTTGAATCTTATTAAAGATATTATAAATAACAATTGATTTTTTATGTTTGCTATAGGCTGTTAAAAAAAAAAAATTTTTTTTTTTTAATGAGTTAAAAATAGAATAAGCTGCCATAGAGGCACCACCTTTAAAATCACTAAAAGAAATAAAAACTACTTTCACTTTATAAATAAATTAATATTTGACTTATACCAATCACAAATAGTTGAAATATCATTTATTAAATTTCTTTTAACTTTCCAGTTTAATTTTTTTAACTTACTACAATTAATTTTGTAAATCTTATCATTAAACGGACGGTCTTTAACAAATTTTATATTGGATTTAAAATCTTTATTTAAATTCTTAGCTATAATTTTAACTATATCTTTGACTTTGTAATGCCTATCTGAAGATATATTATAAATTTCATTTAATTTACCATTTTCAATTATCTTAATCACACCATCACAAAAATCATCTACTGAAAGATAGTGTCTATAATTATTACCGTTTCCATGAATTGGCATTTTTTTTTTAGTTAACAAACAGAAAATTGTTTTTGGAATTAATTTTTCAGGATACTGTCTAATGCCATAAATATTATTAGCTCTTAAAGTGCTTATATTCATATTATAAGATTTTTTGTATGCATTAACTATCATATCAGCAGCAGCCTTAGATGCAGAATATGGATTTGTAGGATTTAAAAATTGTTTTTCTTTATAAGGTATACCAGAATTTTCACCATAAACTTCATCAGTACTTACGTGAATAATTCTATTGACTTTTTGTTTTCTGCACGCTTCTAAAAAAAAATGTGTGCCCAAGGTGTTAGTTTTAGTAAAAACTAAAGAATTACCAAAAGAATTATCAACATGACTCTCGGCAGCTACATTTATTGCCAAATCAACATTTTGCAAATTTTTTTCAAGGACATTAAAATTTAATAAATCATTTTTAATAAATTTTACATTTTTTTTTTTTATCAAATTTTGTATATAAAACTTATTAGCTGCATAAGTAATTTTGTCATATAAAATAAAATTACATTTTTTATATGTATAAAATAATTTTTCAGATAAATGTGATCCGATAAATCCTGCTGAACCTGTAATAAAAATTTTTTTAATCATCTATTTTGTTTATCATTATTTTTAAATCATAATAAAGTGATTTAAGCGATTTTATTTTAATCTTTAAACCAGTAAGATCATGTAGTTTCTTTATATTAAAGGAAAAATTATTATCATTAAAGGTATTATTCTTTTTAAATACAAATTTTATCTGTTTACGACTAATGATATCTTTTAAAAAATCTTTCACCAAAATTGGTATACCAGTACCAACATTTACTATACCAAATATTTTTTTTTCGATCAATTTTTCCATATATAAGCATAATAATTTTATTGGAATAAAATCTTTATATAAATTGTAATTATTATCAATTATAATTTTTTTGTTTTTTAATCCTTTAATAATCATGCTCATGAATGATGGTGTTTTTTTTTTTCCTTGTTCTATCCCAACTACATTTGACAAACGTAAAACTAATAAGTTATTTTTTAATTTTTCTTTACAAAACTTTTCAGAATTTATACAGTTTTTTGCATAAACATTCATAGGGGCTAACTTGGATGTCTCTGTTATGTTAAGTTTAGGTAAATATACTTGTCTTGTGCTTAACAAAATAAACCTTATTTTTTTTTTACTTATTAAATTTGATATAATAAGATTTCTATCATTTTTTTTTAAATAATTTTTTTCAAAAAAAAGTTTAGTGTTACTACAATTTATAATTACTGAACAATCTTTAAATATTTCATTATTAATATTTTCAAATCTAATTTTTTTAACATCGTATTTTTGTTTTAAATGATTATATAAGTTTCTTTGAATAAAGCTTTTATAACCTATTAATAATATTTTTTTTTTATTTTGTTTTGACACCAACTATCCCTGAATAATCAATTTGTTGAAAAAAAATGTCTTTTTTATTTAAAAAGTATTCATCTACAGCTTTTTTACATCCCTTCCAGTGTCCATAATCATCTATAATTAAAATACCTCCCTTCTGTAAAAGAGGGTAAAGTATTTCTAATTCAATTTTTGTAGATTCGTAAAAATCTGTATCCAATCTTAAAAGAGCAATTCCCTCAGGTTTACTTTTATGTAATGTTTCTTCAACAAGACCTTTGATATAAATTAATTTATTTTCATTGATATTTGTTTTTTTTAAATTATTTTTTACATAATTAAGAGATGAGTACGCCCATATGTCATTTGAGTTCTCTTTTTTTTTGATTTTATCTAACTCTATAAAGGCTTTCTGATTATCTATATTTTCATCATATTTAGAGGCGTTTGCCATACCTTCAAATGTATCGTACATCCATATTTTTTGATTTTTTTGTGATTGCAATTGTTCAGCTAACATATAGGCCATCATCATTGCTGATCCACCTTTAAATATACCACATTCAACAAAATCGCCTTGTATATCATTGTTAAAAACATAATTAATAGACTGATATAGAGTCAGAAATCTTTCTTTACTTATATTTAGAGATTCTTTTTTGCAGATTCGATACAAATTTTCAAATTTAACTATATTTGAATTATCAAAGGTTAACACGTTTGAGTTATGCTTTGTTTTTAATTCTAAATTTAAATGGTCTAATATTTTTTTAATTATTTTTTTAATCATTTTTATGAAGGTTGTTTAGTAATAAATTTTTTTTATAAAATAATCTAACTGATTTATTCTATTAGAATAATTGTGATTTGACATGGTTTTTTCTTGACCTTTTTTAGCAATTTTTTTTAATTCAGTTGGATTTTGAAGATAAATTTCTATCTTTTTAAATAATTCATCTGAATTTTTATAAGTAATCACTTCTTCATCAATTATAAATAATTTTTCTAATTCTTTTTTATGATCAGTAATCATTAAACAGCCAGACCCAGTTCCCTCAAATAATCTCATATTTCCAGCATAATCTGTATCTTCTATGTGCTGATTCACTAATATTTTTGATTTACTTAATACACTATACATTTTTTTTCCAAAGACTGGTTTTTTTGAAAAAAAATAAATAAAAAAAATTTTATAAAATATTTTTAAATTTTTAATAAAATCCATTTTAATCATTGATCTTATAAAAAATATCAAAAATTCTAAAAAAAAATATTTTGAAAAATTTATGGCAATAAAACTATTTTTAAAATTTTTTATCAAACCATAAATTAGTTCAACACGATTTATATGAAGTTTATCACTCAAGAATAAAGAGCCAATAAAACACACATTGATTTCTCTCTGTGCATCTAAATTAATTTTCATTTCTTCACTAAATGCATGATGCATCAAAAGTGTTTTTTTTTTTGTTATATTTTCAATTTCAACCTTATAACCTTTGGTACACGTTACTACCGCATCAGCAAATTTTAAATTACTTAATAATTTTTTCGAAAGTGGTGCACAATGAAAACATAATATTAATTTTGGTTTACAAATTTTTTTTACTCTACTCACAAAATTTTTATCAAGTAGCTTAACATCTCCAATAAATAAAACGTCAGGATTGTAATATTTTATCTGATGATATATAATTTCATCATTTGAAATATTTAAGTTATTTTTTTTTAACCATTTATTTTGAAGTTTTTTAAAATTATAAATTATTTCATTGCACTCATAATCTTTTTTATTTAATTCTAAACTTAAATAGTTTGATACTGAGTACTTTTCGTTAAAAATTTTTTTTAATAATTCATCATATGTATCTTCTTTGTTAATACTTTTTGATATAATTTTTAAAAAACCTGGATAAATAGATGATACTCTAAGAAACTTTATCATTAAAAAAATTTTTAATTAAAATGCATACTTTTTTAATATCATCCAATTTTAAGTGTTCTCCTATCGGTAAACTTAAAATTTCTTTACTAAATTTTAGACTATTCATATTTTTACAATAATTAAAATGTTTATCTTTAAATAATTTTGTTTCTGGTAATGCCAAAGGGTAATGTATGCCAGTTTCTACACCCTTTCTAATTAAAAAATTTCTAAGTTTATTTCTTTCATTTGTTCGGATAACCATCAGATGAAAAGATGATTTGGTATTTTTTAAACGTGTTACAAACTTAATGTTATCTATTTCTGTAAGATATTTGATATACAAATTTGCTTGTTTTGTTCTTAAACTAATCCATTTATCTAATTTAGTTAATTTTATCCTCAAAATGCCAGCTTGAATATTATCAAGCCTTGAGTTTCTCCCTAAGATTTCGTGTATATTTTTTTTAAGACCACCATGATTAGCTATTTTTTTCATCTTAATAAAATTTTGCTTGTTATTAGTGACAATACAACCACCATCACCGAAACAGCCAAGGTTTTTTGACGGAAAAAAACTAAATGTGCCAATATCACCAAACGTAGACACTTTTTTTTTTTCAAATTCCGCTCCATGAGCTTGAGCACAATCTTCTATAATTTTAAATTTATATTTTCTCTTTAATTTAAGTATTTCTCTCAAATTAGCAGGATTTCCAAAAAGATGAACAATTATAAGGGCACTAGTTTTTTTTGAAATTTTTTTTTTTAAATCTGAAATCGACACATTGTGAGTTTCATCAATATCAACAAATTTAACATTTAAGTTATTATTTATAATTGCTTCAGCACTTGAGACCCATGTATTAGCTGGAACTAATATTTCTGAATGTTTTTTTAACTCTAATGCTTTTATTGCTATTTCAAGAGCATCCGTACCATTTGCTACTCCCTGACAAAATTTTACATTTAAATAATTAGAAAATTCGCTTTCAAACTTATTTAAATCATTTCCACCAATGAAAGAGGAATTTTTAATATTTTGTTTTATTGATGAGTAAATCTGGTCTTTAATTTCATTATTTTGCTTATTTAAATCTAAAAATTTATATTTCATTTTCCAAGTTTCTTAGAAGTTAAATCACCTTTGTAAAAAATCTCTTTTTGTCCCTCTATAGACTTATAAATTGCATTAATCAGTTTAACTGTTTTGATAGCTTCAATTGCTTCAAACTCAGATTTTTTTTTCATTTTTATTGAATCTAATACATGTTTATAAAATTTCAAATGACCAAAGCCATAAACAGACTGTGGATTTGTATCATATCTAGTTAAATCAATTTTTTTTGAGATATTGTAATAATCAAGTTTGTTTAAAGCAAAGCCACCAACTTTGGCAGAACCCTTGGTACCCATGATACTAATAGAACCTTCTATATTTTTTGGCCTAATAGCAGTAGTAGCCTCCATAACAGCTGTTTTCTTATTTTTAAATTTAAAAATTATTAAAGCTGTATCTTCACATTGAATTTTAGCCATATGTTTTGAAGAGACAGCATAAATAGACTTGGGATCCCCCATTATTGTTCTTAGAAGATCCAAATGATGACATGCTTGGTTTGAGATTACACCACCATCATATTTCCATGTACCTCTCCAATTATCATTGTTATAATATTTTTGGTCTCTTCTCCATCTCACTATAACACTTGAATGAAAAATTTTTCCAAACAAAGATTTTTTTATATCCTCTCTTAATTTTAAAACAGGTAAATTAAATTTGTTTTGCATTACAACAAATACTCTTTTTTTGTTTTTCTTTGCTAAATTAATAATTTTTTTTCCATCAGAAATTTTAAGACACATCGGTTTTTCTACGATAATATGTTTTCTGAGTTTCAAAATATCTAAAATATTTTTTGCGTGATTACCTGAAGGTGTCAATATAGAAACAATATCAGGATTAGTTTTCTTTATACCTATTTTATAATCTAAAAAACCATTTACATTCAATTTTTTTGAAATCTGTTTAAGTCTTTTTTTTTTTATATCTGAAACACCAACAATTTTTATTTTAGCATTCAAAATATTAATACTATCTAGATGTTTTTGTAAAATACGGCCACAACCTACTAAAAATATTTTCATAACTATAAAATTTTTTTTAATACAAAAGAAATTTTTTTAAAAAAAAAGTTATTATAAAAATCTATACTATAATCTGAATGTTTTTTTGGTTTAGATGTCATTATTTTTTTAAACTCTTCATCTGAGAGTGATAATTTTTTTTTAAAAAAATTTTCATATTCATTTAGTTTTTGAGTTTCTAAATTTGGCATATTTAGTAATTCTATAGCGTCACCTCTACTTATTTCATTATTTCTTATCAAACAAGACAAATGTAAAACTCTTTTATCAATATTAAATTTTTTTGGTAGGATGTATCCCTGAAAGAATTTAGTAAAAAAAGATTCATGGTGTTTGTTTCCATAATCCTCCCAATTAAATTCTTTTTTTAAAATTTTTTTAGCATCTTTTGTATTATAGTTAATAAAGTCTAATATATTTATAATTTCAATTTTTTTAGTAATCTTTTCATGAAAAAATTTTTTTAAAGGATACATTTTTGGATAAGTATTCAATTTTTCTGTTCCATAGGTATTGTGAATTTTTTTTATGTGATTAAAATCATCCTTTCTCCATCCCCAACTTGGTATCACAGAATGTTCGGTTGCAAAATTTACACCTGAAATAATATATTTTATATTATGTTTTAGAGCATAATTGATTATATATGCAAAAATTGCATGATCTGTAGCTAACTCAATATCTGGCACGTCTGCTTTTAAAAAACTTTTTTGTAAATCTCTAAATTCTTTCCAATTTAAAATTAAAGTTTCATAATTAAATTTTGTTTTATCTAATAGTTTACTTATATTTAAATTAGAAATACTTGAATTCCACCCATTATCCATATGTATTACGATTGGTTTAATACCAATTTTCCATAATTTATAAACTACATAGCTACTATCTGTTCCACCACTTAAGCCAACTATACAGTCATAATTATTATTTTTATTTGATATTTTTGTTTTTAAATTCTCTAAATTTTGTTGCTCTACTTCACTTGAAAAACTTGTATAAAGGAGTCTTTTATTTTCCCATTCTAAACAAAAATTACATTTTCCAGAACTATCTAAATAAAATTCACTTACTGCATCATTCATAACACAAGTATTGCAGCTTAACATATATTTTTTTTATCCTCCTTAGATGGATAGCTAAGTACAATACCACCATTTTTGTTTTTCATTATAAAAAAACTAGAACTTGTAACTGCATTAACACTTGTATCAAAAACTTCCTTTATATTTTCTAATGATGATATTCCACCCCTATAAATTAAAGGTACTTTAACATAATCCTGAAAATTTTTAATTAATTCTATATCAGATCCTATCATCATACCATCAACAGAAACTGATGTTAACATTATTTCTCCAATTTCAATTGTTGATAATTTATTTAAAAATTCTACAATATTTAAATTTCTAATTTCTTTTTTAATATGATTGTATAAAAAGTATTTATTTTTAACTTTTATAAAATCAAGAGAAACTATTATACTTTGAGCACCTAAATTTTTTTGACAATCTTGAATTAAATTAAAATTTTCAAAACATGAATTGTTTAGTATAATTTTTTCAAAACCTAAATTTATTATCTTTTCTGCTTGATTGACAGTTTTGACTCCTCCACCATAAGATAATGGTGTAAACACCTCGCCAGATAGATCTTTCAAAAGTTCATAATTAATTTCATCTCTTGATGACGCTTCAATATCTTGGATTATAATTTCATCAGTAAAATAATTATTAAACACATTAATTGTATTAATAGGGTCACCAACATATCTTTCAGTTTCCTCCTCAAAGTTACATCTATGAATCAATCCATCATTTTTGATTAAAAAAGATGGTATAATTCTTTTTGAAATCATATATTTATATTAAAATTTTCTTTAATAATTCAAAACCATTTTGATTACTTTTTTCTGGATGAAATTGGATACCAAATAAGTTTTTTTGTTTTACAATAGCTGGAAATTTTATAGAATAATCACAATAAGCATAAATATATTTCTCTTCACACTCTGCATAATAACTATGTGCAAAGTAAAATTTTTCATTGTTAAAATCTGAGTAAAGATTTTTACCATATATGTTATTCCATCCCATATGTGGAACTCTTAATTTATCATTTTTAAATTTTTTAATTTTACCTTTAAACAAGCCCAGCCCTTTTTCTTTTCCTTCTTCACTTTCTTCAAATAGCAATTGCATTCCCAAACATATTCCTAAAATGAACTTTTCATCTGAAAATTGTTTATTTTTTAAGAGCTCATATGAACGATATGCTTTTAATTCATTCATAGCTCTATCAAAATTTCCTACCCCAGGTATAATAAACTTATCAAATTTACTAAAATCTTCATCGATTGAAGATACTTTAGACTCTAATCCTATCCTATTTAAGATATTTTTGATCGACTCTAAATTACCAATACCTGTATTTATTATAAGTATTTTCATTAAACGATTTCTTTAATTAACATGTTGTATTTTTTTATAAGAGCCTTTTCACTAAACTTATTAAAAATAAAATTATTCATTTTCTTTTTATTAAATGCTCTTGGTTTTTCTATAACACTTTTGATTTTATTTTTTAATTCATTGAAACTATTTACTGAATAACTATTAGATAAATTTATAAAATCAGTAGGTCCGCCAGAATTTAATACAATCGGAGGAACTCCTTTTGCAATAGACTCTGCAATAGTAATTCCAAAAGTTTCTACTTTACTGCATGAAATTAAATAATCTGTTTTATCTAACATCTTTGAAATTTGTTTTTTATTTTTAATTCCTATAATAGTAATGTTTTTTTCTAGATTATTTGATTTTATATAATTAAAAATATTTTTATATTCAGGACCGGTTCCAATAATATTTAATTTAAATTTAATACTCTCATCCCTTAATTCTTTAAATATTTTAACCAACTTCATTATTTGTTTTTTTTTAACAAGTTCTGAAATAATTAAAAATATTTTTTTTTTTTTAACTACATATTTTTTTTTTACTGAAAAAAAATTTTTTTCAACAATATTTCCTATCGTTGATATTTTTGTACTAGTCATTTTCATTAATTTTTTTTTTAAAAAACTACTTACTGCCACTACAGATGTAGAATAATTAAGAGCATTTTTGATAACCCTAATTTGATAATTATTATACACACCTGTGAAATAACCAGTGCTATGTTCAACGATTATATATGGAATATTATATTCCTCAAAAATTTTCTTTGCAGTATTTCCTGTTGGAAATGCAAAATGACATATAATTAAATCTGGCTTACCTTTTTTTAAAATATAACTATTTAAAAATTTTTTTGTTAAATAATAGTCTAGTTTTAGTTTTAAGAAATGAAAATAAGTTGAAAATAAATAGTTAGTTATTTCTGTAGTATTTTTAGATTTTCTAATCTTATTTGTTATGAAGAAATTTCCTAAATTACTAAATTTTAATTTTTTTAAAGAAATAAAATAATTGTAAATTACTGTTACATCGTAGCCATTATTTGCGAACATATTTGTTTGATCTTTTGTGAATATACCTCCAAGTGGATTATCATTAGTTGGATACTCAGCGGGAAGAATTAAAATTTTTTTTTTCACAATTTTAAGATAACAAATTATAACTTTTATATAAATTTAAAGTATTATGTTCTTGTTTTTTTTTGATATAAATTTTTGTCTTATACTCTGACTAATCATATGAAGTAAAGATTGGAATATATCTTCGGAAACACCATAGTTTTTTATATTAGCATTAAAATTAATATCAGTAATTTTTTGAATCTTTTTAGAAGCAAATCCTGTAAATGAAACGGTATTTAGCTTTTTACTTTTTGCAAAATTTATAACTTTTAAAATATTTTTCGATGTTCCTGAGCAGCTAAACGTAATTAATAAATCTCCTGGTTTATAGTAATTTTCTAACTGAAAACTAAATATTTGATCAAAACTTATATCATTAGATATTGCAAGAATATTTTCCATGTCACTAGACAAAGATATTACTCTAGGTTTTAATTTTTTTTTTGAACTAATCTTTATACTTTTATTGAAATCACATAAAAAATGATTTGAAACTGAAGCGGCACCACCATTTCCACATGTGAAAATTTGTTTTTCTTGCAGAATTTTTTTATAAATTAATTTTTCAATCTGATAAATAACTTTGATATTTATACTTTTTGATGCTTCAATTAACTTATCTTTATATATTTGTAAATTTTTCATTTATTATTTTTATAGATAAAGTTTGTACCATGAAAAAATGAATTTGAAATTATATATTTTTTTTTTAAATTATTTTTATAGTAATCTACACTTGCTTTCATACCATCAACACAAAAAGAAAAATTACTATTGATTTCTTTTTCTAATTTAACAATATCTCCTGCTAATTTTGTTTTTTCATGATCATGCCTATCCTCGTAAATAAAATCATAATTTAAAATCTCTAGGTTTTTATAAAAACTCATCAATACACCATTATATAATTCAATACTTAAGGGGCTATATCTAAACTCAATATTCTCTTTAAGATGTTTAGGAAATAAATTTTCAGTTTTGTTTAAGTATTCTTTACTTTGATCATAAGAAATAATTTTATATTTATGATCATATTTTTTTTTTAATAAATCAAAAGCATAGGCAATTGCTAGCGTAGAATATCCCCCTCCTAATTCAAGAAATAATTTTGGTTTATATTTAAGAATTAGTTTTATTAAATTATCAAGATCACCATAATCTGGTTCAAATAAATTATTATTAATTTTAAAGTCAATTTTATATAAATAGATTAACTTAAATTTTTTTATTAGAAAAAGAAATTTTCTTATATCAAACTTAATTGCTTGAATAGGATTTAAAAAATGAGATAATATTTTAATTATTATCTTTTTAATGAAAAAAAAAATTTTATTCATAAACTATGATCTGAAAAATGTATTTATTAAGTATTTAATAAAAAGTCTATCTAAAAAATTTGAAGTAACCATTTTTTCAGATGAAAAAGTAAAATATCACAACAAATATATAATAGAAAAATATAAAGAAGAGGAAGTTGATAAATTCTATAATTATTTGAGCAATCCACTACCATCTGAAAAAGAGAAGTTTTATTTGTTAAATTCAGGAAAAAAAAATTTAATATTTAAAATTCTTGTAAATATAAAACTTATTTTTTCATATCTTAATTTTTTACCATCTAAAGATTATTTATATAAAATAAAGTATAAAAATTCTAGTCAATACCAAAATATTCTTAAAAATTTTGACTATGTAATATGTGACGCAAGGTTATCTAGTCTTTATAACAAAAATAAAAGATTAATTTACGAAGCTGTAAAAACTAAAAATGTAAAGGTTTTTTCTTGGTTTTATAGTTGGGATAATATTTACTTTAACTCAGTAATTAAAAGTGCTGACTATGTTTTTATTTGGTCAAAAAGTTTTAAAAATATTATTTCAAAAATTCATAGATATAAAAGTAAACAAATTATTTCTATAGGCCCTCTTCAATTAGATTATTTAAAGAAAGCAAATTTAATCAAAACCTCAAATAAAAAAAAGCAAATATTATTCGCTTGTACTTACGGGAAAGATACAAATAAAACAGGTGATAATTTTTATATTGATGAAAAATTATTTATATTAAAGCTAAGCGAATTCATGATGAAGTTAGATAATAAAGTAAAAATTATAGTAAGACTTTATCCATCTGCAGATATAAGTGATTTTAAGGATCTTAAAAAACTTAAAAATATTGAAATATCAGACTATGGAAACATTGTTAATCGAAGAAAAAAATACTCTGAAAAAATAAGATTTGAAAAAAATTTTGATAAAAAAATTAAACAAATTAAAAATTCTACAATAGTAATGAGTTATGGATCAACTTTTAATATTGAGGCTGCTTACCTAAATAAATTAGTTTTTCACATTGATTTTAGTTTTAGGGATAAATTTGATGAAAAATTTAAAATTTTTAGAAATAAAATGGAATATTTAAATTTTCTTAAATTTAAAAGTAAAAATATTATAAATAATGAAAAATATCTCAAAAAAGTACTAAAAGACATATTTTTAAGGCAAAAGGATCAAAACTATAAACTATATGGTAAAAAACTTAAAAATATTTTTTGTAATGAGCTAAAAGAAAGTCTAACAATTCATAATCTTAGAAAATATATTTTAGACACATGATAACATTATTAAAATCTATCCTTTATAACAAATATCAAAGCTATAAATTTAGAAAAATTATATCGAAATATGATAAAAATTTAGAATTACCTTCTGTTAAAAATAATTATGAAACAATGTATCTAAATCAAAATGGATACCTAATTTTAAATAATTATATAGAGAATATTGAGAATTATGAAATTAAACCAAATAATTGGAACCAATTTGAAAAATCTGTTAAAAAAATTAGTAACATACTAATAACTAAAAAATCTTTAATTTATAAAATTTTAATTGATAAAAAAATTAATAATATAATCAAAGGTTACTTAGGTATTGATGCTGTTTTAGACTATGTCGAGTTTCAAAAAATAAATATTAATTCCTCTTTTAAAAGTATATCAGAAAGCTGGCACTATGATAATGTTGGAAAAAGAATTAAGTTATTTGTATATTTAAATGATTGTGAAAAAATTTTTACTAAATATTTAGAAGAAACTAATAATTTAGTCCATAATGATTATTCGACAATTGGTTCTAGAGTAAAAAATAAAATAATTGAAAAGTTAATCTCAAAAGAAGTTGAGCTCATACCAAAAAAAGGTTCCATTTCAATAATTGATACAAATGGATATCACAAAGGTGTTTTCAGAGGAAATGATGATATATCTAATTGTAGCAGAGAAATGATTGTTTTAGAATTTTCTTCTAAAAGTAAATCATCTCAATTATCAAAAATTTCCAACGATATTGGTCCTAGATTTGTTTTCTTTGATGAAGGTTTAAATTTTGATGAAATGCTTATCAATAAAAATTATTTGACAAAATTTAAAAAATTTTATTTTTACGATCAAAATTATGTTAATAGTTTTTAAAACTCTAATAAATTTTTGTAACTTTTTTGAATTTTTTGTTTGCGTAAAACTTTAGATCTAAATATTTTTAATATCTTTTGAGATGAATTTCCTTTTCCAAAAATATGAATTTTATTTTTCAAAATTTTTGTATTGTTTTTATTTTTTAATACATTTTCCACAGATTTAATTATTTTAGTCTTAGAAAAATTAATATTTATACACTCACTTAACCCGTATCTATTATTTTGTCTATTGCCTATATTGATTGCTTTAATATGAAAATATGGTGCCTCCATGATTGCTGAACTTGAATTACCAATTATAAATTCAGATTTTTCTAAGAGAGTAAGATAATACTCAAATCTCATTGAAGGAATAATTCTTATATTAATTTTATTTTTTAAATACTTTTTTAAATTTTTTAGAATTACATCTGCATTGTCATCATTATTTGGTAAAAAGTGGATTATATTTATTTTATTAGATATTTCTTTTAATGAATTAAAATAGATTTTTGAAATATGGCCATTAGTCTTTTTTGACAAAGTTGTAACTGGATGCAAAAATGAAATTGCATAATGTTTAAATTTAATAGCATATCTTTTTTTAACATCTTCAATAATTGGCCTTGAAGTTTTTTTTAAATAATCAATATCTGGTGAACCTGTAACAAATATATATTTCTTATTTTCTCCAGAATTTATTAACACTTTTTTTGCATTGTTGTTTGTTACAAAATGAATATGAGATAACTTAGACACTGAATGTCTTATCATCTCATCGACAGATCCAGATATTTCTCCTCCCTCTATATGAAGAATTTTAATTTTTCTAAACGTAATTACAGATGCTGCAGCGAGAATTTCCATTCTGTCTCCATGAATAAAAAAAAATTCAGAATTTATTTTATTCATGATTTTGTTTAATCCAATTACAGTTTTTTCAAAAATAATGTGACTTGGATCTCCAAATAATTGGTTTCTAAAACTTATTATTGATTTTTTCCCAAAATCTTTAATTATATGTTTGATGGTATATCCATATTTTCTTTGTAAGTGCGAACCTGTAACAATAATTTTTAGACTAAATTTTTTTTTTTTAAAAAGTGAAATTACAGGTTTCAATTTTCCATAATCAGCCCTTGATGCTGTAAAAAAAATTATTTTTTTTTGCATATTTAGTTTATGTAATTTTTTTTAAGAAAAATATTTTCATTTAAATCTTGTGACGCTTTTTTTCCTAGAATTTTATTTAATTCTGAAGCTTTAAAATATCCAGTACCAGGTCTTTTTACCCATAAATTTTTAATTGAAAATATATCTCCTTTTTTAATTTTACTAGTTGTGACAACTGAAGCATAAGCAAACTTTATTGTTGGTTTTTCTTTTAATAACATGTGATTTTCTTCAACTTCATTCAAAGAATTTGCTACATCAATAGAAAAATTAATTAAATTTTTCAATTCTAATGGATCAATAGATATTGGTATATCGGGTCCTTTCCAATTTTTTTTTGAAGTAAAATGTTTTTCTATAATTCTAGCTCCCATTGGTATAGCTGCTAAACTACCATGTATTCCTTTACTATGATCACTTATACCAATTATATTGTTAGGAAATATTTTTTTTAATTTACTTATTCTTTTTAAATTTAATAATTTATAAGGAGTCGGATATAAAGATACACAATGTAGAATTGCAAAATTACATTTGTTTTTTTTTATAATTTTTGCTGCTTTTTGTACATTTTTTAAATTATTCATTCCTGTACTTAAAATAATTGGTTTTTTAAATTTAGATATTAGTTCAATTAATGGAAAGTTATTACACTCTCCAGAACCGATTTTAAATGCTTTTACACCCATTTTATTTAAACGATAAGCAGCTTCTTTTGAGAAAGGGGTTGATAAATAGATCATTTTTTTTTGATTTACATAATTGAAAATTTTCATTTCATCAGAATGCTTAAGAGTGGATTCTTCAATTATTTTCCAGATTGTTTTTTTGGAGTTACCTGGAATTACATTTGTTTTTAACATTTCCATTTCAGGAATATGATATTGAAACTTAACACACTCACACCCTGCTTTTTTTGCATCATCTATCATTTGGATTGCTTTATCAACTTTTCCAGAATGATTAATTCCAACTTCGGCAACAATCAATGGAGGTGTAGTCTCGTCTATAACTCTTTTTCCGATTTTGAATTTTCTTACCATGCAGAAAAACCACCATCAACATTTATATTTTCACCAACAACGTAATCTGAGTCTCTGGAAATTAAAAAATTTACAACACTATATATTTGGGATGGGTTTGCCATTTTGTTTATAGGAACAAGATTTGAATAATTTTTTTTAAATCTACTATTATGTTTATTCAAAACTCCTCCTGGTGATATAGTATTAAAAAAACTTTGTTCTATTGCATATTTTGTTGATAGCCATTTATTCAAACCTAAGATCCCAGATTTTGCAGCTGTGTAGCCTATCGAAGAAAAAAATTTCTCTTTTTTATATATATTATGATGTGGACTTAAATTTCCATAAATACTCGAAAAAGAGATAATTCTCTGATCCTTTTTTTTTATGTGATGATATTTGATGAAATATTTACATGCAAAAAAAACTCCGCTCAAGTTAGTATTAATAGTCAAATTCCAAATTTCACTATTAAAAAAATCTTTATTTTTTGTTTTAAACTTACTTTTTTGCATCATTTCAGTTGTGAAAGCTGCTGCATTTATCAATATATCTAATCTACCGTGACTTGATTTTATATTTTTAAGTAATTTTTCAACTTCATTTTCTTTTGAAATATCAATTCTGTAAGTATTATAAAATTTACTTCTATAATTTGTATTGTTCAAATCTGCTGTATGCAGAATGTTATTTTTTTTTAGCTTCTTTGAAAAATAACCTCCCAAAACACCTTTTGAACCAATTAAAAGAATATTCTTCATTGTGCTAATTTTTTGACCATTTCATAATCATTATTATCATCAATATCAATAGATTTATAAAATGGAAGATCATATTTATCTAGTTTTCCTTCAAACAAATAATTTGATTTTAATATATACCTAACCTTAAAATAGTAAAAAGCCGCAATATGATCATAAGTTATTGGTGCTTTCTGTCTTGAAGTTATTCTTTTGCTATACTTTGTAGTAACAAATTTACCATTTTTTTTTTCTAAGATATTAAAATATGGATTTTTCCACGATTTAGAACAACAAAATAAACCATCAAAATTCTTATAACTTTTTTTAAATTTATTTATAAATTTTTTTAAATCTTTATCATCTGCCAATGGATTAGATACATCTATATCAAGCATAAATTTAAATTTTTTGCCAAAATGTTTCTCAGATTTTCTAATTGAATCTTTCCAAACAGCTAGTTTAGATACATTGGAACTGGACAATTTTTTAGATCTTTTAAAAAACCACCTGACACCAAGTTTTTTGCCTTCATTAGCAATTTTTTTATCATCAGTTGATAAACATATGTTTTTGAATTTTAGTTTTTTTACTTTCATTATACAAATAGAAAGTAAAGATTTTTTTTTAATTTTAATTAGATTTTTATTTGTTATTCCTTTGCTACCACCTCTCGCACAAATTAATACAATTGTATTATCATTTAAATCACTAAATTTCATCATGCATTTTCATTACTATTTTAAGATCATTTATAGCTTCATCATAAAATTTTAAACTAAGTTTTTTTTTAATAAAATTTGTATAATAAATAATATTTTTTTTTATCAAATTTAATTGATTTATTTTTTTAAATCTTATCTTCCTAGATTTATTTATAATTATTGTATTTTTAATTAAATCAATTTCATAATAATTATTTTTACAAATTATATCTAATTTTCTAAAAAGAGTAGGAGAAACCATGTCTTGATATAAACTTCCTAAAATATTTTTTTTCATTTTTATAATAGAAATAGCAACATCTTCACAATTAAAATTTTGGCGAATATTTTTTTTAAAAGTTTTTAATTTCAAAAAATCACCAAAAATAAAATTAATTAAATTTATTTCGTGTATTAATTCGAAGATAACTCCACCACCTTTTTTTTTGTTAATATAATAACTTTCCCTTCTTATTTTATCTTTCCTCCACTTTAAAAGGTCGTGACCAACAGACATATTGAAAGATATAACTTTTTCATTTTTCAAAATTTTTTTTATCTTAATTATACAATCTAAATTTTGTAATTGGTAATTACACATAAAAAATAATTTCTTTTTAATTAATTTTTGACGAATTTTTTTATAATCAAATATATAAGAAGTTATCGGTTTCTCACAAAAAATATTTAGGTTATTTTTGATACAGAAATTAATCGCATTGAAATGTTTAAATGTTTCATTTGCTATAACAGCAAAACTAAAATGATTATTTTTTAAAATACTAATAAGTTCATTTTTATTTTTTAAAAATTTACATAGTTTTTTATTTTTTAAAGGATTATATCTACTTTTTTCTGAATATAGATAAGTCTCAAATGCTAATTCATTTAAAATAGTTTGATGCTTTTTTGCTATTGAACCAGAGCCAATAATTAAAACTTTTTTCATTACTTTTTAATGATATATACCATTTTAATTATTTATATAAATGTATCTTTTATTAATTTTTAAAAATAAATTAAAATGAAAACTTACCCTGGACTAAATGTTGTAATGTATCATTACATTTTAAAAAATAATAAACTTGGTAATTTTAAACTAAAAAGTTTAAATATTGATAAATTTATTGATCAACTAACTTCTATATCCAAAAAAAATAAAATTATTTCACCTGAAGAATTTAGATTTAAATTAGAAAAAAAATATAAATTTAATAATGAATTCATTTTAACATTTGACGATGGTTACAAGTGTCATTACGAAATCGTAAAAAAAGTTTTAGACTTAAAAAAAATTAAAGGTTTTTTTTACCCAACTTGCTATCCATATAAATACAAAAAATTACTTGACATTAATCAAATTCATTTAATTCTCTCAGAGGAGAAAAATTCAGAAAAACTATTAAATTTTATAATGAATTATTTAAAATTAAAACATCTTAAAATTTATCTAAAAATTAAATCTAATATAAATCAAATTAAAAAATATCAATCTTATGATGATGAAAAAACAATGATAATTAAAAGATTATTACAATCACACTTGCCAAAAAAAATAAAATCTAAAATTTTAAAGATCCTTTTTAACAAAATATTAAATGAAACTGATATGAATTTAATAAATAACTTTTACTTGAATATTAATGAGATAAAAAAACTACACGATGAAGGACATGAAATTGGGTTGCATGGTTTTAATCATAACAGGTATGAATTTCAGAATTTATCAGAGCAGAATAATGATTTAAGTAAATCAAAAAAATTTTGGAGTAAAATTTTAAAAAATAAAAACAATTGGTCTATTTGTTATCCGTTTGGAAGTTATAATAATTTAACAAAAAAATTATTAAAAAAAAACAATATTAAATTTGCTTTTACTACAAGAAAAGGAAATAATTTAAACCCATATAGTAATAATTTAGAATTAAAGAGATGGGATACAAATGACTTATTTTAATCATTTTAAAAGAATATATTTACGACAAATATTAAATAGCATTTATATCGAAAATTAGTTATTTAAATTATTAAAAATTAAAAACTCTTAAATTGGAACTAATAACATATATAGCATTAATATTTTTGGTAAGCATTCAATCAATTATGGGTGTTGGGGTTCTTATGATTGGAACTCCATTAATGTTAATAATAAGTTATGATTTTATATTTATATTAAATGTTTTATTACCAATATCTATTTTAACAAGCCTGTTAAATATAATCATAATAAAATACTATAGTAAACCTCATCAATTTAAATATGAGGGTATTTTTTTAAAAAATTTCTTTTTAATTTGTGCTCCTTCAATCTTTGTAGGTATTTTGTTATTAAAAATTTTTCAAAATGAAATAAATTTTGGCATTATTGTATCAATAATAATAATATTTTCTCTTTTGATAAAATTAAAATTTCAAAAAAAATTTAAAAAAATTTCTAAAAAACTCTATAAATGGCTTATATTATTATTGGGAATTGTTCATGGAATAACTAATTCAGGAGGAACAATTTTGTTATTATTGATGGAATCAGTTATCAATCAAAAAGAGGAAAAAAGATATATTATATCAATTTTCTATTTTTTATTAGCCAGCATTCAATATTTAATATTTATATTTTTATTCAAGACAAATTTAAATTTTGATTTAATAATAAAAATATTAATAATCATTCCTATAGGCGTTTTGATAGGTAGTGTATTGTTTAAAAAGATAAAAAATCCAATTTTTTCAAATTTAATTAATTTTGTAATTATAATATCTGCTTTAAGTTTACTTTTAAAAAGTATTTAAAAATTTATCTAAATTTATTTAAAAAAACTTTTTTGTTAAGATTAATAATTTTATTTAAAGAAATTTGGTTTAATTTTACTTTTTCATTTTTATGATTTAGTTTATAGTTTAAAATATTAGTTTTTATCATTTTTACTGCCTCTATAGGATATTTACCTATAGCTGTTTCAGCTGCCAAAACTAACCCATCAGCACCATCGCTTATACAATTGTAAATATCATTAATTTCAGCCCGTGTAGGATTTTCTGAATTAATCATTGTTTCTAATAAATTTGTTGCGATATAAAGTTTGCATTCATACTTTTTTACTACTTTGCTAATAATTTTTTGCCATGATGGAATACTGTTTAAAGGAACTTGTCTAGACAGATCACCCCTATCAATCAGTATCACATCTGTTTTTTTTGTAATATTTATTAAGTTTTCAAGTGCTTTGAAAGTTTCTATTTTGGATATTATTTTTGCTTTATTGCCTAATATTTTTTTTGCTCTATCTACATCTTTACTATGACTAACAAAAGAAATCGCAAAATTTTTAATTTTTAATTTTTTACCAATTTTAAATGCTGCAATGTCTTTATCAGTCAAGCTTGGCAAATCAATGTCTCTATTGAGTGTTGCAGCCTTATTTCCATTAATAGAACCACCCATTAAAACTTTACCTGTCAAATAATTATTATTTTTTTTAATTATTTTGATTACTACTGAATTAAAATCTATTGTTAGAAGGTCATTTTTTTTTAATTGGTCATAAACAATATAAGGATAAAAAGTAATTAGTGATTTTTTAGAATTATTTTTTTTATAAATTTTAATCAATTGATTCATTTTAAAATTTTTTTTTACTTTTAGATCTCCTGTTCTTATCTGTGCACCTTCGCTATCGAGACAAATGGGGACTTTGGTATATTTTCTTATAAAATTTACTTGTTTCTCAACATTTTTTATTTTTATGTGAGATAAATTAAGTCTTAATAAACTTATTCCAAGATTAGAAGATAGTTTAAGGAATTTTTTATTTAAAGTTGATGGACCTAACGTACAAAGTATTTTCATTTTAACCAATCTGAGCAATCCCAGCTCAATAATCTTTCCACTGACTTAATATCATATTCATATGCGTCCATTAAAAAAATTTTTTCTTCATAACTCATATTTCTTGAATATTTAACAGCACCATCAATGATATTTTGTTTTATTTCTATTTTTTCTATATTTAAGAATTCACAAACTCTATCAATTTCAATTTGAGGATTTTTTTTTAAATTCTCTGATTTAATAAATAAGACCTGTCTTTTTTCAAAAAAACGCCAAATTTTTCTTATTTGTTCTGAATAAAATCCTCTTTGAACATATGATTGATACCTATGTTGATAAGGTAATGCAGATTTACATCTTTCGTTCTCTCCTACAATGCATTCATAAAAGTTTTTTTTTTCTCTTCCATAATAAACTTCCTTATTCCATTGGGAAAAAGCTCTAGTTATTGGGTTTCGTAAACAAACTATTATTTTAACGTCTTTGTTATAAAACCAAAGTCTCTTAATGCTGTTTTCCCAAAATGTATAAATAGGTGCATTCGCCCCAACAAGAGTATTCTTTTTTATATATTTTGTAAAAAAATCCTTATGGTATTTGTTATAAAATGTTGCGAGTGTAGTAGTATAGCTTATGGAAAAATTTTCTTCCTGATCAAAAAACTTCACTTCATCGTCATAAGGTTCATCAGTATAATGTGAATAATTTTTTCCTAGTGATATTTGTTTATGCAATGATAAATACTCATATAATCCACTGGTTCCACCACGTTGCACTCCTGCCATTACAAAATTTACCAAAGGTTTGTGCTTAATTGATATTCCGAACAAAGACAGAAATCTAATTACCTAATAATATATAATTATATATAAAATTTTAAAGAAACGAAAAAAATGAAACAGATATTTTTTCACTATAATTTTCCTATTTTTCTTAAATTTTTTCTTATTTTTGTACCAGATATAATAGTAAGTTTTTTTTCTAAATTTATTTTTGTGAATTTGTACCCTACTGTTCTTCCATAATATATATTTGATATGTTTGGAACACTTAAAATTTTAAATCTTGATTTGAATGGTTTTAGTTCTGCTAAAAATTTCTTTTTTATATCTTTAAATTTAAACGGATTATCTCCAATATTATAAACATCTTTAACCATTACATAGACCTGACTTTTTTTTTTTAATATTTCAAAGAAAATATTCTTGTGTCCTTCATGGAAAGGTTGGTATCTGCCTAACATTTGACCAGTTTCGGTACGATTATTCCATTTATATTTTTTAAATTTGTCTATAATTGGAATTTTCCACAAATTGGTGTCTTTTGAAGTTACTTTTAAATCAAATCTTTTTGGAGACTTAAAAATTTTGTTCATTGAAGGATATCTCCCTTTTTTTATTGTATCCATCCAAACTACATAATGGGGTTTAAAAATTTCCATTTGTTTTTTAAGCGGACAAACAAAATCAGCTACAACAAATTTATTTTTTGATTTATCTGCTAGTAGTTTCATTCTTTGAACTTGACGAATAATACCCTCTTTGCTGAAATCCCAATCATTATTATTTCCTCTTATTTTATCAGCATTTAACCAATCTGCTTTTAATTCTAAAGCTACTTTTTTTGCTAATGTTGTTTTACCAGAGCCAGGCAAACCCATTATTAATATTCTAGTTTTCATTAAAGTGATGTATAGTAAATTTGAAATATTTTTAAAGAAAATAATAAATCAAAACACCTTTTGAATTAATCTTATGTTCATAATAAATAAAATTTGAGACTTATGAATTATCTTGAAAAACCAACTATAAATGATTTAAAAAAATTTTTAGAAATTTATGAGAAAAGACCATTTAAAAATAACGATGGTGGATTAAAGATTTCTCATGCATTTAGTTTATATTTTTTTTTAAAAAATTTTAAGCCAACAACTGTTATAGAAAGTGGAGTCCATAAGGGAGGTGGAACTTACATTATTAGATCTGCCTGTCCTGATGCCCATATTATTTGCCTTGAACCTTATTTAGAGAATATTAAATATAAAACTTCAAATTGTGAATATTTAAATGAAGACTTTTCACTAATCGATTTTAATCAATATAATATTAACAAGGATAAAACAGTGGTTTTTTTTGATGATCATCAAGATTTTTCAAAAAGATTCTATGAAATTTATCATCATAATTTTAAACATATAATTTTCGAAGATAATTTTCACGAAAAAAATAATTATGGTGATTGTTATTCACCGAAACAAGTTTTAGCAAATTGTGAATATCACTATACTATTAAAAAAAGAAATTTGCTTAATATAAAAAATTTTTGTGTTTTTGTCTTGGATTATTTTACAAAATTTTTAAGATTTAAAAATGAATATAAAATCAAATATAACTTTAAATATTCACATCTAACGTCAAAACTTAAATTTTTTCCAAAAGATAATTATCTTACAAAAGCTACAAAAAAATATCTCAAAATTTACTACGAATTTCCTCAAATAACAATGATAGACCCTGAAAGAAGATTTAATAAACTTAATTTAAATTTTATTTATAAAGACGAATTTAAATTTTTGAACGAAGATATTAAAAATTATTATAATAAATCAATTATGTTTGATTATGATGCAATTAATAATTTAATGTTAAAAAATAATATTAATTTAAATGAAATCTTAAATTATAATTTTATGTGCTATTGCTTATTTGATTTTAAACAAGATTAAATTTTGAAGATTTAATTCTAAGCTTTACAACTAACTGAATCTCAAATTTTTTTAATTTCTAATTTTTTGTTAAATAACTCTTGAAGAGACAAATTGTGAGAGCACACAATAAGAGTTTTTTCTTGACAGTATAAAATTACATTTTCGATTATTTCTCTTTCCATTTTTTCGTTTAATGAGTTTGTTGACTCGTCTAAAATCAAAACATCAAAATTTTTATATAATGATCTTGCTAAACTTATTCTTTGTTTTTCACCGCCACTTAAATTAAGACCTGATTCTGCAATATTATCTTTTAAATTGATATTTTTTTTTTCAATTATTTCATTTACTTTGCATATATTTAAAACCTGACTAAATTTTTTTTCATCAAAATTTGGATCAAATAAAGCGATATTTTCTTTTAGTGTATCTTCAAATAAATATGGATTTTGTGAACAGTATGATATTTTATCTCTAATCATTTTTGCAGTTAGGTAATTTAAGGTGGTTGTATCGTTAATTATTACTTGTCCATCAAAAGAAACATTTAATCCACTAATAATATCTAAAAGTGTAGACTTACCAGAACCTGTTTCACCACTCATAAAAATTTTATCTTTTTTTAATATTTCAAAATTAAATTCTTTGAAGATTTTATTAGATCTATATTTATAGTTTAAATCTCGTATGCTGATTTTTAAAATTTCCTGGTTTAATTTTTCTTCCTCAAAATTTACATTTTCATTTTCCTGAATCGAATTTTGGATTTCATTTTTTATCAAATCGAAATAAATATAATTTGATTTGATATTTGAAATACTTCCTAGAGTAGATGTAAAACATGGTAACAGACGGAATACAGCCATTATATAAAAACTTATTACTGGTAGAAGCTCAATTATATTTTCTGATTTATTTATGAATAAAAAAAAAACTAAAATTAGCGAAGAAACAGCATATTCAAGAATATATTTTGGAAAAGATGTATATAAGTACGTCTTGGATCTATTAGAATAAAATTTCTGACTTTCTTCGTCAAAATTAAATATAAACTTATCAAATAAATTAAATATTTTAATTTCACGAAAAAAATTAAACGCATTTAGAGATTGATTTGCTCTTTTTGTAACCGCATTACTCTCTTGGGTTTGAAAAAAAATAATCTTTTTTTTAATAAAATAATAAATAATTATTACTAAAGATGTAAATATTAAACTTATCATCATTGTGAATTTTAAGTTTAAAAATGATAATGAAATAAAAATAGTTAAAAAAAGCACTATGTTTGTGAATAATTGAATTAAAGGATAAAATATTCCCATAACTAGTCTAGGGAAATTATCTACAATTGTTTTGACAACTTCATAAGAATTTTTTTTTTTATAAAAATTATACTTTCTGTTTATAAAGTTTATGAAAAAAATTCTTTCTAACTTAGATGTAAATAAATTTAATTGTTTAAAAGATTGTTTTATATAAAAAAAATTTACGAAAATATTCAAAAAAATAAAAAAAAAGGATAAATAAATTAAATTAGTAAAACTTAATTCATTAAAAAAGTTTCCAAAAATTTTAATTTTTACTAAATTTTCATTAACATTTAATACCTTTGAAATTAAAAAAAAAATTAAAAAAATTTGTATCAAATTTAAGATTACATTTAAAAAAGATAAAATAAGTGTAGTAAAAATTTTAATTTTTTCATGATTATTTAAATTCTTGAAAAAAAATTTTATTATTTTTAAAATCATTTAATTTAATATTTTTAAGTTATTATTTTTGAAATAATTGTTAATTTCTTTTTTAATAGTTTCGTAATGGTCTTCTTCATAAACAATTTTTTGTTTATTTGTAAAAAAAGGAAGTTGGAAATTGATATTTTTATCTCTAACCCCATATCTTCTGAAGTAGTCTGTTTCTTTAATAGCATTTCCTTTGAAGCATATAAAATTACAATTTGAAAAAAAAATAAATGAATTAAATGGACCATTTGAAACTCCTAGATTTAATTCACATAATTCATAAATTGATAGTCTAATTTGTGGATCAAAAATAGCTTCATCATAATAACTAAAATCTTTGTTATGCTCCTCAAAATATTGCTCAAAATCCCTTATTAAGATTACTTGATAACCTGAGTTCTTTAATAGTTTAGCAATTTTTAACCAAGAGTTCTCATTTGAATTATATTGTTTATTAAATGTTGATTTCCTTAAAGTTATAGAAATAAATTTTTTTGTCTTGTCGTATTTAATTTTATTTTTAAAAAAATTAATACTTGTTTCGTTAGCTTGAAATTTAGGAATATATTTTTTTTTTTTATAAAACCTAAAAAAAATTTCCTCCTTTATAAATTTTCTATCGAGTCCTTTAAATGGGTTACTTAGTTTGGAAATATTTTTATTTTTAATCAATTTGTAAGCTTCATTCCTACTTGTTGGAAAATATAAATTTGGTGTAAAATTTCTAATCATAAAAATTAATGGATAGACAATGTTAATTCTTCTGAAATAATTTGGGTCATTTATATATTCCTCTTTTTTTAAAACTAGATCTACATTTTCCATTTCAGGAATTACAAAAATATGGATACTTTTAAATTTTGCCTTTATTGCTAAATAAATTAAATTTTTTGCAACATCAAAGTTTGGAGTAAATGAAGATAAATCAAGAATAAAAAAATAATTTTCCTTATTGGGTTTTAATTTATTATAATAATCTTTGTTGAAATAATTAAAAAACTCTAATTTTACTAACCAATTAAAAATTTTTTTTTTAATAATATTCATAAATAAATTTAACTTCATAGTTATCTTAATTTTAACATTTTTACGAAAAATAAATTAATTCAAAATCTCTATTATATCCAAATTCTTTAAAGATCCATTCCCATTCTTTTTCAGAAAAAAAAGAATTACATGTTAAGGCCCAACACTGAAGATTAAATAATTCTTTGTTATTTCTATAGCTTTCAGTAGATATAAAAGATTTAGATGATATTTTCACAATACCCTTTAGTATTTTTTTTAAGTCATTTATCTCAAAATTATGGATAAGATTAATACTAATGACTAAGTCAAATTGCTTTTTTTTAAAATTAAACCCCTTAGCTACATTCATACATTTAAGATTTTTTTTAACCAATTTTGGAGAATTTTTTATTGCATATTTAGATATGTCAACTCCAAAAATATTTGATGATTTTAGAAGTTTTGAAAGTTCATAAACTAAAAAACCTTTTCCACAACCAACATCTAAAACTTTAGATTTTGAATTTAATTTATATTTTTTTATAATTTTTTTTGCTATGGGTGTCCACCTCCCGTCATATTTATAGCCTCCATATCCATAGCATCTTTTGCCATCCCAATAATCAAACTCATATTTTTTAGAAATTTTCATACATTCAATCTTATTATTAATCATTCTATTTAAATAATTTCGATTTGTAGATTTATGGTTTTTAGTGATCAAACTTATTTTTTTTAAAGACATTAAAATTAAAATTTTTTTTGAATTGTTTTGTCTGTTTTCAAACTAATAAAAGATGGGCCATCTTGATTGTAACATTTGTAAAAAAACTTTCTTGTTTCTTTGCTATTTTTAGGAAAATAAGATTTAATATTTCTAAAATGGACCATTGTTTTTTTTGCGTCTATTTCACTATGACTTGGTCCTAAAGTAGGATAATCAGCAAAACCAACTAATTTTACATTCGGTTTCTGTTGATTGATATCTAATTTAATTTGTTCAAAAGGTCTTTCAATCAAAAAAGGAGTAATAGTATATACCCAAGGCTTTAACCCTTCTAGTGCAAGTCCAGAGGCAAAACTAATAATACTTTGTTCACATATTCCCAAATTAAAAAATCTTTTTGGGTGATTTTTTCTAAATTCATCAAATATACTGAAACCTATATCACCAACAACTAAAACGATTTTTTTATCTTTTTTTGCAATCTCGCTTATCAAGTGACCAAATATTCTTCTCATTTTATTTCAAAAAAAGTCTTTTTTTTCCTATATTTATTTCGTTACCTTCTAATTTTCGCGCATGCCAAAGAGGGTTGTTTTCAAATTCTTTTATTCCTTTACCTTTAGTAGTGTTTAAAATTATCGCCGTTGGTTTTTTTTGGTTTTTTATTTTTAAAAATGCTGATTTCAAATTACTAAAAGAATGTCCATCTTTAACATTGATAACACTCCAATTAAACGATTTAAATTTATTTGCTAAATTATGCAAAGGTAGTACTTCATCAAGTCTAGAAAGTGCTTGGATTTTATTATAATCAATTAGCAAAACTAAATTGTCTAAATTTCTTTTTGCACTTATTAAAAGAGTTTCCCATGTTGTGCCCTCTTGGCATTCTCCGTCACTTATCATAACAAAAATTTTACCTTTTTCTTTTTTAATTTTTTTTGCAAATGCCATGCCTGCAGAAATAGGCAACCCATGACCTAAACTTCCAGTGGTACAATGAATACCGTTTTTGACATCAATTTCTAGATGTGTGGTGATTTTTGGATTGTAACCCTTAGACTTGAGAAGTATACACATTGGAAATGATGAGTGAGATTTACTTAATATAAACTTATCTTTTTTTTTTAAAACATGATCATATAAATAAATTAGACTCTCAATTATAGAGAAACTTCCTCCCAAATGGGCTTCTCCTTTTCTAATAAATTCTAAAAATGTTTTTTGTCTTAATTCTAAAGACTTTTTAATTAATTTTTTATTTAAAATTTTATTCATTTTAAGTTTATATTTTTCATCATTTTAACATTGAAATATAGTTCGTTATTCAAAGAGTCCTGGTATTTATTTTTTTCGAATGCACTTTTTATATCAATAACTGCATCTGCAATACTATAATTATTTTCAAAACCTAAGTCTTTTTTAATTTTTTTAGAGCTAATATGATATGATCTATTATCGTTACTTTCCTGCTTTATTATTTCAACATCAGAATTAATATTTTCTTTAACGATTTCTGCTAAATCAATTACTTTATGATTATCATATCCAGCATTAAATATTTTTCCATTAATTTGATGACTTTCTTTAACCAAACCAATTTTATAAATTCTTATCATATCCTTTATATGTATATTTGGTCTTAACTGCTCTCCTCCAAAAACAGTTATCGGTTTTTTATTTAATGCTAAATTTGTTAAAATATTTACTACCAAATCAAACCTTTGCCTTTTTGAAAATCCGCATACTGTAGCTGGCCTTATTATTAAAACATCAAAATTTTTACTGTTGTATTTTAAACTAATTTCTTCACAATTAACCTTAAATTTTGAATAATCTGTTAAAGGCTCTAAGGACATGTTTTCGTGAACATCAGTTTCATTTTTAATTCCATAAACACTAGAGGAAGATGCATATATGAATCTTTTTACACCATTTTCTTTTGAAATTTTTATTAGAGGTTCAAATGCATCTAAATTAATTGATTTTCCTAATTCAGGATTTAACTCAAAGCTTGGGTCATTAGAAATGCATGCAAGATGAATAACCGCATCATGAGAAGGTATTATTTTATTTAATAAATTTTGATCTCTTATATCTCCCTTTATTAAATTTATTTTTAATTTATTTTTAAAAACATCTTCTCCATAAATAAACAGGTCTATTACAGTTACTATATAACCACTTTCTACCAGCTCATCAGCAAGGGCAGATCCAACATATCCGCCGCCTCCAGTTATTAATATTTTTTTTATCATCTATCTCTAACTCAAATTTTTAAACCATGTTTTAGTTGCTTTACTTATACTTTTTTTATCCCATAACGGAGCAACTTTCCAATAATTGATGTTTTTTAACAATTCTTTTATGCCTTTTTCAAAAGTAACTTTAGGTTGCCATTTTAAATATTCTTTAATTTTTTTATTATTTGCTGATGAATAAAATGGTTCACCAGGTCTTTTGGGCACATAAGTTTTTTTTCCACCTAAAATTTTTGCCAAATAATTAACTGAGTTTGGTTTTCCTGTCCCAACGTTAAAGATTTTATTATTGATTTTTGAAAAAGCACTCATCTCAAATGCATCAACAACATCTTTTACGTTTATAAAATCTCTTGACTGTTTACCATTTCCTACAATTGTGAATGGTTTGTTTGATAGTTTTTGTTTTAAAAAAATTCCCATAACAGCACCATAAGCTCCTGTGGTTCTTGACCTGGTACCAAATACATTAAATAAACGAAGAGAAATAAATTTAATTTTATATACATTTGACCAATGTATAATTGCTTGTTCACCAATATTTTTTGAGAAAGAGTAAGGGTAAAGTGTAGAAATTGAATGATTTTCATTTATCTGTTTTTTAGGTGTAATTCCATAACATGATGAAGAGGCTGCATAAATTATTTTTTTTATTTTATATTTTCTTGATGCTTCAAGAACATTGACCGTACCTAGAAAGTTAGTGTCTATATACTCTTTTGGTTGATTAATTGATGGGACAATATCTGCTATTGCAGCTAAATGAAATACGTAATCGATATTTTTAAAATATTTTTCAAAACTTTTAATATTTCGAATATCTTTTTTTTTTATAATTAACTTTTTATCTTTAATAATATTTCTTAGATTTTTGGTACTTCCATCTTTAAAATGATCAATTATAACAACTTTTTTTATTTTTTTATTTTTCAGTAACTTTTCAACTAAATGACTCCCTATAAAACCTGCTCCACCAGTAACCAAAACATTAAACTTGCTCATAGATTAGTTTTATTAGTCTAATTTACTTTATTATCAACAACTAATTGACTCCCTATAAAACCTGCTCCACCAGTAACAAAACATTAAACTTGCTCATAGATTAGTTTTATTAGTCTAATTTACTTTATTATCAACAACTAAATAATACTTAAAAATACTTATAATCTCATTAACTTTAAAACATGTATAATGTATTTTCTATTAATTGAAATTAAAATTAATTATGATATTAAACTTTTAAATTAAACATGACTAATAATAATTTAGATATAGATAATTTTAAAAAAAAAGGTTATCTAATAAAAAAAACACAAGAAATTAAATATTTAAATGATATTCAAGAAATAGTAATTAAACTTATTTTAAAATCAGAAAAAAAGTTAATTCCAGTTAAAAAAAAGTATAAAAATAGTAATTTTTTGAGCAAT
>Ga0114997_10000553_pt1 | contig 30729 bp, 25 predicted proteins | sample ArcticOcean_MG_C_2_FD_87045 | JGI IMG/M metagenome (GOLD analysis project Ga0114997, IMG submission 87045) | Marine microbial communities from western Arctic Ocean - ArcticOcean_MG_CB4_136 | ecosystem: Environmental > Aquatic > Marine > Oceanic | place: Arctic Ocean: Canada Basin | collected... | reverse complement strand
GTTATGAGCCGGGAGCTCCACCAGACTAAGCTACGGGCCCCAGTGGCGCCGCTGATCGGATTCGAACCGATGACCGTCCGGTTAACAGCCGGATGCTCTGACCAACTGAGCTACAGCGGCACTAAGGGGTGCTGACTGAGGTATGGTTTAAAAGTTCTGTGATGAACAAAAAGGGTATTTATGCCACGTTTCCTTAAGATATAATGTCTCTAATAATTATGGTTAGAACTCGCCTGACGACGGGTGGTTTCGCTGAACCTGTAGTTTCTGATACTGCTAAAACCTTATCGAAACAGGGGCATCGCGTAATACTTCTAGCATGGGACCGAACTGGAAAAAATGAAATGACGACTGCTACTGAGTGGGGGACTATCTGGAGATATCAAGAGGAATGTCCACTTAATAATGCAGCTGTTTTTGCAAAAAAACTCCCTCGCTTTTTAGCATGGAGTACCTGGCAAATTTTAGCATTTCAAAAAATTGAAAAAGATATCATACTCCATTATCATGATTTAGACACTCTAATTGGCGGTGTTTTTACCTCTAAAATTGCAGAGATACCACTTGTTTATGATTGTCACGAAAATTATCCGGGACTAGTAGAAGGTGCAGTTTCTAGTATTGTATCAAAATGGCTACATAGATTAGAAGCTAGATTATTGAAGTATTGTGATGGTATAATCTCAGCAGGGCCTGCCAACTATGCTAGAATCTCACAAATGTTAGAACTCGGAACAAAAGCTCCATATGCTTCAACGGAAGAAGAAGCATTTAAAGTAATGAAGCTATCTCAAATGGATTTTATGAATTCAAGATTAACAAGAGTTGGAAATGTAAAAAGACTAGAGGCATATCCAATGCGAAGAATTGAAAGTAGACAGAAGACAGATACATTCAGATTACTCTATATTGGAGTTTTAGAAAAACACCCCTCCAGAGGCATAATTGAAACTGCCCTTACTGTTAGAGAAATGAAAGGAATTCAATTCGATGTGGGAGGATTCGGAACCTTAGTTCCTGCACTAAAAAAATTAGAAACTAAAATACCTAATATGAAATATATCGGACCTATACATCCCGATAATGTACCATTACAAACAATTCAATGTGACGCAGTATTGATGGCACTGGACCCCTCAAATATCAATAATAGATTAAGTGCACCAAATAAATTGTTCGAAGCTATGGCTGCAGGAGTACCAATTATAACTTGCAAAGAACTTTTGATGGGGCAAATGGTCGATAGAGAAGAGATTGGTTTAACTTTTGAATGGGGTAAATGGGATCGTCTTAAAGCTATAATTATGAAGATGATGTTTGATGAAAATTTATGTAACGACATGGGAAAACGCGCAAGGCGATTAGCGGAAAAGAAACACAACTGGGACTTTTGTGAAGACCGTATAGGCTCACTTTACAAATTTGTGAAAAAAAACGCTAAAGACGACTAGTTATCTCATCTAAAGACAAAACTGTGGGTAAAGTATCCAAAGAACGAATCAAATATTTTTCCGAAAAGTCAAAGGGACTTGAGATATCAGGATCCTGTCCTGTTGCAAGTTTAAGATAAGTATCTATCATTGAATATTTTCCAGATAAATTGAACAAATTCGTAATCATAAAAAAACGCCCTATATTTATTTCTGTAACACAAAATTGATCTTTAGAATTCATCTTGATATCAATATCGTAATTACCGTGAGCATTACCTCCGGATAATTTGTTAATAACATCTACACAAAAATCAAATAACTTTTCATCATAGACTGTCTTTGCAAGTTCGGGTGAAGAAGACATATTGCTTGGACGTGAAGCTGCTTCAATGTAAGAAAGACGTTCTGCGGCTTTCATCAAAATTAACTTACCATCTTGCCATGTACTCTGGCAAGCAAAATCCCGACCAGGTAAAAATTCAGATATAGTAAAATCCGAAATATCCATGCCTCTCATCTCATTCCAATATTTTATCCACCATTTTGCCTGTTCAGAATCCTTAACTTTTGTAGCTCCTTTAGAACCCGCGCCTTTTATGGCCCTACACCAAAGTAAATCTGAATCAAAATTAGTAAATATTTGATCAACATCATCTATCTTTTCAACATGATATGTTTCAGCAACACGAATGCCATTCTCTATCGCAAAATTGTGGAAATTCCATTTATTCAAACAGAGCGCTACAGATTCATGATCTGGAAAAAACAATTCAGTTCCTAGATTCTCTCTAATCTCAGATAATTTTTCAACCTCGGGATCATTAGTCGGAATTATCAAATCCGGTTTTATCTCTTTAATGATTTTAGTTATCTCAACCTCATAATCTGGTGAAGAAGCTGGAGGAACTACAAAACGTAAGTCTACATTGGCCCTAGCTACCTTAAATTTAGAAATGTCAAATCCAATCAAAGTATACTTTTCTCTCTCCTTAATAGTTGAAATTATATTATTAGCACCACCGCCACCAGCTCCTGTAATTATTACTTTTATTTTATACATTACTAATACATCATCTCCTTATTTGGATAAAATTTAAACTCTAGAATATTGTTTGAAGGATCTTTCAAGAAAAATGTACTATGTACTTCAGGCATTCCTTCAAAACGAGTACTAATTGGCTTCAAAAAATGAACGTCCTTAGATATTAAATGGTCAACAAATGAATCAAATTCTTCTTTATTGGAAAATGTGACCCCAAAATGTCTAGGATATGGATTAGAATCTAAATCAATCTTGTCTGGAGAAAGATGACATACCAATTGATCTCCAAAGAAAAAAAATGTAGCCCGGTCCTCATATCTACGACGAAGTTCACAACCTAACTTACTCTCATAAAAATCAACAGTTTCATCTAAATCTTTACATGGAATTGCTAAATGAAATGCATTGTTAGGATCTCGCATGTATAATTTTACTATAACTGTGAATATTTATAAGCTGAGTCAGCTAAAAGTTGAAATCCAATACCTGTGTATCAAATGTTTGTAGATTAACTGCAACTGCCCTACATGGCTGAGGTTGAAAACCCATCATTTTTTGGTAATCAGTCTGTGCTTGCCAAGTACCTGGATTGAGCATTAAAACACCATTATATCTTTCAATACCAAATGAATGAACATGGCCAGTAACAAAAATATCGGGAACTTCACGAATCAGCATATGATCTTGCTTTTCAGGGGCCAATGGTGTTTTCGCTCCATATATAGGAGCCATGTGTCTTCGATTTAGTAATTCTTTCATCATAGACATAGGATTATCATAGGTCAAATCCCGAAGACTAACTAAGTCATCTAATGATTTACCATGATAACAAAGAACTTGAACGCCGGCTAAATTCAATAATACCGGATTTGCAGTGAATGTGAGATTATCTCCAAAATCTTTTATGACTCTATCGGGAAGTGGCAATTGAGGTTCCATTAAACGAACTGCATCATGATTTCCAGGCATTATTACTGTCTGTATTGTATTTGGTATTTTCGAAATAGATTTGGATAAGGTAGAGTATTGTTCCCAAACATCAGTTATGGACAAATCATGTTCTTGGCCAGGATAAGAATCGATACCGTCAACTGCATCACCTGCAATTACAAGATACCCTGGATCTGGAATCCATTCTTTATGATAATCTACTTCACCATTTAACCAAGAAATGAACTTATTCCATTCATTCTCTTTGAATGTGCCACTTCCAAGATGAATGTCTGAAATGAAAACCGCAATGTATGGTTCTTCTGAACGGGCTGCCTCACGATAACGTCCCATATGCGGGCGAACAATTGGTGAATTGACGTATAGTAAATTTCCCTGTCGATTCAACTTACCTGATACGCCAATAACTTCATCATTCAATAAATTAAGAGGAATACCTTCTTCCTCTTTAAGCATTATATTAATTCTATTATCCTTGTCTTCAATTACTACTTTTGTTCGGCCATTGGGGAAATTTTGAATTTCGGCAATCATGCCAATTGCTTGATTTTCTTCATCGGGATTTAAACTAGACAAGGGACCTGCATCTCGCATGGAGGGATTTCTTCGGACTAAACGTGAAAGTGTAGTAAAACGATCATTGAATAATGAAACAAAACTTTGTAATTTACCATCTGCCAAACTCTTGTCTATTTGTCTCTCGATAATTATAGGAGGAATGTCTGCCATTTTAGGACGACTTATTGGTTTAGGAGGTTCAGGATTATCATCGATGAGTAAGTCAGATACACTCAAAAATAATTTAGGGCCATTTAAAGATGCAACTGATTTCTCAAGTAAAACTAAGCCATCTGGATGATTAGAAATGTGCGTTACCAATTCAGGGGAAGGCATCAATTTACGTTCTGAAAGCCAATCGATAATTTCCTTTTCTTTAACTACCAAGTTTTGGTCAATTAGAGGGAGAACAAAACACTTTTTGTAAATTAAAAAAGATTATATTTTATTAAATGATGCTTGTTAAATTGGGCTTTAAAAAGCAACCGAAAAATGAGTAGCCCCCGTTTAGTTTATACCTACTAGGCTATACCCAAGGCCCAGCTAATGGTAGCGTTATTATTAATGGAAAAAATACGAAATACTGGAAGTCGCAATGTTTTCGATAACATAATGAAGAAAGAAAGAATTTTTAAGAACAGAGAAGCTCTTTCCTCAACATTTATACCTTCTTATTTTCCACATAGAGATACTGAAATTAATGGTTTTGCAAACATATTGAAGCCCGCATTATATGGCGCGCGGCCATCTAATATCTTAATATATGGCCAGACAGGAACTGGAAAAACAGCCATTGCAAAATTTATTTGCGAGCAGATTATAGAAAAAGCAAAACACGAAAATAAACAGATCCATACTGCTTATATTAATTGTAAACAAACTAATACTCCATATGGTGTTTTAACAAATATTGGAAAATCATATTCTAGCGAATGGGAAACTATAGTACCTAATGCAGGTTGGAGAATTGATAAAGTTTATGCAGCATTAAAACAGAGAGCAGATGATAACGGCGGAATCGCAATAGTCATACTTGATGAAATTGATGCACTAGTAAATAAGAAAGGAGATGATATTCTTTACCACCTTACAGGCTTAAATTCTGACTTAAACAATTCTAAGATATCACTTATTGGAATCTCTAATGATAGTCAGTTCACTACGTGGTTGGACCCTAGAGTAAAATCAAGATTAGGTGAAGAATCGATAACATTTGCACCATACAATGCGATTCAGATTGAAGAAATATTATCTCAAAGAGCCCAGATTGCATTTCATGAAAATGTCGTAGATCCTATAGTTTTGACAATTTGCGCCAGTAGAGCTGCGCAACAACATGGAGATGCAAGAAAAGCATTAGATTTACTCCGAATCTCAGCTGAATTAGCTGAGCGAGATGACTGTGAATTAGTGACTGCGAAATACGTTAACCAGGCCCAAAATATTATGGAAATAGACCAAGTTCGTAGTATTGTTTCTACATTACCTATTCAATACAAGGCCACATTGGCTGGAGTAGTATTAAATCAAGGCAAAAGAAAAGATGGCCACCAAACTACTGGTGAAGTTTATAGCACATATATGCAAATTTGCAAGCACTTTAGCCTGGAACAATTGAGTCAGAGAAGAGTTGGGCATATTATTTCAGAATTGGATATGCAAGGAATGATTAATGCCAAAATTGTTAGTTTAGGAAGACAGGGAAGAACCAAATTCATAAGCATGGCAATTGACCAAAATCAAATTGATGAATTATTTGCAGAGGATGCATTTCTATCTGATATAAGTTTAGAATTGACAAGAACTGGGAACTATATTAGTAGCACTCAATTAAGACTAATCTAATTTTCTGAATTGTTTTTCTCTATACCTTCTTTCCAACCTTTTTCCCATCCGGCTGCAACTGCCGCATGTAAACCGGCTTTACGAGCCGCCACTCGGGCCTTACCAAGAGCGTTTTCTCTTTCTTCTTTATTCTTTTGATTATTTATTTCCATAGCTAAATCTTTTGCTTTCACAGTGTATTCATCCGCTATAGCCCACATTTCTTTACTTGCCCTTTGAAAAATAGCTTCAGCTGATATTTCAGAAGAAACTGCCGAAGCTGCTTGGAAACCTTCTTCTCTTGAATCTTTGAAAGCGGCCATTTTATTGGCAGTACCTTCGCCTTTCTCCTTTCCATATTTAGCCCAAGCTAGACCTCGCTTAACTCCCGGAACGTACTTCTTCACAAATGCAGGTATCTCAGGAGCCATGTCCTCTTCTTTAGACATAATACATCCATACAAGCGATGGCATAATCTAGTTGTGCCTCAATCTCTGTAAGTATCGGGAAAAAACAATAATAATACCGTAATTATCTCTAAACGTCCCAACATCATCAAGAAAGATAAGAATAAAAGAGTAGGATCTCCAAAAGCCCCATAAGTCTCAGTAGGGCCAATTATTCCAATTCCAGGGCCTATATTGGCTAAACATGATAACGATACTGAAATACCATCTATTACACCTATATTTGGATTATTACCTTCTAAATATAGAGTTACTAAGGCACCCAACAAAAATAATATGATGAAAATAAAGAAGAAAACTCCAACATTACGAAATAAAGCCTCATTCAAAACTTTATCACCTATTCTAAGCTTGATTACTGCACGAGGGTGAATCACCAATATTAGTTCTCTTTTCAAAGCTTTGAAAAGAAGCATGATTCTAACCATTTTAATTCCACCAGTAGTAGAACCTGCACAGCCTCCAGTAAACATAGCAAGTAACAAAACAAAAATTGACATTTGTGGCCAACTCATGTAATTAGTCGTAGTAAATCCAGTACCAGTCAATAACGAAACTGTTTGGAAAGACGCATGAAGAAAATTAGAGAAATTACTATGTATATTATCAGTATCTAAAATCAAATTAACAAAGATAAGTGATAACGAAAATATTACCATAGATAAATAGAAACTTAACTCATCATTATCTCTTAAAACCTTAAATGACAACTTAATCCTATCTGAAAATCTTTTTGTGAAATCCATTAAATTATTAAATACATAATAAAGTATAACGAAATTTATACCTGAAATCAGCATGAAAAAGGTAACGACTACTATTACAAATGGACTATCATAAGAACCAATAGACTCTCTCTGGGGAGAAAATCCACCTGTTGAAACCGTCGAAAAAGAATTGCAGATCGCATCATACAAAGGCATCTCAGATAATAATGACAATAAAGAAATCTCAACTAGAGTCATAAAAAAATAGATACTCCATAAAAGACGGGCAGTTTGTGCCATTTGTGGTTTTAATCGAGTTATTCCGGTACCTGGCATCTCAGCTTGAAGAACCTGAATGCCGCCACCAAAAAGTCGGGAAAATACAATGGTGGCAAGAACAATAATCCCCATACCACCTAGCCACTGAGTTTGTGATCTCCAAAGAAGAAGCGATTTAGGAGCATCAAAATATCCTTGATTATATTGGGAAATATTTACTGGATTCATACTTTCCAAATCCAGAACTGTAGCTCCAGTGGTAGAAAGTCCAGACATTGATTCAAAAATAGCTCCAGCAATTCCTATTTCATACGACATTAATTCTAATCTTTCAGAAGCAATAAAGGGGAGTGCCCCTACAATTACCATTAGAATCCAAGCGACTGTAACAAGCAAGAAAGCCTCTCGATTTCTAATATCTGGCTCTGAATAAAAATAATAATGTAAAAAAATCCCTGTTGACAAAGATAGAACCATTGGAAGTCCAAACATCCAAAATATGTCTAGATAGTCTTCTCCCATATATAATCCAATGATTATAGGGATAATGAAATTTAGACCAAAAAAGGCTAAGATTGTACCAGTAAGACTCAGAATGAGTTTTAATCTCATCTATTAATGGAAAAAGTTTTCCACCTCTGGAAGTTTATTCTTAAGAGTAAATACTAGAACGTGATCTTTCTCTTCGAGAACAGACTCTTCATCAGGGAAAATAGCTTCCCCATTTCGATTTATCATAGCTAATAAGGTATCATCAGGTAGATTAAGGCTGGAAAGTTTTTTTCCTGTTTTGCCGTTCTTATTTTTAATAAGGAATTCACGAACTGAAGCATCGCCTCCCTCTAATTCTTCCATACCTTCGATTTCTTCAGTTGATGTAGCTCGGTTAACTATAGCATTTACTGTAACTCGTTTAGGATTAATCAAGGTATCAATTCCGGTATCCTGTACAACATATTCCAACTCAGTTTGATAAACCAAAGCTACTGTACGCTTAGCCCCTTCTTTTTTAGCTAATAAGCAACTCAATACATTCAAATCTTCACGATCGGTGGCTGCCACAAATAAATCTTCATATCTTATTCCTTCTTCTCTCAAGAAATGACGATCCGTGGAAGAGCCTACAAGAACTCTAACATTTTCAGGCAACTGCGCACTTGCAGCATCGGCCATTTTTTTATCAGGTTCTGCAATATAAATATCTACATCCTTATATCTCTTAGAAACTTGTTCAGCTAAACGAATTGCTATTCTACTGGTTCCGGCAATCATTATACGTTTAATATTTCTTTCATCAGTTATTTCTTTAGGAATTCCTAAAGCATCAGATAAATCATCTAGTTCACTATATTCACTTAATAGTATCAGAATCCTATCTCTAGGCATTAGAGTATCATTATCTCTTGGAATTATAACGCCTTCCTCACGAGCTATCAAAACTATACGACAATGAGGTGGTAAATTAATATTTCCAAGAGGCCTTCCAATGGAAGGGGAACTATCACTTAACCTAACCTCTAGAATTCGAAGTTTACCTACCGAAAAATGCTCCAAACGTGTAAGTGCAGGTCTTGACAAAATTTGCCAAATTCTATGCATCGCTAATTCATCTGGTGAAACATAAGCATCTACCCCAAATAATTGCTGAAGTTCATGACCTTCGGGCATTTCAGTCAAATCTGGATTATTTATACGAGCTATAGTCTTGCAACCTGTTTTTTTAGCAATAGAACAACCTGCGATATTAACTATATCATTTCCAGTAACTCCAATGAACAAATCAACTTCTTCAATTGAAGCTTCCTCAAACAATAATTTAGCTGAAGCTGCATTACCCTCAAAAACTTGAACATCGAGAGTTTGAGCTCTTTTAACTGCAGTAGAACTTGAATCCACTACAGTTACCTCGTGACCTCGATAAACTAAATCACGTGCAACTCTAAATCCAACTTCACCAGCACCAGCAATCAGTACCCGCATATATTGGCCTTCACAAGAAGGGTATCTTAAAAGCTCTCACGCGCAGTTGAGCTCAATTATCAGATAAGTAATGTTTTAGGACATAAGATGAAGACATTCCCAAAATAAAAATAATGAAGGTTAAAGCTAATTCTAAGACCTCAAAATTATCAAGAATCTCTCTAAAACCAAGGTTCGGAGATAAACCATCTCCATTATAGGTATACTTCCAAGGCCATAAAGTTATCAATGAACCAAGCATAAGGCCTGCCAAAACAGATAACGTATATTCCTTATAATTATTTAGAAAGAAATTCATCAAAGGAACAAACGTGATTAGGCCAATCAAACCACCAAATAGGAAAAAAACTAAGGGTTCAATGTCCAAGTTATGGACTGAATTTGCTATTCTTGTATATTGTCCAAGTGCCAAAAGAACAAGAGCACCACTTATACCTGGCAAAAGCATTGCAGTAAGAGCTAAGGCCCCACCAATTACCAAAATAAGATTATTATCACTATAGCTTGAAGGGAAAATAGTATAGATATAAATCAATAAAGCTCCTAGAAATAAAAGAAAATAATTCTTAAAAGATGGTGATGAAATACTATTCCAAGGTTCCCTAATACTAATAAGAACCAATCCAAAGAAAAATGCATAAACGTAAGGCGCTGTAGAAGATTGTCGCAAGAATCCCGGAGATTCGTCAGGGCCGACTAATATTTTAGTGACAACATAATAAGAGAAAATAATTCCGAAGCCTAGAGGCATTAGAAAATATAGAGAAGAAATAAAAGTATTATAAGATCTGGAAGGACATCCATTCTTAAAAAAATTGATGAAAATGGTTAATGATGTAATTAATTTCTGATATATGCCTATGATCAATGCAATTGTACCTCCGCTAACTCCAGGAACGGAGTCTGCAACTCCCATTAACAATCCATGGCCAAATGTTTGGATTTTCGGATTGATAATCTTCTCTTTATCCATTTTTTTCTCCATAAAAATCTAATTTAGAAGCTATAGCCACTTTAGCAGCTAATTTTCTTGAATTACGACCCTTATCTTTAGGGCCTGATTTTTTTATGATTGGATGTTGATAAAGAAATCCATGTTTTGGGGGCGGGCTGCCATCAGACATATGACGGAAAAGAGCCTTTTCAGCACCAAGTAACTGAATAGTTGAAGAAGGCATGCGAGCTAATTTTGACAAATCACCTGCGGAAGCTACCATTCTAACTGCTAATTGTGTACCTAATATATTTACTAATGATGGAAATATCTTAGGTGATTCCAAATCTAAATAATTTGACAAGGACAATACTAAATCTTGAATGGAATGAATTAGAACTTTTAAATTTTGTATTTGAGGGGGTAAATTTTCTTTTGCTAATAATTTTTCTAATTTAATTCTAGGACTGCCAGTTAATTGAGAATACCATGTAATGTATCTTTCAGAAACTAAATTAAATGTTGTATGAGCTTCATCCAAAGATTCAATCACTTGAACTAAATTTTTATCTGGTGTTAGACTTTTTGCAATACGGGCCCTAACTTGTAATATGCTGGCATCTCTCAATAAAGATAAATCTATGTGTTCATTCTCTAAATCTATTTCAATTTCTGAATTACTGTACATTTCTAGGATTTTACTTAATTCTTTCGATTCTGTTGGTAATGCCAAAACTTGACCTGAACTAGAATAAGTTGCCAAAAACTATTCTCCAGATAATTAGTTTCTTCTACCTAAACGAGAAATTAACGAAATAATCAATACTACTGAAACAATACTTAGACTTGGAAGACTTTCCAGAATACCTTCTTCGTCTTCTACTATAGGTTCATCATTAGCTAAATCTGATTTTAAAACTGAGAAAGGTAAAGATAACTTATCAGTTTGACTTCCAGTTACATTTAACATCCCTGATGTTTCCGTAGCTGCTTGTGTTAATGGAGGTTTGACTTCAATAATTACTTCTTGGAAATCCCCAGGTTCCAAACGAACGGAAACTGTTGATAATGTAAACCAAGACGTACGTTTACCCTCAATTATTAACTCTAAATTTTCAACTGTATTTCCATTGTTTGTCAGTCTAACTGTGAATTTACCCGTTGTACCTGCCGTCACTTCACCTGCCGTCAATTTCAATTCAATATCAATATCTGGTTTTTCATCTACATATACTATAAAATGTAAATCTAAAACCTGTCCTGATTGGTCAGATAATACTTGACCATCAATACCATTGTTACCACCATAAACTGAGGCTGGAACTTCAATATTAAGATAAACAATTTTAGACTGCTGAGGTGCTAATGTAAATTGAGATTCAGACCAATAAGTTGGCCATCCAACCGGAGCTACTGCAGGAGGTAATCTAACAAAATCAACGTCATTACCTCTATTTAGAATCGTAACTTGGAAGGGAATTGTATCCCCTGAAATACCGTTTTTAAACTCTGAATTAATTATTATTTCCAATTCATAAACGGGATTTGTAAAAATTGTCACTAACTCAATGTCACTTACTTTATTATTCAAACCAGACACTCCTTCTATATACAAAAAATTACCATTAATCATATTGGCCGGTTCATGCGAAGTTGTAGTTATTTCAAGGACAAATGAACTAGAAGCGTCTTTCGAAACTACGATTTCGGTAGCACAATTTTGAGCAACTCTAAAACAAGTAGTCCAACCGGTTGGAATATCAATAACTGATAACTTAATTGTATCGGCTATATTCGCATAATTAGTTATTTGTAAATCAAAGTAATGAGTTTCCCCAGGGCCTTTGGAAGAGTCCGGTAATACACTGATTAAATCAAATTCGGCATAGTATTCAACTTTAACTGAAACCTCAAAATACTCAATTTTATAATTATCTTGATCTAAGATTACATCTATTGTAAAATTGTAATAACCTGGATTCTCATCTTCAGAAACTGTAAAGGGAATACTGAATAAATCATCACCTACGTATGGTTCTAAATTTCCAGTTTGATATGGGAAATTGGTAAACTCCCAACCACTTGGAAGCTCGTCTGATTCAAAAGTATAAGATTGATAACTATTTCCATAATTTGAAATACTAATATTTATTACCGAACTATCTCCCGGATTTAATATAATTCCCGAATCCCATGTGACATGACGATTAAGGACCTTTTCAACACTAGTTATAGTGTATACACTCTGTTCAACTTCCAAATCACCATCGGATTTTACAAAAACGGTCATTTCAGCTGAATCGGTATTGCGAGCTGAATCGGGAATGTCAATGTACATCTCAAAATTATAGAAGTCTCCATCATCTAAATCGGATATATGATATGTACTCAAACTAGCCCCCCATGCACTACAATCATCACATCGCTCAATGCTCAATGAAAAACTGTCAGGATCAGTACCTGTGTTTTCTAAGCTAAAATCATAAACAACTGTCGTTGAAGGATCTCCACTATTATCAAAATTTTCAACAGTTAAATCCAAACCCCTGACTGGAATTCTAACTGAAGTATTAAGCTCAACTGAATCTGAAAATTGCTCTCGATTAGCTGAACGAACATTTATCACTGAAACTGACCAATCGTCTTCAACCGAATTTAAAGGGCTTGTAACATTCATAACTACTACAACCTCTTCCTCCGGATCCAGATCTTCTATTGTAAACTGACTAAGATTGGAACCCCAACCTTGAGCCATTATATCTTCTAACTCCAAAATAAATGAATCTACACCATCCCCCTCATTAGTAATGTACAAATTATACAATACTTGACCACCTGGAATAACCATCTTATGAAAAGATTCCGGAATTATATCAACTTCGTAATGTCTTCCATCTGCTACAGTTGTATTTGAATTACAAAAATTATAAATATAATCGTAGGTGGAATATTGAACACCCGTTAATATTTGAATAAAGGCATATTCCTCTTCTGCAGCCGTATTTGGAATAACTACTTCTAAAGTAAAAGTAGCAGTTTCCTGAGGATCCAGATATACGTATGATATACTCAAATATGCATTCCAATCTTTAGGCATGTCCGAAATATCAATGCTAAAATTATCACCGTTCTGACCTACATTTTTCATTTCAACAGAATAGTAAACTGATTCGTCACGATTTGCTTCTTTAGCATCACCTTGTCTCATGTAAACATCTACTGCATAGATATCATCTATCACTAACTTCTGAGCAATATTTGAATCTACTGTGGTCGAGTTTTCAGAAGATGCCGTTACGGTGTAATCCATCTCATCATCATCAATTACAAATTGAATTGGAGCTTGGAAAGTGAATGAAACTATTTTTTGAGTTCCTGAAGCAATAGAAACAGTCTCCTGAACAGGTTCTGCATTCCAGCCATAATTGAACTCATCATACCAACTAACTGAAAGGTTATACGTATCATCAAGGTCTCCCGTGTTTGAAATTTGAAATTCTCCGGTTATTTCCTCACAACGCGTTACTTCAGATAACCCTTCATTGCTAGGCGCAAGTTCAATGACTACATCATAGTCCCCATCACGAGATTGTGTGCTGTAATCATTAATTAAAAGCTCAGATTTACTATCTATAATATTTTGATTAACACCTGCAATTGGTGAAATTAATACTACTGCAAGTATTGCCACTAAAAAGCTGTAATTTACTCTAGACATATTTAGCACTAAAGTAGAAAGTTTATATAACTATTACTCGCTTTTTTTATCATCATCATCCAAGCTTTTAGAAATCTTACGGACTTCTTTCTCCAGATTGTGTATATCATCTCTGAGTTTTAACATTGATACTTCAAAAGGTGTAAAGCCTTGATTGGAAAGAGCCCGAGTTGCAATAAACATTCCAGTAAGAATCCCTCCTAAAACGGCAGCCAAAGAAACAGTGTAAACTGAAAATGAATAGAACATTAATAAATCACTAACATCAAACTTTATCAAACCTACTTGAAATAAAATCAAATATATTAGAAAAAGCAGGACCAAACCTACAGTTATTTGGTATGCAACCGGTGTCTTAGATATATTCATGGTTTAAACTCTAATGGCAAATTATAAGGTAATTGCCACTCCTTTTCTATTTCTTCACCATCATCTTCTATTAAAACATCAGCTACAAACGAATTTGTATCTAATTCTGAAGAAACTATACGTATTTTACATGTAAATTCCCATTCTGTGCTCTTTATATCTGCCGAAACAGTTAATGGGAAATAACCTTCTGAGTCTGTAATATTAGCTTTAATTATCTCCTCATTAGTGATATAGACTTGGTTGCTAAAGACTGATGAATAGGTTTCAGTCATCTCATCTATAGCTATAGTAATGTTTCCCATTTTTATACGAGGTATCGTATAAACATAAATCCAATTATTTTCTCCATCTGAATCTATTTGTAAAGATACAATTGTACGACTAGGTTCCACTTCTTGACAGCCAGCCATAGAGACCATAGCGATCATCAAAACGATTCCAAAGACCTTGTACACTTGATGATTCTAAAGAAATGGGATAATAAGAATAACCTCTTGATTTTAAAGGGAAAATATCAATAACTGGCGTTCGTAACTGAGTTATGCCCGCAAAAGGTTTCCAAATAATCGGAATTGAAGCAAAGAGACACCGTAAATCAGCCCCTCAAAAGCAAGTACGAATAGATCATAATACAAATATTATATCCGTACGTAAAAAAACTAAAAATGATTTAGCCGTCGAAATGAGATATACGGTTTCATATGGAATATTGGGTATTGTTCAGCTAGACTGTGAAGTAGTATATAGTGATGAGAACAAAGATGAGATAACTAAAGCCGAACTAAGATGGGAAAATGAACACAAACTACCCGATAATATCGCTGAAAAAGTGCATAATCGAGTTTTATCCCAAGGCTCTTTTGAAGTGCTCAATATCGCTAAAAAATTAAATCTACCTCCACCATTCAAGATAGAGATCCCTCAAATAAAAATTGGTAAAAAAGGAGAAATACCAAATAATAAAGACAATAGTCCTGAAATAGCATAAATGAATACGCGCTCAGGAAAGTTGGATTACGAATGTCCCAACTGTAATGGTAAAAACAAAATAATTCTAATGGGAGAACAGAATGGTATCTTCGAAAAAATGTGTAAAACATGTAATTCGAAATTAGAAGTTACACTAAAAGATAATGAAATTAATATTTTAGTTAATGATGTAAAAAATAAAATAAAAAAGGTCATTCCGAATATAAAAATACCTGCTGATTATGTCAAATATGATGGCGAAAAATATATATTCCAGAATAGAACTGTAAAAAATAATACTATAAAGATAATTACGGCGCTAATTCTCATTGCATCTCTGTCTGGATTTGTAACTGGAGGACTCCTCATGGACTTCTTTAGTGACGATTATATTGATTATGAAGAAATTCAAATCGAGATTATAGTAAAAAATAATACTAATGATTTAAGTGAAGCTACAATAATTATAGATTCAAATGAAATAAACCAAACATATCTAGGTAATGGAACCTACAATATTTTGGCAAAACCAGGTAAACACTTAATTAAAATAATTGTAGATTCACACAAAAATGCTTCAATGAAAATTTTCATCCCACCTCAAGACGATAATCTGAGCCTGATTGAGATAGACCAAGGAATCGATGGAGTTAATCGTTTTACTTTCATCATGGAAAAAGGCGTGGGAAATATTGATCTAGAAGATACAGTCTATGTTAAAGTTGAATCATGGTGCCCTAATTTGATTTTTCTATTTTCATTTATCGGTTTATGGGGGTCATGGGTTACTTACACTCTTCAATCATATAAAAATGCCCAAATTGGTGCTTTCTTCTCGATTTTAGCAACTGGGTTCTTGATAATAGGACCTATTCTTGGAATTACAGCATTGGTTATGCTATATCGAAATAAAAAATTATTCACCGCTCCTTTTAAAAACTAGATACCTGCGACTAGTGTGTGAGGTTAAAAGCTGGACTTGAAATTCATCAGCAGCTTGATTGTGGAAAACTTTTTTGTAAATGTGACGAATTAAATGTAGATGATGGACCAATATTTAAAAGAAAATTACATGCAACTTCAAGTGAAATGGGAAAGATAGATATTGCTGCAAAATCTGAAGGAATAAGAGAATTTACTTACTTTAATAGAGGATGTAATTGTTTAGTTTATACTGATGAAGAGCCACCTCGAGGGCCAAATATGAAGGCTGTAGATATAGCGCTCCAATTTGCTAAACTAGTAAACTCTACCATTCTGGAAGAAGTTCATTTTATGAGGAAAGTTGTTGTTGATGGTTCTAATACAAGTGGTTTTCAAAGAACTGCGCTAATTGCAACCGGAGGTCAAATCGAATATGAAGGTGGAATTCTAGAATTAGACCAAATTTGCTTAGAAGAAGATTCTTGCAGACATGGTAAAAACAAAGATGAATATCTCTTGGACAGGCTAGGAATACCTCTATTGGAGGTAACTACAAAACCACAACTTAAGGAGTCAAAACAGGTTCAACTGGCTGCAAAAGCCCTCGGAAGACTTCTAAGAGCTTGTAGAGTAAAAAGAGGATTAGGGACAATTAGACAAGATGTTAATGTATCCATAAACGGAGGACAACGTGTTGAACTGAAAGGATTTCAAGATTTGTCAAGTATGCCTCAAGTAGTTGAAAATGAAATGATACGGCAATCAAACCTAAACGATTTAACTAAAGGAAAAACTTCAGAACCTATCAATGTATCTGAATATTTTTCAAAACGAAAATTTGCAATCGCATGTAAATTAATAGGGTGGAAAGGAACCCTAGGTACTAAGGAATCTGAAAAAAATCACGTGAGAATGGGGCGAGAACTAGCCGATTATGCAATAAAAGCTGGAGTCAAAGGGTTAATGCATAGTGATGAATTGCCTGCATACGGAATTTCCGAAAAGAAAACTGCGAAACTACATGAAATCTTAGAGTGTCAAGATAATGATGCCTTCGTTCTTATCTTTGGTGAGGAGACAATGGCTAAAGATGCAATTCATAGAGTAATTGAGCGAGTTAAAACAGCAGGAGTCCCTAAGGAAGTTAGAAGAGTAACTCCTGAGAATTTAACAAGATATATTAGGCCAATGCCTGGAGCCTCGAGAATGTATCCTGAAACCGATATACCACCACTAAAGCTAAAGGGTATTCAGGTCACTGTTCCAAAAACCCTTGATGAGAGAGAAAAACTATTACCTCTTAATGATGAAGAATCAAAACAAATGGTTTCCCGGAATTTGGATAAACGCTTTAAATCATTGATGAAATATTGTGATGATCCTAAAATTATATCAAGAGTTTTACTGCACACATTAGCAAATATAAATTCTAAGGGACTACCAAGTATATCAGATATTGATATCGCCACAGTGTTGGATTTAGTAAGTAAAGAACGTATCTCTAAGGAAGGAATTGAAGAGGCGCTTATTCAAATTACATCAGGTCAAGAAATACAACTTGGAAGTGAAAATATCGAAGAAGATGTTAAAAATTACATAGACGCATTAATAGAAGAAAAAATTGAATTTGTTAGAGAAAAAGGAATGTCGGCGATAGGGCCATTGATGGGGCCAGTAATGTCCGAATTCAGAGGCAAAATAGATGGGGCAAAGATAAATGCCCTCTTAATGAATAGGATAAAGAAAGAAATATGATCGAAGACGCATTGATTCTAGCTGCTGGAAAAGGTACACGTATGTGGCCATTAACTGAAAACAATCCTAAACCCCTTTTGCCAATAGGCGGATTACCAATTATTGAAAGACAAATTTATGAACTAAAAAAAGTGGGTGTCAAAAATATACATATTTTAATCGGATACAAAATGAAAGATATTTCGGATAAATTGAAAAATGGGAATAAGTATAAAGTTAATATTAACTATATTACTCAAGAAGAACAAAAAGGAACTGGGCATGCCGTTGGTCTAGCTAATGGCGTAATTAATGATAGATTTTACTGTATTAATGGAGACATGGTCATTAATGCTGAAAATTTAAAGAATCTTAATAAAGATGAAAAAAACCTTGCAATGATGGTTACCGAAGTAGAAGACTGTTCCAATTTTGGAGTTGTTGAAAGTCAAAATAACTATTTGATATCCATCGTGGAAAAGGGTATGAAAGGTAAAGGAACTATAAATGCTGGAAGTTATATATTTGATAAACGAATATTTGAAGCAATAGATGGAATCAATAAGTCTATAAGAGGTGAATATGAACTCACTGATGCACTGCAAGCTATAGCTGAGAGTATACGGACCGTAAACCATAACGGCTTTTGGAAAGACATTGGTTCTCCTTGGGATTTGATTACAGCTAATGAAAATTATATGGAAGACATTAATGAAGAGATACAAGGAATTATTGAAGAAAATGTTACAATAAAAGGAAAGTTATACCTAGGAAAAAAATCAATTATCAAAGCTGGAACCTATATTGAAGGACCAGTTTGGATTGGAGAAGACTGTGTTATTGGACCAAATGCGTATCTTAGAAAAGGAACTACGCTTTGTGGGAGTAATAAAGTTGGAGCCTCAAGTGAAGTCAAGAATTCAATATTAATGAAAGGAGCAAAAGCACCTCACCATAATTATGTTGGTGATTCAATAATTGGAAATAATAGTAATCTTGGTTCTGGGACAAAAATTGCAAACTTAAGACTAGACAAAAAAAACATAAAAGTAATACATCAAGGGAAAAGAAATGATTCTGGAAGGAGAAAACTTGGAGCAATTATTGGAGATAACGTCAATACCGGAATAAATACTTCCATAAATGCTGGAACAATATTGGGAAGTAATGTTCGAATTGGACCCAATGCCTCAGTTTCTGGAACTTATGAATCTCAGAGTACTCTTATTTAATGCATATCTTACAAGTAACTCCATATTTCCATCCTCATTTCGGAGGTGTAGAATCACATGTTCTTGGTCTCTGTGAAAATTTAATTAAATTGGGACATGATGTAGAAGTTGTCACATCTAGGTACAGTCGTATGGCTGAAACTGAGAATCTTAATGGGATACGAATAACGAGATTACCTCAATGGATTAATATGTATAATACCCCTCTAGTAACTGCAATTCAAACTTACGTAAGAAGAAGTCATGCAGATATTGTTCATGTTCATTCTCCACCTCCATTTACTGAACGCTTTGCAGCTAAGGGTGCCAAGGAATCTAAAAAACCACTAGTAGTAACGCATCATTGTGACTTAGAGTTGAAAGGTATATTTGGAAAAATAGCTGTAAATTTATACCAGAGCATGCTTGGAAAATACCCATTAGAGGTTGCTGATCGGGTTATTTCAACGACAAACAGTTATGCCACCACTTCCCGAAGTTTGTGGGACATTGACGTAGATGTTGTACCGAATGCAGTCGATATTAATCGATTCCACCCCTCAAATGAAGGTGACTTCATTAAAGAAAAATATGCTAGTAAAGATGAACCCCTAGCACTTTTTGTTGGAAGATTAGTCCCACATAAGGGAATTGGCATCTTAATAAGGGCAATAAATTATACTCAGAATGGAAAACTCTTAATTATTGGTGATGGACCTTATTTATCTTGGCTAAAGGCATTAGTAAAAAAACTAAACTTAGAAGATAGAGTTGTATTTGTTGGACCAATTTCAGATTATTGGCTTCCAGCATACTATGCAGCTACAGATGTTGTAGTTTTACCTTCAACATCAAGACTAGAAGCATTCGGTATTGTAGGACTAGAAGGAATGGCAACAGGCAAACCTCTAATCCTTAGTGATATTCCTGGAGTCAGAGAAGTTATATCTTCTGAAGAGGGCTTTATTGTGGAACCCTTAGATCCTGAGGCTATCGCTAAGGCCTTAGATAAAATATGGAGCTATCCGGAAATGGCAACTCAAATGGGTAAAAGGGGAAGAAAGCGGGTCGAGAAATTATTTTCTTGGGAAAAAGTTTCAAAGGATATTGAAAATATTTTCTTAGAATTGGTTTCTAAATAATTAATTCAGTATCAATCTCAGATAAGGCTTTTTGGTAATATGAATAATCTTTACCGATAATTTTCATAACTGAAACTTTACCAAACAAGGCATCAGGGCACAAAATATCACATCCTAAGGCAGACTCAAAGAAAATGTCCGCTTCATCATATTTTTCTAAATCATAGGCACTCCAACCTGCAGCCACCCATGAATTCACATTATTCGGCTTAAGAATAATGGCCTGTTTTGCTAAAGATAAGGCTTTTTTATTATCATTCAACTTTTTAAAACAAATTATTCTATTCATAATATCTTCAAAATTGGTTTCACCTAAAAATTCTAAGGCTTTAGAAGGATTAATCTCTACTAATTTAGAACCCAGTGCACTTTCCAGAATTTTTGATCCCTGTAACTTTAAAAATAAATTATCTAGATCAGCATTAACTTCTAAAGAACTTAATGATTGAATTAGTAAACCATATCCCGTTCTTGAATCCGGATCTATTACTAATCCTTTCTTTACTATTTCTTTGGCTTCTTCATATCTATCATCACGAAGTAAAACTTCAGCCATTCTAAAATAAGGTCGACTTGTCGATGCAGCCACATTTATGGCATTATTATATTGCCTTACTCCTTCATGCATTACTCCAGCTTCATGCAAAATCCGACCTTTTTCAATCCAATCTAAATCTCTCATCCTATTTCTTGAAAGTACATCTTGTGCACGGACTGCTTCATCATAACATTGCAATGATTGTGTATTATTTTCAAGAACTGTATTCACATCCCCTAATGCAATCCAACATGGGACGTGTTGGCCATCAAGTGCTAATCCTTGATTCAAAACTATTCGAGCCTTATCTAAAAGACCAAGTTCGACATAACAACGGCCTAAGGCTTCATAATAATCAGGATCTTCAGAATCTAACTCAATTGAAGTTTCTATAAATTCTAACCCTTCTTCAGGTTTATTCAATTTAGTTAAGGCACGACCTTTAGCCATCCACGCATAGTGGAATGTAGAATCTAATTCAATCGCTCTTTCATGGTAAGGTATAGACTCCTCATATCTATAAAGATGATCTAAAGCATTTCCAATATTATTAACTGCAATTACGTACTCACTATCTAATTCTAATGATTTCTTATATATTTCAATACTTCTTTCATATTGGCCTTGATTATAATGAACATTTGCCAGATTATTCCAAGCAATCTTATCAGTAGGATCTAAATCAACGGCTTTTTGATAAAAATCTTTAGACTCATTTAAACGTCCTGATAATTGAAGTGTATATCCATAGTTGTACCAGGCCACGGCATAAGTAGGATCTGAACGCATTGATTCATCATAACAACGAAGGGCTTCATTCCATCTATTTATATTGAAATTTGCAAAGCCCCTATTATTCCAAGCTGGCGCATTCTTAGGTTCCAAATCAAGAGATATTGAATAGGCCTGAATAGCGTCTTCATATCTACTTAAACTCTGTAAAGAATCCCCTAAACGCATATGGTAGCGTGAAACCTCCGGAGCCAATTTACATGCTTCTTGGTAATATCCCTTAGCTTTCTCAGGATTACCACGTGCCATTTCAAACATACCAAGACGATTATGCATTTGTGGATCCTCTGGAACTAAGACCAAAGCTTCCATAAATTTCTTATGAGCTTGACGGGTATCTCCTTTTTCTAAATACTGTTCACCTGATTCAATAATATCAATGAGATCCAAACTATTCACCTATTATTTTGTTAATTCTTTTGATCGCTATATTTGTATCTTTCTTAAGTTTCTCCCATTCGGCACCACCATGTTCATTCGAACTTGGTTTATGCTTCAAAGCAGTTAGATAGCATTCCAATGATTCGCGAGGCCGGTCTAATAATTCTAAAACATATCCTTTATTGTGCCAAGCCCAAGAATAACTTTCTTTGAGAGTAATCGCCCTATCATAACAATCTAAAGATTCCTCTAATCTATTAAGTTGACGAAGAGTTACTCCCCTATTATTCCAAGCACTACGATTCTTAGGGTTTAATTCAGTAGATTGTTTGAAAGCCTTTAGAGCTTCTTTTAGATCACCTACACGAAACAAGGCTTTACCTAAATTAAACCAACAAATTGCATACTTCGGATTAGAAGAAAGTGCTCGACGATAACTATCTATTGCTTTATGATTGTAACCTAAACGAGTCAACGCCACACCTCTATCATTGTAGATAATCTCATTATCTACTGTTTGGCTCTTTGCAATTGCTTTTGAAGCTTCCTTGTATTCTTCTAATTCGTCATGCGAAAGTCCTTTAGCCTCAAGAACTTCCGTATCCCTAGGAGTAAGAGCTAAAACGCGGTCAAATAAATCAAGGGCTAAACGATATTTACCCAAACTATGATTAATTTTACCTTTCTGATACAAGGCATCTCTGTGATTGGGCTCTTTTAACAGAACCCCATCAAAAACAATAATAGCTTCATCATATTTTTCTAAGTCTCTAAGAGTTTTCCCCTTGAGAACTAGAGCTTCAAGATATTCACGACTTTCTTCCAATGCTTTATCAGAGAAATAAAGCGCTTTTTCTAATTTACCCATACCAAAATAAGCTAAACCAATATCCTTATACAAAATATATTTTTTAGATATTTTATCTTCCAAGCCTAGTAAAAGTTTGAGAGAAATATCATAATTTTTAGATTTAAGATTTATTTTAGCCAACTCATGAACTAATATTTTACTATTAGGACTTAGCTCTAATGCCTTCTTAATTGTCTTCGTAGCTTTAGAAAAATCCCCTAATTTTGTATAAGAGGCTGCATCTTTTTTTAGCTCCGTAACTTGTTTGTCAGTTGGAATAGACACAAGGCCCTATGAAACGCCAATAAAAAGAGTTCGAAGTCTAAGAAGTTTATTTAATGCCTAATTATTAGCTAATAATGACTGTATCCCTAGATGGCAATTCTTTAACCATCAATAAATTAGTAAGCGTTGCTCGAGACAATGAAAATATAGAAGTTACTAAAGAATCTTGGAAACGAATTGAAGTTTGTAGAAATATGCTTCAAAGTAAGATTGAAGCTCACGAAATCATGTACGGAATAACAACCGGTATTGGTGAATTTTCTGAAGTAACATTATCACCTGACCAGACTCAAGACTTTCAAAAATTTCTAGTTAGGAATCACGCCGCAGGTATAGGAGACCCCATGGATATTGAAATTGTTAGAGGTGCAATGTGTGGCCGTATTAATGTACATACAAAGGGCTATTCCGGTGGACGTCGTGAAATAACTGAGTATCTTAGAGATGCATTGAATCACCAGATTACACCAGTTGTTTGTGAAAAAGGATCGGTTGGAGCGTGTGGCGATTTAGCCCCAATGTCTCAGATTGCATTGGCATTGATGGGAGAGGGTGAAATGTTTGTAAATGGGGAAATCATAGATTCTAAGACGGCTTTAGCAAATATAGGTTTAGAACCTTTAGAACTCGAAGCAAGAGATGGATTGTCACTAATTAACGGAAGCAATGTTCTTACAGCTTTAGCTGCAATTATACTCTATGATGCCGAAAGATGGATGAAAATGCATGATATTGCTGCAGCTATGACATTAGAAGCTTTGAAAGCTAATATGAAGCCATATGATAAGAGAATACATACTCTAAGAGGCTTCAGTGGTTCACAAAAAATAGCAGCTAATTTAAATTTATTAACTGCTGAATCTGAAATATTATTCAGTGGTGAGAAAAAAGTTCAAGATGCATACTCTATGAGATCGACACCACAGGTAGCTGGAACTCTTAGGGATTCCTTAGAATTTGCAAGAAAACAAATCGAAATCGAACTAAATGGTGTTGGAGATAATCCTATATTTTTAACAAATGAAAAAGAAGTATTGACTGGAGCAAATTTCCAAGGCAGTCCAGTTGCTTTGCCTATGGAAATGATTGGAACCGGTCTTAGTATGGTTGCCGTTTTATCTGAAAGACGATTAAACCGATTAACTAATCCGGCCCTATCAGTTGGATTACCGCCATTCCTAACGGAAAAACCAGGATTACATTCTGGAATGATGCTTTCACAGTATACTGCTGACGCATTGATTGTGGAAACTAAGATACTATCACATCCTGCCGCAAACCAATCAATTCCGGCAGCTGCAGATCAAGAAGACTTTGTTTCTATGGGATTAACTACATGTCAAAAAACAAGACAGATAATGGACAATTGTTTTGGAGTATTAGGCATTGAAATGATGGCTGCTGCTCAAGCATTAGATATAAGAGGTGGAAAACTCGGAAAAGGCACCTCTATCGCTCACGGTATTATACGGAAATATGTAGACTATCTAGATGAAGACAGGCCATTGTATAGAGATCACAATGCTATGGTAAAATTACTAAAATCTAATGAAATTTTAACAGCAGTAGAAGAAGGTTTAGGAACTAAACTAGATTAATATCTATTTCGTAAAAACAATTATTGCTTCTCGCACAATAGAAATTATGAGATCTATTTCTTCAGAGGTTATTTCAAAATGAGGGGTAAAACGAAGTGCATTTTTACCACCATGAATTACGCCAAGACCTCTCCGTCGACACCATGGCTCTACAGCATCAAAGCCTACAACAGGAAGAATCTCAGGTTTTAGTTCAGCGCTACACAATAAACCAGTACCTTGAACTTTAGTAATGTATTCTGGAAATTCCTCAGAAAGGATTTTTAACTTTTCTACAAATTCAATACCTCTATCTCTTATATTTTGCCTTAGTTGTGGCGTTATATTATCTAAAACAGCTATCGCAGTTTCTAACGCCCTAGGATTTGTTGTCATTGTATTTCCATAAATACCTGTGACATAAATATCTGAAGCTCGTTTATTCATACCTAATACTGAAAGTGGATATTGTCCCGCATTCATAGCCTTAGACCATGTTTCTAAATCTGGAACCTCACAATCTTGAAATCCATCATAATCAATAATTGAAAGGCAGCCCTGCCCCCTAATTCCAGCTTGGATAGAATCTACCAACAATAAAGAACCATGATCATTTGTTAATTTCCGAGCTTCATCATAGAATTCTCTAGTAACGCATTGACCCGGATTACCCTCACCTTGAACCGGTTCTATTGCCATTAATTCAATGAATACATTATCATTATCGGCCTTAGAAAATACCGCCCTGAGAGCTTCGACATCATTAGATGGGACTAAGTACAGATTATCTCTATCTCTAAAAGATGCTAAATTTTCATCATAACTATCTTTACAAGAATGCGATAATTGGGCCGGCCTATCGGTACGTCCATGGAACCCATGCTCAATAGCAAGTAACTTAATTTCTTTACCTTCATGTCTTGACCCTGGTGATGTAAGTCTATTGGAATTGACATCAGCTATACGTAGACTAACTGTAACGGATTCAGAACCACTATTCATACAGATAAAGTGACTGAAAGGACAATCCCCTCTGGTATGTCCTAGCTCTTTACGCAATCGCTCAACAAGGCGTTGCTGTGAAAAAGAAGGAGTCATAACATTAGCCATCACCCAATTCCCAGACATCGCATCTATTACCTTCTCAGGTCCATGACCTGCCCCTAGCATCCCATAGCCACCATTATCATGCAAAACAGCTCCATAAGCAGTAATTATCCAAGGACCCTTGCCTGCGATTGCAACATAGGGATTTACTGTAGCAGGTGCATAAAAATTAATAAAACCATCTTGGAGATCCTTAACTAAATCTTTTTCATCCTTCATTAACTGAGAACTACCCCTTTCCTTACGAAGGTTCAAATGATAGGAATGAGCTTCATCGATAGCAAATGATAATTTTTCATCTAACGAAAGAAAATTATGAATCTCTGAATCTAAAATACCACTAGTGTCTGATTCTCCACTATTGGCTCTAATATCAAGAAGTTGATTGAATGACTTGTCTATACTACTATTCTTAATTTGCGACTTTGTTTTTGAATCTGTAGACATCGCCATGAATTAAGATGGAATCAGGATTATTAACGGTATGCTTTAGTTTCCCTTCGGAATTTATGAATCAGTGTTGGTAATTCTTCTATACAGGTTATATCTCGAGATCCAATCAAAATCAATTCATCTCTTATTTTCATGTTAGGTATCAAGTCACAGGATTCCCCATATTTTTTTAATTTTTCAGCTAAAATATTACCCGTTCTATCCCAATCTGTCAATATTATGAAAGATTTTGAAGAATATAATTTAACCAATGATTCTATCGTTGAAAGTAGAGAATTTCCTGTATTCAATTCTATAATTCGACCCGTACACTCTAACTCTTTCAAGGCTATTGTATCTCTTTTACCCTCTACTAATATAGGCAATTTTGAAAGGTTAATCGATTCTAAAACCCCATTAAATTTGTCTAATCTCTTTTGTTGATCGTCCTGAACCATCATTTCCTCTCGTCTCTACTGATTTCGTAAATACTGTATCTGATTAGAAATTAACCCTGAACAACGATTACCTAATTGACATGAGGTCTTAAGTTAAGGCATCCATCTTTAGGATAGATGCTTAAGGTTGAAGGCTTAACCAAATATTATGGCAATAAGCCTGCCGCCAAGGATATTTCTTTTGAAGTTAAAAATGGAGAAGTCTTTGGAATATTAGGAACGAATGGTGCCGGAAAATCAACTACAATTAAAATGATGTGTGGTCTTTTAAAACCAACAAGAGGAATTATTCAAATTGGTGGAATTAATCTACAAAGGATGCCGCTTAAAGCTAAAGCTATGATGGGATATCTACCCGAAAATCCATTGATTTATGATAAACTTACTGGGGCTGAAACATTAGAATTAATAGGTAATTTACGTAAGCTGTCTAGTGATATGATTAAACAACGAATTGAATACTATGCTAAATCTTTAGGGTTGGATGAACAAATATATCATGAAGTCGGTACTTATTCAAAAGGAATGAGACAAAAATTGGCCATTGCAATGACTTTGATACATGATCCTGAAATGGTATTGCTGGATGAACCTGCAAGTGGACTTGATCCAAGATACACCAAATTACTGAAAGATTGGATTAAAAATTTGGCAGCAAATGGAAGAACCGTATTACTTTCAACACACATAATAGAGATGGCTGAGACATTGTGCGATAGAATTGCGATTATTGATGAGGGAAAGTTGAAAGCTATAGGCACGATAAACGAAATACAAACTAGTACCGGTGTAACTAATCTGGAAGACGCATTTATCCGAATAATTGGATATTAGACTATTATCTTATTACTTTTTTCGATACACAGTTCTATTATTTTTTTAGTCCAGGCCAATTTCTCCAATTTTCTAGGACTATATTCTCCAGAATAATTTCCAATAATATTATAATTAAACCCAATCATTTTTACACTATTACAATTCAATACTAAAGACATCATTAATGCCCTATCACCATCAGTAAAACCACCCCAACAATTACTATCCAATGAAGGATAGGTTGTAGTAATACAGGTAGGATTTATATCTGACATATATTGAAAAACACGTGCAATATTATCTCCATGAGCATGTAATATTACTTCAGAACCTTGATTACGAGCCCAGAAAATATCGGGAAGATATCCATCCAAATCGGTTACTATAACTGAAGGTAGTATATCGCGTTCTAAACAAGCCCGTAGAGCACCATCAGCTACAATCACATTGTTACGAGGAATTACGGCATCGCTCTGTAAACCTGCACCAATTAAGGTTAAATCCTTATTTTCGATACATCTTTTTATTGAAGATACATCTTGTTTTTTACCTGAAACTAAACGAGAAGCTACATCTTCTCTAATCTTAGAAAAACCAAACTGAATCGATATTTCATCTTGTAACTTCCACCACCAACTAACGTCAAAAGTCAAGACTAAACTCTGGCTTCTGACGAATTAAGGATTTGACACCTATATTCAGAGTGCGTTGCCGTCTTCGTCACAGGGTACTTCTTCACCAGTGTCTGGATCAATATAGTAGAATGAGCCATCTTCATCTTCATAGATTTCGACTTCATATTCTTCATCTTCTTCAGCATTTCCGAAATCACCAAAATCTGCACCACCGACTGAACCACCTGATGCTGCAGCGCTTAGTAAATTCATGATATTATTCTCAACGGCAGCAGCATCTCTAGCTTCTGCAGATGTTTGAAGTGCATCAATCTTGCGTTTGGTAGTCTCATAAGATTCGCTCATTTCCGTTAGTTTTTCTAATTGCTCATCACGTTCCATTTTCAAGATGTGAGCTAATTGCTCTTCAATCTTTGATAACTCAGAACGAGCATTGACTAGTTTAGCTAAGGAACTATGGAAGCGTTCTGCAACCATTTCAATGTCTGGATCTTCTAAATCCAATTGAACTTGCTCTTCTTCTTGCTTTGATGCTTCTTCAGCTGCTTCAAGCTCTTTTAGCTTTTCAGTGGCTGCTATTTCCTGGGCCTTTACCAGAATCTCGTTAAAAGCGGAAATATGTTCTTCCAGCTTTGTTGCCGCGCGGGATGCGTCATAAGCGGAGACTTCCAATAGTTCTTCACGCTCTGACAGACTCTCCATGCGGCGCTCTACACTCTCTAATCTTTGTCGGTCTCTTTCGTTCATTTCTTCATCTCCTGCTATTTCGCCTTGCTGCATCTTAAAAGATGTTCCTGCTAAAACTGCTCCTAGCAAGAAAAATCCGATAAGGAATACAAGGTTGTAAAGGTACGAATTTTCTCCCATTTCAACTGTGCGGTCGCCTACTTCTATATTTGTAGTTTGTACGGTATTACTACCTGAATTATCATAAACTGTAGCTGTAACGGTCTTGGCACCTGTCACCTCATAGATATGATTTACTGAAACTGTATCGCCAGTCAAACTGGAAGCATCAATCGTGATTTCATTACCATCACCAAAGCTCACTACCATGTGACTGATAGTACCATCTGAATCAGTTGGTACTGAAAAGATAAATGTCTGTTCTGTCCCAGCTGTTGCATCAGCCACATCCATAGCGATAGATGCAGTTGGAGCACTATTAGCTATAACTGTAGAAAACGTATGCATTCCGGACATTCCATTACTATCTGTAACTGTCATTGTAGTGAAGAAGGTACCTGCATTTGTGTAAGTATTAGATGCACTACTCCAACCGCCTGCTGCATCTGTTGTACAAACAATGTTTGACTCTCCACAATCACCAGTACTGTCTGTCAATAGATTACTATCGAAAGTATTGACTGTTACTCCAAATGTATGTGAAACGGCTATTCCGTCCACTCCATCTGATACTGTAAAGGATACATCACCAGTTGCTGCTGCCTTAACTGTAAAAGACAAAGCACCACTCTGACCTGCACTTAGGTAAAGCAGAGGTGTGTCAAAACTTAATGCATCATCCATTGTAATAACTGCAAAACCAACTGCGACACCTGTATTGGTTATTGTAACCGTTCCTGAAGTACTAGCACCTTCATTGTGGCTATAACTATCTGAATCGGTATCTAGAGTAACTGAACGAGTACCTGCCGGAACTGTCTTTGTTACTGAACCTGAATCATCGGAACTAGAACCACCACCAGTCACATATGCTGACATTGATGAAGAAGAACCACTAGCTGCGTCACTTGGAACCGTAAATGAAGCTGTGACTGCTCCTGATGAACCCCCTCCAAGATTTAAAGTTGTTGAACCTGAACCTGATAACCAAGTAGACTCAAAGAAAACGGAAATTAAATCATCACCATTTCCAGTATTTGTTACTGTATATGTAACTGTAAAATCACTACCTGGATCTAAACTATTCTCGTTACTGCTATCAAACGCTATAGAAACACCATAACTTTGCTCAGCAGTTGTTGTTGCAGTTTTCGATGCACTTCCTGAAGTAAATGTAATCGTATCGCTATCGTCACTGTCTGCATTTTCACTAACTGTATGTACTACAGTGATGGTTTGTGAATCACCCATAGCTAAAGTGGCAGTATCTCCAGCTCCACCTCCAATACCCCAAGTGTTCTGTGAATCTGTGGAGTAAGTAAACGCTTCATCTCCGTTACCTGTATTGGTTATTGTAAAGAAATAACTTACTTGGCCATTAGGAAGTGCTGAACCTATAGATGTTCCGATTGTAACTGAAACTCCAGAAACTGAAGCAACCGTTGTTTGACCATCGTGGCTTTCAGTTTGCGTATCATCATTACCTGCAGTTGCTGTAACTGACCAGTGATCAACAATACCTGCAGATACATGTGCTACATCCATAGTAATAGTAAATGAATCAGTAACGCCTTTTGCTACTGTAACATCTTGGCTAGAGCTTACTACCCAACCATTGTCACTTGAAGCTGTTACTGTAAATATATCTTCAAAATTACCGTTGTTGGTAATTGTAAAATCATAATCACGAGATCCTGGTTGAAAATTGCCATCTGCTGGAGCAGCCCAAACAAAGCTACTAGTTTTAGTAACATCAATAGTTTGTG
>Ga0114997_10000551_pt1 | contig 30750 bp, 33 predicted proteins | sample ArcticOcean_MG_C_2_FD_87045 | JGI IMG/M metagenome (GOLD analysis project Ga0114997, IMG submission 87045) | Marine microbial communities from western Arctic Ocean - ArcticOcean_MG_CB4_136 | ecosystem: Environmental > Aquatic > Marine > Oceanic | place: Arctic Ocean: Canada Basin | collected... | reverse complement strand
GTGGTTATAATCGACACAGAGGTTCAAATATACCAAAAACTAACAATATATTACAAATGGGAGAAGAAAAAAAATATACATTTCTTGATGGATTAGAAAAAAAAATGAGAGGAGAAGGATTTAAAAACTATAATTTTTAACAAACTAAAAAAGGAAAAAATAAAAAACATTACTAAAAAAACAAAAAAGAAAAAAAAAAAAAAAAAAATTAAATAAAAAAAAAAATAGAAAAAAAAAAAAAAAAAAAAAAAAACATAAAAAAAAAAATATAAAAAATATAAAAAATATAAAAAAAAGAATAAAAAAACCAAAAAAACCAAAAAAAACACAAAAAATTTATATTGTTCTCCGAAAAACAAAAATGAATTTTTGGATTTTTCCTGTTATAAACCCGAAATGTTGCATAAAATGAAGGCGATATGGAATAAAAGACACCCAAGTATGTCTATTAATAGTAATGATTTAAAAGAAATTTGGAATTCATTGGGTCATTATATGAAAAATTCTTGTAGCAGCGAATCTTGTTGGATAAAAAACAATTTATTTAAAAATAACTTTACGGCAAATGAAATGAAAAATATTTTTTCTCCAAAACAACCAACTGAATGGGAAAAAAATCCAAATGAATGGTTATCAAGTATAGAGATTTTAGAATTGATGAAACAATATGAAGATGCGTATAAATGTTTTCAATTTATTGGACCAACCCCGATAGATTTTGACGAACGGTTAGCTTACGGTGAATGTGTATGGGATGATTTATGTAATTTAAATTTAAAAGAAAAAATAGATAAACGAATCAATAAAATAGGAATTATTTTCAATTTGGATACACACGATAAACCAGGATCACATTGGACTTGTATGTTTATAAATTTAAAATTAAAGGAAATATACTATTTTGATAGTTATGGCGATGATTTGACGCCAAAAAGAGTAAAAACATTGGCAAAAAGAATACAAGAACAATCTAAAGAATTTGGAAAACCATATGAATTTAAAATAAATAGGATTAGACATCAATATACAAGAAGTGAGTGCGGTATGTATTGTTTGTTTTTTATTATTCAGATGATAAAAGATGTACCATTTTCAAGATTTAATAAGAAAGTTCGTGATAAACATATGAGACATCTGCGAAATGTGTATTTTAATAAGAAAAAATAATATATGTAATTAATAAGATGGTAAATTTTAATTTATTAATAAAACATTTAAAAATGGAAAGTGGTATCTATATTATTATTGGAAATGGTAGTAAAAACCAATTTAGGTATATTTCAACTTTAAAACAAATATTAAAACAAATATTAAAAAAACTTCCAAAAAATGCAGCATTTTTATATTTTGGCGATGGTGTGAATAAAAAAAAACCTGATATAGGATATGCATTTGAATTGATAAATAAACTACGCCCCGATATAAATATATATATGATACAAATAAAAGAAGCAGAGTCTTGGGGTGTTCCGGAATTTGTAAAAGAAGTTTATTGGCATAATGATTATACTAATAGATGTAAATGGGGTGGTATATATAATGGTAAACCTTGTTCAAATACAAAAAAATGGGTGAATATACATAAAAGAATTGGTATTAAAAAAGTTTTTATTTTGGGTGGTGGTAAAATAACATTAGATGAGTATAAATTAATAAAAAAATTTAAAATAAATTATGAATATTTTGAAATTGAACGAAGATTTTTAGGAGATGGTAAAACGAAAGTAAGTAACAATAATTCTAATTCGGAAAAAATAGGAATAACATATAAAAAAATTTAATAATAAAAAAATTTAATATTTTTAATAAAAAATATTAAATACAATATTATAAACAATATTATAAATAATAAAAAAAATGTCTGTATTGTCACATAGCAATGTTCAAATTTTATGGGAAGTATTAAACGGTCTAATTTCGGATAATAAGTTAAAAATCAGTAATATGGACAATTTTCGCGGTTACTTTGATAATAAATGCAAAGAATACCACGTCAGAAGATTTGATTATAATGGGTTGAGTGATATTAATAAACACATTGTTAGCGAATGTTTTGAATATTTGAGGAAGGCATCGCAAGATTCAAAGTTGGTAATGTTTCGCGAATTTGAGGAATATGGCAATAAAAATATTATTAAAAATTTACAAGTTGGTAAAAGATATGAAGAACATCAAAATAATTTTAAGTCAATGATAAATGCGAAAAAACCAAATGAAATTGAATTTTCGGATATTATTGATGAACCCATTGGTGATATGGAAGATGCTATGTCAAAGAGAATGGAGGAAAGAAATGCAGATATAAATAATATCACAGATAAATATAATCAAAACCACGATTCTATTAAATGGTTAAATAATAGTGGTGATATACCTCCAAAATTAAAAATACATAATGATGAATCGGTCAATATTAACAAAGATAACAAAGTTAAAAAAGATAACAAAGTTAAAAAAGATAACAAAGTTAAAAAAGATAACAAAGTTAAAAAAGAAAAGAAGAAGGTAAAATTCAAAAGCGATTTTCTTGATAATATGAATAATTTTAAAAATGCAGAACTTAACGAAGACAAAAAAAATGAAGACAAAAAGAATGAAGACCTTAAAGAGAAAGCTAGTATTTTTCAAAATATGACAGAAGAATTAAACAATCAGCGCGAAAAAAATAGTAGGATATATTTGGAAAAACGCGAAATAATTTCTATTATGGATGAAAAGGATGAAAAGGATAAAAAGGATAAAGATGAGAATAAAAAGGTAGAAAATAATACTAATATAATGGATGTTTTCAGTAAAATGAAAAAGAAAACGGACGTGAGCGATGTCAATGGTGCGCAAAACATAGATTTAATAGATATTAATAGAAAAATTGATAAAATTGAACATTATATAGTTGATGTATTAAAAAATCAAATAGATTTAATGGATCAACAAAAAGAAATATTGAGTAAAATTCAGTTTAATTCTATGATTGAAAATAATGAGCCCGTTTCGTCGTTTTCAGCAATTTAGAGAAGCGACACTAGCGATACAACCTAGCGACCTGTTTCGCCAACTTCAATTAGCGTTTTATTGCTTTTATATGCTTTAAAATTATATAATATACCTTTCATTTCACTTGAATTTTCATCGTATTTTTTAAGATAATATTTTTTCGTTGGATCATTTTTATCAGTAATTGGATATAAAGTTAGCGCAACTTCCTCTTGTTGTGACGCGGAATCTTTTTCATAATTAGGATTATAGGTATAGTCTTCTAAATTTGGACTATTAATAGTGAAACATTGTAAATTATCACCATTTTTCTTATGAACTTTGCAATCAATGGAAGACTCTTTGATGGCGTGTAAAATGGATGCATTTATTTTTTTCTTTATATTTGAAATTTCATACAATTTTTGATCTGAAGTAATAACGCGTTTTTTATCTTTGGAAACATCCGTTTTAATTATCAACGATGATACCAGTGGTTTTTTTGATCCTTCATCTTTTGCATCGGGATTTCCTTTTATATGTTGTTGTAAAAATTTCATTAAATAAATATACACGATAACCTTTTGTTCTTCTTCGGGTAAATTTTCGTGACTGCAAATTCTAACGGCTCTCCCGATAACTTGTTCAAAACGAACCGGGTGCCAATAAGGTTCCATTAGATGAACAGCTCTTACATTTTTCAATGTAATGCCTTCTGCACCGGCCGAAGTAATCATAAAAACTTTAATAATTTCCCCGTGGAAATTATTTAAGACTGTTGTATCGTCTTCTGGTGGTAAGTTTCTATTTTTAATTGACAATAATTGTTTATGCAATGTATCTGGCAATTTATCCCATTCACTATTGAAAATTAAACGCAAATATTCTTTTTCTTCTGTCTTTTCATTACCCGAATATAAAATATAACAGGGTTTTTGTAAATCCTCCAGATTCATATTAATTTTCCAAACAGAATTATCATTTATAATTTGAAATCTTTTATAACCGTTCGCTTCCAACACCAATTTAAATAAACCAAGACCTTCCACATTATTAAAAAATGAATAAACTAAATGTGTACCGTCGCTGGTTGTTTTATCGGTATTGATAACTTGAGAATTAATTTTTTCTAAAATTCTTTTAAATTTGGGAGAATGTTTATTTAGATTTTCACCAACGAGTAACTCATTTTTTGCCAAATCAATTTCTTCTATCGCGTCTTTTAAACGTTCTTTGTAACCCTTATCTTCAAATTCCTCGAGTTTACCAACCTCCCCGGGCAATGACAACCGGTCATCTTCAATGTTTAATGCAACTTCATCTGTATCAACCAATGCAGCATTCAATAATGCTTCTTTTGTAAATGTGCTTTTTTCTTTGCTTTTTGCACTGCTTTTTGCACTGCTTTTTGATTTGCTTTTTGATTCGTCTCCAATTTGTTTTTGTTTAATGCTTGGTCTCGGTCTATCTATACCTTCTGGGAACGCGAAATTACAACACTCTCTTGAATAAATTTTATAGGATGCCGATGAATTTTTATAAATATCATTTGTCGTCATTAACTTTATTCCGGCACTTTTTTCTTTACTAATTTCTTCATTTCTAATTTTATTATAAATTGAAAGTTGATGAGGACTCATTGGTATAAATTCTTCAATAATATCAGTATCTTTGTTAAATGTTGGTAATAAAGCATCCACCGCTGCTTTAAAATATGATGTTAAACCAATAATTCTTCTTTTAAAAATATTCTTATTAATAATTTCTTGAGTATTGGGATCAATGAATTTTGCCGTGAACGTATCGTAATCATCTGGGAAGCATTTATATTTTTTGATGCAAACTTTATTATATACCGAATCACTCGATTTAATTTCTTGACAGTCGCTTTCTTTAGATAAGGATAATCTAATACCGCGCCCCTCCAATGTAGTTGTAATTTTACTTATAAATGCCGATTCGTAAGAGCCGTCATTTCTAAAAACATCAAATTCAGTATTTTTTTTCCTTATAACACTATCGTTTAATAACATATTATTACCATCTTTACCTTTCATTTCTTTATATCTAGTTATAAAACGAAATGGGTTTCTAGTAATTATTAATTTTTTATTACTATATTCAATGTGATCAATTTCGTCATTCGCCGAATATAATAGTTTTCGGAGATATTTGGCATCTAACTTTTTGATTCGTGACGCATTTGTAGTATTTAATGTAAATTCATAAGTTTTAATACGACCGCGTAACATATTGAAAAAAATACCTATTTCATTTGGATAATTAATAATGGGGGTACCCGTTAAGAAAACTATTTTACAGTTTTCAGCATCCATTAAGTAATTGTATAATTTATAATTAAATGATTTTTTATTACCCAATTGGTTTGAAATTGTTCCAACAAAATTATGAACTTCATCAATAATAACAACTTTGTTATTGAAATAATTACCACCATTTTTCAAACCTTCGGCTTCATATTTATCAATGTCGCGCAACCCATTGTAATTTATAAACTGATATTTATTTTTAATCATTTCATCAATTTGTAGGTTGAGAGATTTTTGTTGCGTGGCTGTTAATTTGCTATAATTACCTTTTGTACTGGGTGGAGAGGTATTGATTGACCATATACCATTGTTTTTTTGTAAAACATTAACAGGTAAATTTAATATGCGAGTGAGTTCTTCAATTTGCGTTGCATTAGAAGAAATATTTTGAATAAATTCCCAATAATGATTTTTTCTGAAAACATCGTCCCCGCAAAATTTCAATTCTGTCATAAAATTTTTTCTCAGTGATGCCGGCGTCATAACAACAATTTTATTATAATCTTTTAATCCTTCGGCTATGGCAATTGAAGCACAAGTCTTACCCGCACCCAAACCAAAATACAAAAATAAACCTCTATAAGGACTATAAATGTTTAAATATTCCCTAACTATTTCTTGGTGTAATAATAAAGAAAAATTACCTGTTTTTTTATTAGAATTTAAATCATCGCAGCTTTTAATTTCTTTATTAACTCCCCGACGTTCTTTAATACCGTATAATGTTTTATCTATGAAACTAATAAATTTTTCGCGATTATTTAAATAATATGGATCTATTTTAAATTTAAAATCTGCTTTTCGTTTTTTCAATGTAGATTTATCTATTTCTTTTTGTTTTTTATCCAACAATGTTCTAGATTGTAATAATTTTTGTATTTTTTTACTTTCTCTGTCTGCTTTTTTTTTCATCCGTTTTTCCTTTATAGCCTCCATTTTTTGTTGTGTTAATGTTTTACCGGTTTTTTTAGTTTCAAAGCCATCGCTAAGTTTGCTTGTTTTTTTTGCAAAAGATCTAATTGGTGCAGCAAGAGATGTGGAATCGGTTGATTTCGGTTTCATTTTAACAGCGCGTAAATTATTAGAATTCATTTGTCGTATTCTTTCCTTAAAAGCCAATTCTCTTTTTGTATTATTGGGATCTGACTTATCAGATATCTTAACCCCAACGCTTGTATCATTTAATACAACTTCCAATTTTAATACGGGTTTTGAAATCGGTTTTTTCATTAATTTTCCAATTAGTTTATGTGATAACATAATAGTACTTTATAAAAAGATTATATAAAAATATTTTAATATTTGATAATATATATTCATTTAAAATGATATTATCTAAATTAAAAGAAAATGTAAAAACAAATATTAAATCTGATATTAAATCATATATTAAATCAGATATAAAAAAAGTTTTTAACGAAAAAAAATTAATAATACAAATACCTAGGATTAATATTAAACTTAAAATGGATAATTTTATCTCAAAGACACCCGAAATAAAACATCAAGAAATTAACTGTTAAAAAAAACATTTAAATATTATTATTAACAATATTTAAATGTTATTACCGTATGAAATAATCATTGAAATAAGTAATTATATCCCATCGTTAAATCACAATAAAATATATTTATCAAATAAATATTTTTCAAGGTTACATAAAAAAAAAATTTTAAAAAACATACATTTAATTCAACATTTTTATAAAAAACATAAACTGCCCGATGATTTTTTAAATGTTCAAATATTTATTAATTATGATAAATATTGTAAATGGCAAAGAATTACAAATAGAAATAATAAAATAAGAATATATAGATTTATTATTGTAAAAAATAATTTTAATGATAAATATCCAGAATTGATTATGAACAAATCTTGTACTATGCATAGTTCAAGACAATTGATTTTAAAAGATTGGGTTAAAAATAATATGCCAAAAGAATCAAGAACGAGAAGAGATTTGATGAATTTTTTTATAGTAAATAGAATAACATTAAAGGAAATATCAACTGTTGGATTTTAATAAATTTCATTGTTATCGGTTAAACGTGTCTCCAATTTTTTATATGTTTTAAATTCACACGTTGTGTAAATAGCGGTTGGTACTTTAAAAATGGTGAACAAACCCATAGCGATAAGTTGTACACAATTCATTACAGCGATGGGATTCCCACCCGTGGTAATATTATTCATACCGTGGTAAGCGGCCAACATCCAACGCGCAAGTAATTCACCGTATAAACCTTGTACAGAGGGCGTTGATGCCGGAGATCCATTATTTTGATGAAAAGCATAATAGAGAAAGGTTAATGATGAAATAAGGGAAGATTGACATAAAAAATCGCGATCATTCCCGACGGTGTCATCGCAAAGCATAACAATTAAACTTGGCAACCAAAAAGCATACCATAAAAACTGACCATAACGATAGCCCAAACGATTATCAAACAAATGGAGATTTTCCATAGTATTTACAGGATTGTTATCGGGTAAGGAAGACATTTTATAAAAGTATAAGTCACTATTGTTTTAACATAATTTTAAATATTATTTGCACAATCATTTGCCAATTACTTTCTCATAAGCAAATTTGCAGGCACGTTGTTCAGCTTTCTTTTTAATTTTATGTTTGGATTCACCAAGAAAAATAATAAAATTGGGGTTATCTAAAGATTCATAATAATTTTTAATATTTTCAATGAACGGCAATGTTGGATCTTTTGTGATATTATTTTTTGTGAAGAAATTATCAAGGTTGCATTGGTGGTGATGTTCAAACTCGTGAGCTTTATAATAAACAGATAAATAAACGCCCATATGATAACCAGTATCCTCGTCCCAATTGTTAATTTCTTTGTAAATGGGGGTTACTTTAAAGTTTTGTTGAAGTTGTACTTGAAGTAAATTTTTATAATTATCATTGGTTGTAATTAGTTCTTTCCAATTAATATGTTGTTCAAAAATATTTTCTAGAAAAATTTGAGAAATTTGAAAACCGGGACCAGTAACAAATACATTTTTAAACCAATTATCTTCGTCGTTTATATCTATTTTGTTAAAATCTAAAAATAATGCACCCAAGAAAGCTTCAAAAAGACATCCTAATTTTTTAAGATTGGTGCGAGTTTTTTTTTCTTCGGCATTTTTGGATAAGATATAATGTTTATTAAGACCCATTTCATAAGCCATCCGCCCAATGGCTTCATTTTTAACAATTGCTATTTTTTTCTCAGTCATAAACCCTTCATTTTCTTTTGGAAATCTTCGGTAAAGATAATATTTTGTTACGCATTCAAGAACGCCATCTCCTAAAAATTCCAATCGTTCGTTAGATTTGGTTTTAAGTGACATACAATCGGATGGTTTATCGGAAATTGTAATATTATTGGCAACATTTTCAAGATGTGGTCTTTTGCAATAAGAACGATGAACGAATGCTCGTTTATAAAGATTAATATTATGAATGCGATCAGGGACACCATATTTTTTAAGTATACTATTTACAAAGGCTTCATTTACCTCTGTGTTTTTTTGATTATATGGATCAAAAATTAAATCCATATCATCTTTTACAATATCACCATCTGCTTGAATTAATTTAGTATCTAATTTGGTTTGAGACTGCATAATTTATATTTAATTATGTAGTCATTTATTTAATAGGTTTTAAAAAATATTTATCGGCGTCTGCGTCTGCGTCGGCTCTTCTTAGGGGACTTGCGCTTGCGAGATTTGCGTTTGCGTTTGCGTTTGCGCGATTTGCGAGATTTGCGAGACTTTCTGCGTGCAGATTTGCGGCGCCTGCGTCGTCTGCGACCTCCACTAAAAAGGGATGAAAATCCACTTTTCCCCGCAAATCCCGTAACTTCTGCCGTAACTTCTCCCTCACCTTTTGCCTCACCTTCTGTTTCACCTTTTGCCCCACCTTCTGTTTCATAATTCAAATCTGCATTGCCTCCGACCATATCTTTGTCCACAATTTCGTCCACAATTTTGCCCACAGTGTCTTTTGTCATTTATAAATTATATTTAGATTTTTTTATTTTTCACTTTATTTATTACGCATTTCTTTATATTCTCCTTTCCAAAATTTACTCCAACTATTATTTTTTGTTTTTTCTAAAGGTTTACCTAAAGTTTTATCTAAAGGTTCATCTAAAGGTTTACCCAAAGGTTCATCTAAAGATTTATCTAAAGGTTCATCCAAAGTGTCATCTAAAGGTTCATCTAAAGGTTCATCCAAAGTGTCATCCAAAGTGTCATCCAAAGTGTCATCGGTATGTTGTTGATTGTAACTATACGCTGCTAAAATAAAACCAATAAAACCTACACCAAAAGACGCGGCCATTTTGGGTGATATATTCTCCATTTATAAATAAAAATATGAAAACAATTTTAAAAATGCAACTAGTTCTTAAATATTAAAAATAACTATATTAAAAGATACAAGTTAGTTTAATAATTAATGATAATAAAGGTTGATAATAGAGAAAATAAATTAATAACAATACTTAATGCTAAACTAGAAGAATTAGAATTAAAACAGATTACTATTATAGTTGAGGCATTGCCGATCGGCGATATAATAATTTGTGACGATAACTGTACTGAAAAAATTATAATTGAACGTAAAAGTTTAAATGATTTGGCTGCATCTCTAAGAGATGGGAGATATTCCGAACAATCGTTTAGATTAGAGAATAATGAAATACACAATCATAATATTGTGTATTTAATGGAGGGAGATATACATCGCTATTCGAATAAATATAGTAAAATAAGTAAAAAAACATTACAAGTTACAATGTTTTGTATTAATTATTTTAAAGGATTTAGTATAATGAAAACGAGAGATGTTTTAGAAACGGCAGAATATATATTAATAATAACAGATAAATTAAGGAGAGAAAAGGTGAGAAAAAATTATTTCAAGAATAGAATACAAGAAGATAATACAATATTTAATAATGAAAAACTCAACTTAAATATCGCACAAGAATCGCCAAAAAGATATTCGGAAGTTATTTCAAAAGTGAAAAAAAAAAATATTAGACCAGATAATATAGGTGAAATTATTTTGAGTCAAATACCGGGTATAAGTAGTAAAACATCTGTCGCCATAATGCAACATTTTGCTTCGTTATATGAATTATTAACAAAAATACAAAAAGATGGCAATTGTTTAAATGAAATTACAATAAAATCTAAAAATGGTAAAAGAAAATTATCAAAATCAGTTATTTCAAGTATAAAAACATATTTACTATACAATAAAGATTCGGTTGTAATTAAAATAAATACGTAATATATATGGGTTGTGATAAAAGAAATAAAAAATTATTTACACATATTGCAATGGGTTCTTTAATTGTTGTTATTATTTATATTGTTGTTGAAGCTTTTCTTCCAAAAAGAAATAAATTGGAAGGGTTTGGTGGTAGTTCAAGTGAAGACATTATTGACTATAAAGTAAAAGCTAGTTCGTGGACATTTCCACCGGACGAATTACACGTGTATATAAAGGCTTATCACGATAAAATGATGATTGAAAAAACACGAAGAGATAATAAAAAAAGTAAAAGTAATAAAAATGATGATGATGATGTTAGTATTAGTGTTCACTTCATCGGTTTAATAACAAACATAAATAAAAAATTGGGTACAAAGAGATATCCAATGGACGATGGTACAGATAAAACTAATTTACAAATACTTACAAGGGCAATTGTAAATGACAAATCAAGTAAAACAGGAAAATTAAAAGAAAAAAATAGTGGGGTAAAAAATCCACAAAATGAGTTGATTTCGGCTAATTCTGACGATATTATGAGTAAAATAGATAAATTAATGAAGGAGTGGGAGAAAAATAAACCCAAAACAGCAGTCGGCGAGTAACCAAATATAGATTCTATAAATAGATTAATACTATAAATACTTAAAAAAAAAATAAAATATATTTTATAAATGGAAAATATCACAAATAATATCACTGAAAAGGAAACACAAACGGCCCAAGCAACGCAGACCCAAGCGGCCCAAGCAACGCCGGCCCAAGCGGCCCAAGCAACGCAGACCCAAGCGGCCCAAGCAACGCAGGCCCAAGCAAATTTAAAAGATATTCCAATTGAAAATGAAAATATAGCTTTGAATGTGTTGGTTGGTATGTTAAACATCGCTCAAAAACGCGGAGCGTTTAATATGGAAGAATCAGCAAAAGCTTGGGAATGCGTTCAAATGTTTATGAAACCACCTCAATAAAATGTTATAAAATTATAATTTACAAATTATAATTTTATTTTTTACAATCAGAACACGACATCTGTCTTAATTTTAATTCATCGTCAATCCAGTTATTTTTGCGCTTTTGTCCATCAAAATCGCCCATTTTTATTGCTTTATCGGTTTTATCGTGACCCTCCCAACTGGATGACATTGGATTGGTATCCATTTCAATATTATCTAAATATGATTTTACGCCAACTTTCTGATCCTGTGGATCCATTGATTTTGTAAATTTATTATGATTTATGGAGAAATCAACTGGTGAAACTTGTTTAATATGGTTTGTATTGTCAACCTTATACGTGTTATTTCTATCTAATTTTTTAGTGTTTATAAATTCCGTGTCTTTAGCCAAAATTGAACTATTGTTAATATTATATTCTTTTGCAATATGACTAGGCAACCCACCATCAATGTCCAATGGATCATTGTGCAACCTAAATCCTTTATTATTTTGCACATCGTATGTTTCCTGATAGTACAATATCGGACATTTGATATTTAAATGTTGTTGATATTTAATAAATTGCGCGTAATCTTCTAAACTTTCAAATTTAATAGGGTTTACACCCGGTATTAGTGCTTTTTTTGTATTAACCAAATGTATTTCTTTACCTTGTTTAATTAATAAATTTGGACATTTATCCATAATGTCAAACGTTTCTTTAACCAAATCGTTATGTTTATAAGATAAATTAAATAATAGCCCTAAAATAAAGAAGCCAATAATAATTGAAATTTTTAAATGCATTGATATATATATATATATTTTGTAATATATTAATTTCTCAGTAAATTGTATATGTATTTTTTTGATTCTGTTGAAAATGATATAAGAGATTTAAATAAAAAAATGCGCAATAGTAAAAAAGACAAACATTTAACGGTTGTTTTCTTTTTAGCACCGTGGTGTGGACATTGTCAAAAATTAAAACCAGTGTTGGAAACGATTCAATCTGATCTTGGAAAAACGAAATACAATGGTATTATGGCAAAAGTGTATGATACTGATATAAATAAAATGCGTTATAAAAAGGATGTCAATGCGTTTCCAACAATATCTGTTTTTAATAACAAAGGTAAATATGAGGATTATAATGGTTCTAGGGATGAAAAAGATTTAAGTAGATTTTTAGTAAGTGTATTTGAAAAAAATAAAAAACGTTTTGATAAAATAAAAAGAATTAAGAGAATGACCCAGAAATTAATTGGTCTAAAAAAGGGTAAATCTATATTAAAAAGAATGAAAAATAAAAAATCAATAATAAATCCATTAAAAAAGATATCAACAATTTATAAAAAAATCAAAACGACTTTTAAAAAAAAAGGAAAAAAGAAAGGTAAAAAGAAAAGAGGTAAAAGTAAATATGAAATTCAAATGGGTGGGAAAAAGGCCAAGAAAAAAAGGAGCAAAAAAAGGTGTGGAAATTTGAATAAAAAAAAAAAAGGATATACATTGAAAAGAGCTGAAAGAAAATGTTTAGAAAATAAGGATTGTTATTTTAATTCACAGATGGCGTGGAAAGGATACCCAAAACCGTGTCTTCCAAAAAAAAAATATTGGAAACAACAAGGTATTAATTGGAAAAAACTTGGTGTGCATTAAATATTATTAATATGTTTTTGAAGAATTTCTTGTATGGGTGTTTCGGGTGTCCAAGTTTCCCATTTATCTTTAATATTATTTAAACTAATGCATAAAGCACATTTGCATTTGCTTAATTCAAAAGGAACATCTTCTTCAAAAATGATTTCATTTTTCTCTTCGTCGTCGTCGTCTTCGTCGTCGTCGTCCGACGAGTCTTTGTATAATTCTTGTATAATATTTTCAATATTTTCAATTAAATTTTGTCTATTATAAAATAGAAATACTTCTAGCATAAAACCACGTTTGATATCTTCCTTTGTAATAATTTTACGACCAGAGTGTTTAGTATAATATCCAGCTGTTTTTAAAGCATTTTCTGTAAAATGGACAATTGTACCGACTGTATTTTTTTCCATTTTATCTTGATCTTCATTGGCTTGTACAGAATTAAATCCTGATTTCATAAACGAAAAATCACTTTTATCCATTTTTTAAATTTATATAATTATATAATTTTAAATAAAAAAAAAATCAATTTTATATTTAAATATAAAATTTATATAAATGTTATTTAACATATTTGACATATTCGCACGATTGTTAATATTATTGTCAATATTATTGTTAATATTATTGTTAATATTATTGTTAGCATTATTGTTAGTATTATTGTTAGTTATTATTTTTAATAATGGGTTATTAAACAATTCAATAAATATTTTAATATAATACAATACTAATGTATTGGGTTTTATTTGCAATAATAGGATCAATTTTAATAGCAACATCTTATTTAATAAGAAAAAAAATATTACAAAAACATTCAATAAATAATTTAATGTTTTACGTGTATAGTGGTTTAATAATGTCAGCTTTGGTACTTTCTATTTTAATGAAAGATAAAGATAAAGAAGGATTTAAATCTTTTAATAATCAAACAAAAGCATTGGCATTAACTTCAGGAGCAATAATACCATTCGCCATATATTCTTTAACTGTTTCTTTAAAACAAGTAAAAAACCCTGCTTATACCGGTATTGTTTTCGCTGTATTTAAAAATATATTACTCTTTTTATTATCAATATATATACTAAAATCATCATATAATAAATTTACATTGTTTGGTATAATTGTAGCTTTAGTGGGTGTTGTCATAATTGTATTAAATCAATAAAATATTTATATACTTTATAATGTGGGAATTGTATACATTTGTTGCTGGTGTTATTTTTTCAATTTCAATATTAATAAGGAAATCTTTATTTTTAAAAAAATATAATTTTAACGATGTATTATTTCTTTATTTTTTGGGTGCTTTAATTGCAAATATTATTATGGTTTTTTTATTTTGCCCATCATATAAATCATTAAAACAATTTGACAATAAAACCATAATGTTGGGTATGTTAGCAGGTTTCATTGTTGTATTGGGAGCATATTTTAAAACAAAAACATATCTTTTACTTCCCAATGTTGCTTATGCGTCTATATTTGAAACAGTAGTTAAAATAATAATACTTTTATTAGTATCGTATTATTTATTTAACATATCTTGTAATAAAATAACTTTTATAGGTGTTATATTGGCTTTAATTGGTGTATTTTTAATAATTAAATATCAATAAAAATTATAATTTGGATTGTATTCTAATATAATTATTCCCTTCCGAATCGGGAATAACATTGATTTCATTTTTTTCTATTTTATTAAAAAGCTCAATAACATTTTTTAATAAATTTTCTTTTGCAGATGTTACCATACTTTTATAAGTGACCCAAGAAGCAGCACTACCATTGGGTTTTTTAGTATAATGCAATTTATACCATTTTATAATAAGTTTTTCCAATTCCTTAAAATATATAGGCATTCTTGTAAAAATTTATTGATTTTTGTTTAAATTATATCTATATATTTTCTAAGAAAATTAAAATTGATATTTATAAAATATATTAGATATATAATTATTGAACAATTAAAATGGATGCGGATGCGAAAACATATGTGAAACTTTTTGATTTCAAAATATATAACGACAACCCATTTACCGAAGAATCTGATTCAGAAGATGAAAAAAAATATAAAGAAAAAAAAGATGATAAGGAAACAATCATTCAAATGTTTGGTATGAATGAAAAGGGTGAAACATATTCATTGTATGTAACTGATTTCCAACCATTCTTTTACGTTAAGGTTCCGGATAGTTGGGATAAGAAAGATGTTCACCAGTTTATAAATAAAATAAAAAAGGCAAAAAATAAAAATAAAAAACCAATAATTGGAAAATATTATCAAGATTCAATAGTTAAAGGTAAATTAGTGAATAAAAAAACATTGTACGGATTTGATAATCATAAAAATTATCAATTTATACAATTGGTCTTTAAGAATACAACTGTGTTTAATAAAGTAAAAAGTTTGTGGTATACAGAAGACAAGGATTTTCGTAAACGAAGATTGCATTCGTGTGGATGGCGCGGTACAGAGCTGTACGAAGCGAAACTACCCCCTTTGCTGCGTTATTTTCACATCAAAAATATTTCGCCATCGGGTTGGATATCTTTTAAAGAGGCAGATATCATTGAAAACGAAGGCGATGTTAACACTTGTTGCGATTATGAATATTGGTTGGATTATAAAGATATTAAATCAGAAAGAGAAAAGGAGGATGCAATTCCTTTAAAAATCTGTAGTTTTGATATTGAGGCTTCGTCAAGTCACGGCGATTTCCCTCTAGCAAAAAAAACATATTTGAAGTTGTGTCGCGAAATAGTGAATTATTGGAATAAACATAAAGATGAAATAAAAACCATTGGTAAAGAAGATAAAGAACGATTGTTCAAAGAATTGGTATATACTGCTTTCGGATATTCTGATAAAGAAGATATAAGTGAGATATTCCTTAAAAAACAATGGTCAAAAAGAAGTTTGACCGTTCGTTTGGATGAAACATTAAAACGAGGGTTATGGTATTATTTCAAAAAAAGTAAAGTTGAAGAGAAAGAAGAGAAAGAAGAGATACGATATACAATTGATAAGATAGAAGCCGAAGAAAAAGCTTTACAAGAAGAAGAAGATGGAGATATATTTAAAAAGAAGAAAAAAAAACGTATTTATTTTAAAAATAAATCATTTTACAATAATGATATTATATACTTATTGGATAGCAAACAAGATGCAGCTTTAATTGCAGATATGTTGGAATTAATGTTTGAAAAAGATTGTTACCCATATGTTGAAGGAGATAAGGTAACATTTATTGGATCCACTTTTATGAGAATGGGCGAGAAAGAACAATATAAAAATAATATGATAGTATTAAATTCGTGTAGCGAATGTCCGGAAGTGCGAGATATGGAAGGTCGTTTACCAGAGATTGAAACATATGATACGGAAAAAGAAGTTCTTTTGGCGTGGACTGAAATGATACAGCGAGAAGATCCAGATGTCATTATTGGATATAATATTTTTGGTTTTGATTATAAGTTTATGATAGAAAGATCTGTTGAATTGAGTTGTAAAGAAGATTTTCTGAAATTTTCACGAAATTTAAGTGAAGATTCCCGCGTTATACATTCAAGTATTAAAATTGCAAGTGGGACGCACGATTTACAATATATTGAAATGACTGGGAGATTACAATTGGATTTATATAACTATTTTAGACGCGAGGTAAATTTACCATCCTATAAATTAGATAATGTTGCTTCTCATTTTATAGGAGATATGATTAGCAATATAGAATATAACGAAGAAAAGACAACCATTTATAGTAAAAATTTGGTGGGATTGAAAGATGGTCATTATATTTGTTTTGAAATTTTAGGTCATTCAAATGATATGTATCGCAATGGTAAGAAATTCATTGTGGAAGGATTGGATACTACTGAAGGTTTGTTTAAAATTTCAGTAAATATATCAGAATTAAAAGGAAAAAAGTTTCGTTGGTGTATGGCAAAGGATGATGTAACACCGCAAGATATTTTCCGTTTAACAAATGAAGGACCAGACGAAAGAGCAATTATTGCAAAATATTGCTTTCAGGATTGCAATTTGGTTCATAATTTAATGCTTAAAAATGATATTCTTATCGGTATGTCGGAAATTGCAAATATTTGTTATGTTCCGATTAGTTTTATTATTATGCGAGGTCAGGGTATTAAGCTTCTTAGTTTTATTGCAAAAAAATGTTCGGAGAAAAATACATTGATGCCTGTTCTAGATGTTGATAAGGGTGATTCAAGTTATGAAGGTGCGATTTGTTTAAAACCACATTGTGGATTATACATTGACAATCCGGTAGCAGTTGTTGATTATGCCTCACTGTATCCAAGTTCTATGATTAGTGAAAATATTTCACACGATAGTAAGGTATGGACTAAAGAATATGATTTAAATGGTAATATAGTAACCGATATTTCGGGTAATATAAAAATATATGGGAAACAAGATAGAGAAGGGAATTTTATATATGATAATTTACCGGATTATGAATATGTGAATATTACATATGATAGATATATATGGCGTAGAAAGGGTACTGGAAAAGCACAAGAAAAAGTAAAAGTAGGGACAAAAACGTGTAGATTTGCACAATTTCCAAACAATAAAAAAGCTATCATGCCGTCGGTATTGCAAGAATTATTGGCTGGGAGAAAAGCTACCAGAAAATTTATTAAATATAAAACCGTAACAACCGGTGCGGGAGAAACGTTTTGTGGTTTGTTAAAAAAAAAGGATGACACCTATATTATAACTGGTGAAAAAGAAACAAAGGTATTTCAACAGTCGGATGTGGTAAAAGTGGAAGATACGTATGATGATTTTATGAAGAATGTATTTGATAAGCGTCAACAGGGTTTAAAAGTAACGGCGAATTCGCTTTATGGGCAATGTGGTGCAAAAACGAGTAGTTTCTATGAAATGGATATTGCAGCGTCAACAACTGCGACCGGTAGAAAATTATTAATATATGGAAAAAAAATAATTGAGGGAATTTATGGAGATAAAATTTGCGATACAAAATATGGAAAAATTCGCTGTAAATCAAAAGTTGTTTATGGAGACAGTGTTACTGGAGATACACCTCTTTTATTAAAAGATGATAATGGAAATATAGTATTCAAACAAATAGATAATTTAAATAATTTAAATTGGGAATCTTATGAGGGATTTAAAATAAATGAAACAAATAGAACAGAAAAACAACAAAAAAAAGTTAATTATAAAATTTATACATCGGGTGGTTGGAGTAATATTGTTAGAGTTATTAGACATAAAACAATAAAAAAAATATATAGAATAACAACTCATACCGGAATGGTTGACGTAACTGAAGACCATAGTTTGTTAGATGAAAGTTTAAATAAAGTTAAACCAAAAGATGTTAAAATAGGGATGAAATTATGTCATAATTATCCAACTTTTGAAAAAAAATCTTTAAAATTATCTGATATTATGAGTTATATTGAAAATATTGGCAACAAAACAATATTGGAAAAAAAAGCATTTATATTTGGATTCTTTTATGGTGATGGGTCTTGTGGAAAATATGATTGTCCATCTGGTAAAAAATATTCGTGGGCTCTTAATAATAAAAATATAGAAAATTGTCTAATTTTACAATCATTATGTGAAGAAATATTTGAATGTAATTTTAAAATAAATGATACTATTAAAAGTAGTGGTGTATACAAAGTTGTCCCCAATTGTGGAAATATAAAAAAATTTGTTGATATTTTTAGAAATAAATTTTATAATAAAGATAAATATAAAATAATACCAGATAGATATTTAAATTGTGATTACGAAGAAAAACTTGCATATTTTTCAGGATATTATTGGGCAGATGGATCAAAATGTAATAATGAAAATACAAAATGTATAAGAATGGATAATAAGGGAAAAATTGGTTCAGCAATGTTATATTATTTAACACAATCATTGGGATTTAATGTGTCTTTAAATACTAGAAAGGATAAGAAAGACATTATTAGATTGACGGCGACAGTAAATAAACAAAGAAAACATCCGAATATTATTAAAAAAATAGACGTATTGGGTGTGTCAAGTGGGTTTGTTTATGATATTGAAACAGACGTTGGTAATTTCAATACTGGATTCCCCCTTATAGTGAAGAATACGGATTCTTGTTTTATGACCTTTAACCCTCACAAATTGGATGGGACAAAAATAGTGGGAAAAGAGGCGTTGGATATAACAATAGAATTGGCGATAGAATGCGGTGAATTGGCGAGTAAATTCTTAAAACCGCCGCACGATTTGGAGTATGAAAAAACATTTGATCCATTCTTGCTATTGTCAAAAAAGAGATATGTTGGTATGTTGTATGAAACGGATATTTATAATTGTAAAAGGAAGTCAATGGGGATTGTATTGAAAAGGAGGGATAATGCGCCGGTTGTGAAAGATATTTATGGTGGAATTATAGATATTATAATGAAAGAACAAAATATTGAAAAATCTGTTTTATTTACAAAGCAATTTCTTCAAGATATTATTGATGAAAAAATAGGATTGGATAAATTAATTATTACCAAATCATTGCGTGGGTTTTATAAAAATCCGGAAAGCATCGCGCACAAAGTGTTGGCGGATAGGATTGGTAAACGCGATCCGGGTAATAAACCATCAAATGGTAGTAGGATACCTTATATATTTATACAAACTGATCGTAAGGTAAAATTACAGGGAGATAGAATTGAAAACCCCGATTATATAAAAAAACATAAGTTGAAGCCTGATTATAAAATTTACATAACAAATCAGATTATGAAACCGGTGACGCAAATTTATGCGTTGGTATTGGAAGAGTTAAAAATATTTAAGAAGCGGAGAAAGCCTTTTGAAAGAAAGGTGCGATCATTGCAGAGAAAATGGAAAGATGACGAGAAAAAATGCGATGAATATATTATGAAAGAGCGAAATAAACACGTGAAAGAATTGATATTTGATGATGTTTTGCGAATATATGGTAATAAAAGAAATGGTCAACCAACAATCCAGAGTATGTTTGCATTTTAAATATATTTTCAAATTAATTTAAATATATTTTTTTTTTAATAAATATAATGACTGAAAAAGTAGCAATCGGTATTGATTTGGGAACAACATATTCTTGCGTCGGCGTTTGGAAAAATAATAATGTTGAAATTATTGCAAATGATCAGGGCAATAGAACAACACCATCTTATGTTGGATTTACAGATTCTGAAAGATTAATTGGTAATGCCGCAAAAAATCAAGTATCCATGAATACTGATAATACAGTTTTTGATGCAAAAAGATTGATTGGGCGAAAATTCTCAGATCCACAAATTCAAAAAGATATGGAACATTGGCCTTTTAGAGTTAAGGCAGATGAAAATGATAAACCTATTATCACGGTTGAGTATAAAGGCGAAGACAAAGATATGAAACCTGAAGAAGTATCGGCGATGATTTTAACAAAGATGAAACAAGTTGCTGAAAATTTCTTGGGAAAAACGGTTGATTCTGCGGTAATTACTGTTCCCGCGTATTTCAATGATGCACAGAGACAAGCAACAAAAGACGCTGGTACGATTGCTGGGTTAAATGTATTGCGAATTATCAACGAACCAACCGCCGCCGCAATTGCTTATGGTTTGGATGCAAATGCGAAGGAAGAACAAACCGTACTTATTTTTGATTTGGGAGGCGGAACATTTGATGTTTCATTGTTAACGATTGATGATGGTATTTTTGAGGTAATGGCAACTGCTGGAAATACTCATTTGGGTGGTGAGGATTTTGACAACAGAATGGTTGAATATTTTGTTGAAGAGATAAAAAAGAAGCAAAGAATAGACATTAAAAAAAATAAAAGAGCAATGCGTAAATTGAGAACAGCTTGCGAAAGAGCAAAGCGAACATTATCCACTGGTACACAAGCATTCATAGAAATAGACGGGTTGGCAGAGGGACAAGATTTTAGTTCAACCATTACCAGAGCTAGGTTTAATGACATTAATATGGATTATTTTAGAAAATGCATTGAACCAGTTGAAAAAGTTTTGAAGGATGCAAAGGTTAGTAAAAATGCAGTTGATAAAATTGTATTGGTGGGTGGGTCAACTAGAATCCCAAAAATTCAAGAAATGTTATCTGAATATTTTAATAATAAAGAATTATGTAAAGATATTAACCCCGACGAGGCTATTGCATATGGTGCAACGGTTCAAGCGGCAATTTTATCGGGTATTAAATCATCTAAGATTGATGAACTTTTATTATTAGATGTTGCCCCTTTATCATTGGGTATTGAGACGGCTGGGGGTGTAATGACAAATTTAATTACTAGAAATACGACTGTACCCACTAAAAAAAGTCAAACATTTTCAACATACGCGGATAATCAACCGGGTGTTTTGATTCAAGTTTTTGAGGGGGAAAGAAAATTTACAAAAGATAATAATTCGTTGGGTAAATTCCAATTGGATGGGATACCACCGATGCCAAGGGGATCTCCTCAAATTGAGGTAACTTATGATATTGACGCAAATGGGATTTTAACTGTTTCTGCTGTTGAAAAAAGTACGGGTAAAGAACAAAAAATTACAATTAAAAACGACAAGGGACGATTAAGTAAGGAAGAAGTTGAAAGGATGGTCCAAGAGGCTGAAAAATTTAAAGAGGAGGATGAAAGAAATGCCGCTAAGATTGAAGCTAAAAGTAAATTAGAAAATTACTGTTATTCGTTAAAAAATTCAGTAAATGATGAAAAGTTAAAGGATAAGATTTCATCGGAAGATAAAGAAACAATTACAAATAATGCGGATGAAACAATAAAATGGTTGGAGGATAATCAAAGCGCGGAAGTGGATGATTATGATAAAAAACAAAAAGAATTAGAGGGTGTTTGTTCGCCAATTATGATGAAAGTTTATCAAGAAACGGCACCTTCTGGTGGTGGAATGCCCGGTGGAATGCCCGGTGGAATGCCCGGAGGAATGCCTGGTGGAATGCCTGGTGGAATGCCCGGTGGAATGCCTGGTGGAATGCCTGGTGGAATGCCTGGGATGTCGCCAGAAATGATGCAAGAGATGATGTCAAAAATGTCTTCAGAGACTGCACCATCTGTTCCACCCGAGGAACCAACGAATAATATTGAAATTGAAGAAGTTGATTAAATTATAGTGTTTTTAACAATTTTTTATAATAATTTAAATAAATATTTAAATTATTTTTTTATAAAGTTTTAATCAACATAATCTTCATTTTGGTCGGTTGAATTGGTTGAATTGGTTGCATTGGTTGCATTGGTTGCATTGGTTTCATTGGTTGCATTGGTTGCATTGGTTGCATTGGTTGCATTGGTTGCATTGGTTGCATTAAATGGATCTGGAAAACTAAATGAAAATTCCGTTGTAATAAAATCGGCAACATTTGTTGTATTATTTAAATTATTTGAAACGGTATCAAATAAACTATTTACAACTTGCGTTGATAAGTTCATTAAATTTTGACTATTATCCATAATAGTATTTGTCAAATTTTGTTCTATTTCATTTACAAAAGAATCAAACATATTAGCATCAACATTGTTATCAGTATTGTTATAAGCATTGTTATAAGAATTGTTATAAGAATTGTTTGTAACATTGTTGTCAGTATTGTTTAATGGTGATGTTAATGGAATTCTCCCAATCCTATCCGCCGCGTTTGCGGCATCGTTAGCATCGTTAGCATCGTTAGCATCGTTAGCATCGTTAGCATCGTTGGCATCAGCGGTATCGTTAGCAGTGTTGGCATCGTTAGTATCGTTAGCAGTGTTGGCATCGTTAGTATCGGCGGTATCGTTAGCAGTGTTGGCTGTGTTGGTAGTGTTGGCAGTGTCCGCGCTTATTGATAAATTATAACGACAAATAGGACACCTTGTATCTCTCTCAAACCATCTTAATAATGCATCTCTATTAAATACGTGACCACAATGAAAAATTCTAGAAACAATATCATCATCGTTAAATTGTTGTTGTGTTATTGCGCATCTTGAATTTATTGGTAAATCCACGAGTGTTCTAATATTTATCCAAGTATCATACGTGGTTTCTCTAATGAAATCTCTAGTTGATAATGGATTATTTGGATATCTATCATATAATGAATTATTTAATATATCTCGTGTTTGTGGAAATGAAAAAGTGAAAGGGGGCGTTCTATTATTTATCCTGGGATTTTCGGTATTCCAATTAATTCTATTTTGTCTCGCCGATCGCCGATTACCACGACGTCTAAATCCAGCATTGTTTTGTGTATTTCCAATATTAAAAAACGGTATTTGGGGAGGCGGTGGAGGCGGTGGAGGCGGTGGAGGCGGTGGAGGCGGGCGAATTGGGTATGAAAATGTTCTCAATGGTCTATTATTCAAATTGCCCCAAGTATTTGATCTATCTGAATTAATTGGAATTCTCGCATTGTTATTAATTTCCAATGATATAATTCTATTAAAATTAGAATGCATTTGTAAATTATTATTATTGGTAACTATATAAAGATTATTTAAATTTAATAATTGTTCGCGACATAATTGATAATAATTATAATTGCTCATTTATAATAATTTTTAATTACTTAATTTTAAGTTGATGTTTTATAAATATTTAAAAATTATTTAAATATATAAAGATATTATTTTGTATTATGTTAGCAATGTCAAAAGAAAATAAATTTGATAAATATAAAAATAATGGATTAACGGGTTTGGCGAATATTGGAAATACTTGTTTTATTAATTCCACAATTCAGTGTTTATCGCATATCTATGAATTAAATATATTTTTGGATAGCGAAACTTATAAAAAACGTATCAACAAAGTACCAGAAAGTTTATTATTAATAGAATGGGATAAATTGCGAAATTTAATGTGGAGTGAAAATTGCATTATAAAACCAGCGGGATTTATAAATGCTATTCATAAAGTCGCACAATTAAAAGATAAGGATATATTTACAGGATATGCGCAAAATGACTTAACTGAATTTATGAATTTTTTATTTACATCATTTCACGAAGCTATAAAAAGAGAAGTTGATATGAATATTAAAGGCAATGTTAAAAATAAAACAGATAAATTGGCAAAAGTATGTTATGATATGATGAAAAATATGTATAAGAATGAATATTCTGAATTTTTAAAAATGTTTTATGGTATTTGTGTTTCGGAAATAAAATCTTTAGACAGTAATTATGAAAATATTGTACCGGAACCTTTTTTTAATATTGATATACCAATTGATAAACACAATACATTAATTGAATGTTTAGAACAATATACGGAAAAGGAAATATTAGATAATGATAATAAAATTTTAAATGATGAAACCGGAAAAAAGGAAAAAGCAAGTAAAAGAATTCTTTTTTGGAATTTACCAGATATATTAATTATATCTTTAAAAAGATTTTCAAATAATAATAAAAAAAATGATAAAAAAATAGAGTTTCCATTAAAAAATTTAGATATGTCAAAATTTATTTTAGGTTATGATAAAAATAGTTATAAATATGATTTATTTGGGATTTGCAATCACCACGGTGGTGTCAATGGTGGTCATTATACGGCCTTTGTCAAAAACGCCAACGAATCCTGGTATAACTTTAACGATACAAATGTTTCTAAGATAAAAATTTCTGATTTACAAGGAAATGGGGCGTATTGTTTTTTTTATAGAAAAGTATGAATAATAAATTTATATATATTTATTATATATATGAATTTAGATGTTTCAACCGATTCAGGTATGTCATTTGTATATGATAAAATAAATGATAAAATGGCAAAAGAAGGAAAGAATCCATTGGTATTGGCAGTTTTAATGTCAATTGTGGTTTTATATGTATTATTATTTAATGTAATGGGTAACCCAACTGTAAAAACGCAATCAAATCAATCTAGTAATAAATTTATTGAATTATTTGCTTGGGGTTTATTTTTACTATTAATATCTATAAATGGTCTTCAATATTTTTTTGAAATAAATATCCAAACTGTTGTTAAAAACTTATTTGACAAAAACCCACAAATAGGAATTAATATTAAACCAAAAAAAGGTTTTGAAGATACACAGTCAAAGAACGAAGTATTCCATATAGGTGATAATATATATACATATGAAGAAGCAAAAATATTATGCAATGCGTACGACGGTGAATTAGCAAGTTACGAACAAATAGAAAAGTCTTATAACAATGGTGCAGAATGGTGTAGTTATGGATGGTCAAAAGACCAAATGGCATTGTACCCAACGCAAAAATCAACTTATAATAAATTAAAGGGTGTGTCTGGGTCAGAAAATAGTTGCGGTAGACCTGGTATTAACGGCGGTTATATAAAGAATAAATATGCAAGATTTGGTGCAAATTGTTATGCACCAAAAGATAAACCAACTAATATTGAGAAGAAAGTTATGAACTCTCAATCAATTATCCCAACACAACCCGAAACAGAAGATCAAAAGAAAATTAACTTCTATAAGAAAAACATTCATAGAATTGTTAAAAAACCATTTAATTCTGATAAATGGAGTTCTTTTTAATTTTTAAAATTATAAATAAAAATTAAAATAAAAATAATTTTTTCGTTTTTTTTCGTTTTCTACCCGTTTTATGTTTACGAGTTTGTTTTAAATAAGTTTTTGATTTTAAATCTATTAATTTATCAAACAATGAATCAGATATAACTTCATTGCTTTCTTTACTGGTTTTTTTGCCACCAGATAAAATTGCACCAGATAAAATTGCACCAGATAAAATTGCACCAGATTGATTATTGATAGTTTTTTTTAAAAAAGAATTCTCGTGATTTAATAACATTAAAGGTAAAGGAATGTTTAAGTTTTTTCTAAAACTCCCACATTTTTTTACATTTTCAGAATAATAATGATTTGCAATAATATTATTTAAATTCATTCCAATGCTTAAAACTTCATTGTTTTTAACAAGGCAACAAAAATCCTGACAATTCATATAAATATTACTGCTATTCTTATTTTAAACATTTATTTTTTTAAAATATTAATAAAGAAATCTGGATCGCGTTCAATCATCCCTAAATCATATTTTTTTTCAACGTTATCATAAATGATTTTAAATAATCTTTCCCAATTTGCATTATATTCATCATTTTTAAAAATACCTCCTCCTAAATATAAATTAATATATTTTTGTTTCAAATATTCAATTTCATATCTACAATCAGTTGTAAAATTTAATTCAAAGGTATTTTCCAAAATATCACAAATATCATCATTTTTTAACATTTCATCTAAATTATATTTTTTATCGCCGTCATCGCTGTCATCGCTGTAATAATCCATTAATTGGAGTCGTTATAAATATATGTTGCCAATTCATTTTTAAATTGTTTTTTATTTTTAATTTTATAACCATATTGGTTTAACATAGATGTTATTTCTCCTAACATTTCATATACGACATCTTTATTCGATGTATCGGGTTCAATGTTTTTATTTAACCAATCATTAAAATTGTTTTGTTTTTGATTTTCAATTATTTTTTCTATAAAAGACATTACTACATTCAATTTATGAAATTATTTTTAATATTATTTTTAATATTGTTTAATTATATTTTCGTTTAATTTCGTAATTTGTCTTAATTTCTCGGTTACATTTAATGTATTTAATTATTTTTTTTACTTGTTCTTCGTTTGAAATACATTCATTTAAGCAAATTTCTAAAAATTTAAAAGTTAATGGTGAAGAATGATTCGTTTGTTGAAATTTTAAAGTACCGTCGGAAATTTCAATTATACTGTTATCTAAATTATGTTCGTGCACATAATTAAAAATTTCATTTGTAAGATTATTTCTATTTTCCCTTAAATTTTTATTTTCTTTTTTCAAGATACTTAAATTATCATCACACGTCACCCATTCTTTAATTTTTGTTTGTAAAAATTCACTCATTTTAAATATATATAATATATTTAGATATATTTAAACTTTTTTAATAATCTATTAGCGACGTCGTCCTTTCCGCGTTCCTTTCCGCGTTCCTTTCCGCGTTCCTTTCCGCGTTCCTTTCCGCGTTCCTTTCCGACGTCTAGCACCTCTTGAGCGATCTCTCTCAATTTTAGCATTATTCATATTTTTAAATATAGGAATCATAAAGGTTTTGTTACCGAATATTTTCTTTTTTAATTTAACATTAGCACCTAAAAATAAAATTGGAACAACGGCTTCTTTTACGATTGCACCAAAACCGCTCCCCCCTTGTTGATTGTTTCCGTTATTGTTTCTGTTATTGTTTCCGTTATTGTTTCTGTTATTGTTTCTGTTATTGTTTCCGTTATTGTTTCCGTTATTGTTTCCGTTATTGTTTCTGTTATTGTTTCCGTTATTGTTTCTGTTATTGTTTCTGTTATTGTTTCTGTTATTGCTTCTTTTATTGCTTCTGTTATTGCTTCTTTTATTGCTTCTTTTATTGCTTCTTTTATTGCTTCTGTTATTGCTTCTGTTATTGCTTCTGTTATTGCTTCTGTTATTGCTTCTTTGTCCTTGTCTTTTTCTATTAACCATATTATATATATTATAAATATTAATTATATTTTTTATTTTTAATCAAATTTAATATTAATTTGCTACGCACCAAAATTAAAAAAATTCCTAAAATTAAAAGAAAACTGATTATGACAAAAATTATAGATAAATAAATATAAGGATATATTTCTTTTAAAACCGTGTCAATCACAGGTTTCATTAATTCTTTTATTTCCTCTTTAACATCATCTCTTTTTAAAGTTTTTAAACATTCTTCTATTATTTTATTTTTGAGATTCATTAATATAATATATATTTTTTTTTTTAAATAATAATTTAAATGCGTCTTAATTTAAACATATTTTTTCTTCATTTTTTTTAATAATGGGAGATATTTATCAATGCAATGATCCGATGGATTATAAAGATATTAGATTAAGCGTTCCAACACCCGTTCAGGGTGGTGGATATTATTCGAAGTTAAAATTTAACGATGATTCTATTTATATTCAAACACCTAAAATATCAACAAAAAACGGGATTTCTATTACAGGTAAAAAAATATATTCCGATTTATTGTTTGAGCGTGATAATTTAGATTTCATTAGCTTTATAAATAATATTGAAGAATATGTTAAAACATTAATATATGGAAAAAGGCATATTTGGTTTACCGAAGAACCATCCGAAGATGATATTGAAGATAATTGGATTTCATCGGTAAAAACATATAAAAGCAATAAATTTTTGATAAGAACAAACATTGAGAGAAATTTAAAAAAAATTAAGTTACAGTTATGGGATCAAAACGAAGAAGGAATTAGCATTAATGATATTAACAAGGATTCCAATATAATTGCAATTTTTGAAATATCTGGATTAAAATTTAGCAGTAGCAGTTTTCATTTAGATATTGTATTAAAACAAATTATGAAATTTGAAAAGGTTGAACTATTTAGCAAATGTTTGATAAAAAGAAAAACGAAACATTTAGAAAAAAATGAAACAGATAAAAATACAAAAAATGAAACAGATAAAAATACAAAAATGTCAGACGACGACGACGATGACGATGATGACGATGATGACGATGATGACGATGACGATGATGACGATGATGATGATGACGATGATGACGATGATGATGATGATGATGATGATGACGATGATGATGATGATGATGACGATGATGACGATGATGATATAGAAGTAAAAAATGTTGTAGAAGTAAAAAATGTGGTGGATGTTGTAGATGTAAAAAATGTGGTGGATGTTGTAGATGTAAAAAATGTGGTGGATGTTGTAGATGTAAAAAATGTGGAAGATGTTGTAGATGTAAAAAATGTGGAAGATGTTGTAGATGTAAAAAATGTGGAAGATGTTGTAGATGTAAAAAATGTGGAAGATGTAGAAGATGTAGATATTATTGAAAATGGAAAAGGAGATAATATTGATAAAATTATTAAAGCTGAAATTATGAATGATATTAAAAAAAACACATCTTTAGAAAAACAAAATAAAAGCGATGAGTTAAATGAGATAACTTTAGAAATTTCTGATAACAATTCTGAAATTTTTAAACTAAAAAAACCAAACGATGTTTATATTGAAATTTATAAGAAAACATTAAAAAAAGCAAAAGAAGCAAAAAATAAAGCCATTAAGGCGTATTTGGAAGCAAAGAAAATTAAACAAGAATATATTTTGGATGAATTGGATTCTTCGGATGCCGATGATTTAGAATATTTTAGCGAATAAATAGATATTATAATGACTATTTAATTATATTTTTTTTAAAATTATTTTATTAATAGAATTTATAATGAAAAGAAAGATGTCATCTAAAAAATTTTTTAAAAATGTTAAATCGCACCAATTACTAATTTTTATGGCTGTTGTTGTTGGGGGTTACTTTTTATATTCATATTCAAAATCTAAAGGTAATTTATTAGATAATTATGAAGGACAAAATGTTGCCGCGGGTGCCGTCGCAACCAATGAGACCGTAAGACCAGCTCAACCAGACGGTCACGAAAATAATGAGGCTTCCGCAACTGGTGTAAATACCAATATGCACGGGTTACCACCTAGTTGTGTTAAACAAACGGTAACTGATCCACGCGAATTATTGCCGCGTGATACCAATAGTGAATTCTCAAAATTAAATCCAGCTGGGAGCGGCGATTTACAAAATGTTTCATTGTTGCAGGCTGGTACCTTACAGGGTATTAATACCGTAGGTACGTCATTAAGAAATTCCAATCTCCAGTTAAGAAGTGAGCCTGCTAATCCAAGAATGGCCGTTGGTCCGTGGAACAATTCCACGATCTCCGGTGATAATGCAAGAAGGGATTTTGAGATTGGAAAATAGATATATTTAAATTATTTCAAATAAATTAAATATATATAATTTATAAATGAAAACAAATATTTTTGGATATTTATTAATAGCATTTGTACTAATAATTTCAATAAAAATGTATAGAGAATCGGATATGTTTCAGTTGAAATGTATTATATCAGATATCGATGGTAAACAATATTGCGTTAGAGAAAGGGCCAAACTTGAACTTGCTGCTGATTTATTGGCCAGAACGACGAGTAATATGAGATTATTGGTGGAGGGTGTTAATGACAAATATCCAGATAGAGATAATGTTAAACGTTTAGTAAAAAATTTTAATCCTAAAAAGGTAAAAGAAATTTTACCAACTAGCAAGTATACAGCATATTCGGAAAATAAAGGAGAAAGTTTAGCATTTTGTACAACAAAAACGAAGGAAGGTGATAGTTTAATAGATCAAAATACATTAACATTTGTAGCTTTGCACGAATTGTCTCATATTGCGACAAAATCAATTGGACATACAACCGAATTTTGGGAAAATTTCAAATTTATTTTGGAGAATGCGGTGGAAATTGGAATATATAAACCAGTTGATTATAAAAATAAACCAAAAGGCTATTGTGGAATGAATATTACCGATAACCCATATTATGATTTATAATTTTTAATTAAAATAAAAAATTATAAATT
>Ga0114997_10000548_pt1 | contig 30822 bp, 13 predicted proteins | sample ArcticOcean_MG_C_2_FD_87045 | JGI IMG/M metagenome (GOLD analysis project Ga0114997, IMG submission 87045) | Marine microbial communities from western Arctic Ocean - ArcticOcean_MG_CB4_136 | ecosystem: Environmental > Aquatic > Marine > Oceanic | place: Arctic Ocean: Canada Basin | collected... | reverse complement strand
TTTAATAAAGCTGGTGTTTTATCAGAAACTGATGATGCGTTGTTTGTTGTCACCCCTAACGTCCCTATTCGAATTGATGGGGGCACGTCGTCGTTTTCGAATGGTTCAAACTGGTAGCTGTTTAAACTTGAAACGCCTCGAAATTTACCGTTTACGTATATTTTTGTTATATTTGCGTATCCATCATAAGTGGCAAGAACTCGAATAGGTTTCTCTCGAGGCATGGATACGCCAATTGCTTTGACTCGCGCATCTATGAGTCTCAAGCCACCACCAGAGTCCTGTGTCTCCAACGAAAATTTGTCGACGTACGGTGATACGCCGAAAAATAACTCGTTTGTATCGCTCACGGGAAGTATCATAGCTCCTCCCCCGCTTTGATACGGCGCGAAGCCTCCAATTGCGAATAAAACTTGAAACTGTTCGCCTGTGCACGGCTTACAAAAGATCCAAGTGGTTGGGCATAAGCACCAAGGATCGCACGCGAAAACGTCTGCCACCTCATCTGATGAAGTACCGTTGCGCGTGACGTTGGTTTGTGACGAATTTACTGATACTTGACGCTTGAAAGTTTTGATGACAGTTTCCACAGAGAAGCGCTTTTTCACTTTCTCGTGCAACTCATCGATTACAATGGTCTGACTCAGTGTATGGTCGTCCGTAATATTTATCGAAAAATCAGGTAATCTTGAGCATTTTTTGTTGAAGTTCGGGATAAGTAAAGAGGATATAATTTGGACTTCTCCGTTGAGCGCTAGTTGCGGATCCCCGATAATCTGCCGCATCTGAGTTGTATTGTCTTGTTCGAGAACTTCTACGTAAACCTTTCTCTCAACATTTTCGGAATCGGTATCAAATACGTCCTCCCTGTTAAATCGATTGCACGTATCGCTTCCTGTTGCATCGTTCAGAGTTTGAAAACAGTTTACGTTTTCGTCCAAGTTGTGCGCATCTAGAGAAACGTACGATTCCTGCTACAAATCCGTGTCTCTTTGAAGATGGTTGAACCAAATATTACGCATGATTATATCGTACAGCACTTCGTCGACCATGTTGTCATCTTCATTATCAATAAATAATGACGACGTTGTGTTCACTCCATTTGTTGCATTAGACGTTATTGTAATATTCATGTCAACACCCGATAAGGTGGAAATCATAGGCAAATCGTGAGCGACGAGTACTATGACATCACTCCATCCCGATCGCAGCTCCGGAGATAGTCCCAAATAAGCTAGAAGGTTTCGATATACGAAGGTAAACGGGATTCTCTCGAGCCTGTCTGATAAACTCAAACCCAACTCTGCCGTCGGTGGACTCAATAGTTCATCCGTTACCATCAATATGCCATTATTTGACGATATGATTTGTAAAACTGAAGCAGAATTCAGCATGCCGCGCACTTTCATAATGTTTTCACCTTTTCGTTTCGTTACTTTCAGTTTCTTTGCAATCGGATTTCCCACAAACACGTTCCCAGGTCGTCTGAGCACTGGATATGAGAGGTAACTATCCAATAACTCAAAATTAACTTCAGCCGTCACGTCCTTGGCGGCAGATTCGAGCGCCATCGCGTCTGGTTCTAAAATTCGAAACGTGTTGTACGTGATAATTTGCTGCGTGATGAGTTTCAATAGAGCTCTCTCGTCATCCGTAGCGTTGAAAGTATTCAAAGGCGTGAGCAAATTTTGAACGTTCAAGTATCTTAGCGCGCCCCGAAACGCCGCATTTGTGGGTACCAGAACACCAATGACGGATCTCGTCTTGTCGCCGCTATTCGTATTTGATGAGGAAATGGCCGGAAGTTCCTGCTGAAGAAAGTCAATGATTTGACTTTCGCTTCGCAACAAATTTGTATACAAAGAGACTCTGGCGTTCTTTTGTAACAGAAACACCGGGTCGAAGAATTTCGACGCCGGACTCTTTTCTACGCGCATTTCTATGAGAGGGAGGCGCGAAACGATCATTAATAAGCCATCTGCGGTACGGATATCTTCCACAAGTATAAAATCGTCTCCGCCGTAACTTTGAGCGAACGATATCATGGCTCCGGAACTCGCTTTCAACTGCTGAAAAGATGAAACGAGAAACCTCAACACTATATTCTTTAACTGATCTTGATTAGATTCGTCTTTGAAAAGCATCGATTTTGTGAGAGATGTTTCCGCAAACAGTTTTCTCCAAGCCTCGTTCGTTGGTATTAACATGGTCCGAGCCGAGCCGGCGTTCTGAAAGATCTTCACGTTCCCGAAAGCGACATATAATGCTTCCAGCGTAACAGAAACATCTTCTGCGAACGCACTTTTTTCGAGAAAGTCATACAATGATGGTAGTCTTTGCGTTGCGAGCAAATCCTGCGCATTGAATAAATCGATGATTAGGTCATCGATCGCGTGCACCGTCACGGAATCGTTGCACGTCGGATACGATGATATCACTTTCGCGTTTGTTACGTAAATTTCCCTCTTTTGACTTTCACGATTGACTACGCGAACGTCAGCTCTCTTTCGATGCCCGTCTTCCCATTCCTCAAACGAACGTCCATCGATGAAATCATTAGAGTGTATTCTTCTTTCGAATCGATGCCTCTTGGCCAACTCGCACAAGAGCATATCGTCGTCAAATACGGTTGAAATCCCACACGCATGTCTCAACACATATCGTTCAAACGCTCGATTTGTCGGCGCAAAAATCGTCCGATACGATTGACCTCTTCCGTTACAAGTCAAGCCCTTCGTTGCTAACAATAATGCCCTAAAGACGCTGAAATCGTGCGCTGTATTCGTCTGTTCGTATTGTATCTGGTCGACGAAAAGGTCAAGATTTTGATCTTTGCATGGAAAAAAGGGGGCGTTTTTCACTCGCAGCTGCTGACGATATTGACGATGATGCTGTTGCTGTTGCTGTTGCGATGGTGGTGGTGGCGAAAAAGAGGCGTAATTCACCCGACCGGCAATCTTCTTTAAGAGAAGAACGTAAAGGAGAAGAGGAAGGCGAGGAGACATTTTTACGCGAGCATGCTCATGCGTTTTTGAAATGTGTGTTGTTGAAAAGACTGAAAACCAGCGTGCGTTTTGTCATTTATTACACAGCAAAAAATCTTTTCAAACACTCTACTACGTCACACTGATCCCCTAATAATATTAGTAGTAGTATCACCATGTTCGCGAGCACAACAAGAGTCTTAACGACGGAAAGCCGAGTCCACCCAACCAGACGGTGGAAATCTAATAACGCTACGAGGGTGGCGAAAATCAAAGCGTCGTCATCAAATCTAGAAGGCGCAGAAAGCGTTCAGTTAGGAACGGCGAAGTTACCTGCAGACATTAACGTCGAAACTTTCTCATCTTCGCTTTTCCAGTGGGCAACGACTCTAACGACGAGCGGTCAGAACATGCCGTTTGTCCTGCCACAAAAAATAGATAAAACTGAAACTGGATTCGAGATGGATTTCTTGAAATCTAATCCGAACGACCCTGGCTCGTTCGTCAGCGTTGGTACGATTGAAGCGAAAGTAGAGGAGATTGATGACGGTTCGAAGATTCTGTTTTTGAGAGGCTACGGCGATGTGAGAGTGCCGAAAAAGCTGGTGGACGTTCCAATTGTCATGCAAACCATGCCAAATGCAATCAAACGAGCTATCACAGTCTCTATGCCATGATAGATTGAGAAGGAATTATCTTATTTGCTTAGCGTGTATTACCAAATAGTTTCGAAAAAGCGTATCGTATAACTTAGTAGAGATTCTTTCGTCTGGTAAGTCGTTTGTGTTACAAAACGACCCTTTGATTCTCAATAGGAACGCAATAAAACTTTTCAGTTTTCGCGCTTGTGTTTGCTGTGTCGTTGCTATCTTTTACTTTACCGAAGATGCTTGGCACACTGGAACGGTGCGCGTGCACGGTTCGTAAAAGAAGCTCACCTCGCGCCGTGAGCGCTTTGAGTGCTCGTTTTGCGCTGGAGGCGTCATCGCCAATGAACTCTACGATATCGGATTCGCTCGCATTCAAGCGTGCGGAAACATATCGCGTAATCTCTCGCTCGATGTTTGGATCGCTTTCACAGATATTCATCGCGTCGTCGTCATCCGCGTTGTTGCCGTAATCTTCCGCGATGAGTTGGAATGAACGCTGGATTTTCTCCCCCGAAGTTTTAAATCCAAACGAAGAGCACTCTTTACTATTCTTCGCGAGCACTTTGAATGCCCATTTGGCATCGGAAGGATTGCTCACTTCATCGAGTTCTGCCAATGATACCATATCAATATTGTTTGTAATCATGCCTGAAACGTAAGCCAGCATAGAAGCAGCATTGATCGCGTGTACGGGCAAAATCTCTTGCGTGACACCGTTGGCATTTGCAGTCACTTCTCCTTCTGAACTTTTCTCTGCAAACATATCGTTGAAAATTTCAATTGCCCTTTTACGAATTTCGATGATAGGTTCGCCGACACTATCGTTACGTGCACGGCGTTCTTCGTTGAATCGTATTTGCGTAAACTTCTTCGTAAACTTTCGTTTGCCTCCCATCGCCAATCCCACATTTTCGCCATTCTCGCGATAAGCGGGTGGAAGAGCAGAAACGCGGGCAGGAACTCCGGCGGTTTTTCTGCGCGATGTGGTCGCGCGGCGTGATGCCTCGAGCCACTCTAAATTGTCTCGCATACCCACGCGCTCTTTCTCTATGATTTTTCTCAATTCGGCATCATCGTCGTCTACCGGTTCCAGTGCGGCTTTACATTTCTCACAGAACCAATCGCCGTCTGGAATTTTCTTTAAAGGTGGTTTTAAACAGAATATGTGAAAACCGCAATCACATCCATCGCACAAGAGCACTTCATCTTCGCGATCACCGCCTTGGCATATTTCACATTTGACTTCGTCCAAGACTAACCATTCGGATGGATCCAAATTTACTGATGGTTTCTCAGAATCCGGCGCCTCCTCACCCTCCTTTGTAGGATCCACTTTTACTGCAGCTGTTGCTTTCTTCTCGTAATCCTTTTCCATCTCCTTCTCGGCATTCCGTCCCTCATCTTTTTCTCCAACTTCTTTTTCGTCATTGTCGTCATCGTCAACACCGGCAGCAGTGCCGTCGAAATCATCGTCAATATGGTCTTTTTCGACGTCCATATTGTTGTTGTTGTCATTGTTGTTCGTTGCGGTAATGATGGTTCCAACTTCCATTTTCCCATAATCATTCTTCTTTGCCGCGTTAACTCTGTCATCGTCTCTATTCTCCGGAGCAATAATATTTTTCCGACTTTCAAAACTGTTGTTTAAGAGAATCTGTCTTGCCATCACCGCGACGCGTTGCTGAATATCTAGAGTCCATTCGCCGGACATTTCCCAATTCTTTCCTTCCGGGGCGCGTTCTCTTCCTTGAATTGAATCGGTCACGCGCTCGATTTGCTCCTGGATCCCAATAGGCTCGTCAGATTCTTCTGTAGATTTTACCGATAATAATCCATCTAGAAGATTCTCATCTCGCTTTCGCCGCGACTCTTTCCCAGATTCGTACTCAAGCTTTGCGTACTTGTATGCAGATCTGATGATCACACCTGCTTCCTCCGTTGGAGAAGCATGTTTGCATATGATTCTCCATCTTTTCATGATGGCCAACTCCGTTGCATTTCTGTATCGATCAACCCAGGATTCTCGCATAGCCTGGAATACCAAAGCAACGTTACCAAAAGTAGCCGAACGAGCTCCGAGATTTAATGACGGATCATTGTCGCCCGGCCCTGATATTATCATGTATTGAATCACAGTCGTCAGCAAGAAGGTATCAGAATCTATATCGAAAATCATTTTTGGCGCCCGGAATCGCAGTCTCGAAGAGAGGTTTGCGTTGTTGTCGTCATCTTCATCTATGTCATCATCTTCGTCATCATCGAGATCGTGTAAAAGGGGACCACCAATCATACCATCGCCGTTATCCTTTCCTTCATCGCTATCGCTACCATCAGCATTGTTCTTGCTTTTATTGTTGTTGCGTTGAATATTTTGATTCTTGGACGATTCACGCTTTGACTTTTGTCTCGCTATGAGCGCAATTTGTTGTAACTCGTTCTCCGTGATAACGCCAGAGTCCGTGCTTTTTACGCCCAGCGTCTTCCCACCATCCACTCCGAACGTAGCGTGGCCTCCAAGAAGAGTTTTTTGAACGCTTTCACCGTATACTTTCCACAAATCGTCAATCCTCTTTTCAGTCAAGCCGGTGCACTCTTTTCTGTCCGATACTATTTGTTTCTGCACAAATGCGAGGATTGGCGTTTCCTTCAAGGCTGTTACCGGTTTTAAACCAACCTTGCGCTGTGCAGCTGCTAAATCAACACTTAACGATGTATTTTCAGGCTTTGATAGCTCGTCTCTTGTGGGATACCGTCTCTGCGCATGGTTTGGATGTGGCTCGTCCATCGAGCTTTGCACCCAGCGCTTCCACAAATCTTCAAATCGGATCGCTAAAAGCAACGCTTCTTTGGAATTCTGAATGATCATGGATAAGTCCCAGCTCTTCTTCTGCGTCATTGCGATGGCGTTGTTTCCATTTGAGCACGAGTCGACGTCAAATTTCACACTTGCAAACGTTTTTTCGAGAGCGTTCCAATACGCATTGCAGGACTCAATGGTTGTAAGGTTCATTTCTATTTTGTTTTCACCACCATCAGCTTCCGGTTTGACGTATGTGCCGACAGTTGTGAGTTGTAAAGAAACACCGATACCGTTCTCCTCTTCTTTGCAGTCAATATCTTCTTGAATGGGCGCTTTTCGCTCCCTCGATGGCAAAGGTGTCGGCGCGCTCGGAGTTGTACCGTACGTCCACAATCCCATGTTCTTCAATCCTTTCAACACGTCTCCTATGGCATCCGAGTCGTACGCTGCTTTGGCTAATGTCTTATCCAAGTCCGAAAATTTTACATCCTCGACAACAGCGACGTATAACTTCGCAAGCTGAGTCGCGCTCAACCCATTCGGAGGCGGTGCGAGCTGAAAGTGCAATTTGACCGGAATATTTTTTCGAAGTTCGTGCGCGGAGATGCATCCATTCGTCGCATTTTGAATTAAATGTAAATGCAAAGCGCGGCATCGCAACACATGTGAGCGAAAAATACCGAATCGTAACGCATTTTTGTATCGCAGCCGTTCAAATGGGACATCAACTGGATTTTTAGGAGTACTAACACTCAGGGTTGAGATTCGTGGAGGTGGCGGCGGTGTCAATCTTTTCATATCGTCGCTAGTAACTTCGTTTCCATTTGCCAAGAGCAAAATTTCGCTGCCCATTTTGCTCGTGTTTTTCACACTCTTTGTTGCTCCCGTCGTTGTCGCAGTCGCAGTTGTCGGTACTTCTTTCTCAAACGCCTGCAACTGCGGAAGCTCCATGCCAGAACTTTCTAATTTTTTTCGCTTTGCAAGTCGCAACTGCTCGCCGTGATACAACATGTTCGTTATGAACTCGTCCGTAAGATTTTTGTGGTCTATCGAATTAAAAAACTCTGGCGAGCACAGCACTGTGTCTTCTTTGCCCGATAATCCTCTCACACCAAAATGGGAAAACTTTTCCTTTTGCAGTAAAGTTTCTACGATTTGTTTGATCTGGATCACGTCGACGCGCGCTAATCCGTGCCCCTCCTTCTTGGCTAACCAAGAACCCAAACGCGATTGAAATGCAAAGCCTTTCTCTAATATGTGTGCCTTTACGTATTGTAATCGAACTTCGTTCCTATCCAGAGGTTTATTTGCCATAAGCTGCGTATTATTAATCTCGCCGTCTCCATTCGGTCCAAAATTTTCACCTTCGCGAGCCATCGCGATGCCGCGCTTTCGAGCAATGGACTCTTTCAGCTTATAATACACGTTAACATTCGATCCCGCTCGAACCGTCGTACGGTCAAGAAGCTTATCTGATAGCTCTAATTTTTCTAATTTTCTTTGCAGCGGTTTGCACGCGATATCGAACTCGATTCCGAGAGCCTTTACGGTTGCGCCGGCGCTACTTTTTGCTAATCTTTCGAGGAGTTGATACTCGTACGTTTCCTCTAAAGCGAGCTCTCTGCTACCGTTACCTGTCCACATCGTGTACTGAGAGGGTTCGTATTCGACATCATCTTTAATCCATGGTGTTATCGTTTTATTCTTATCGGCTTTTGCGAGAAGAAGTTCATTCTCCTTTTCCTTTTCTGAGGACGGTAAGAGCAACGGGGCGTTTTTATCGGCACCGTCAGTCACCTGCGCCATCGATGCAGTTGCTTTGTAGGTGTACTCTTGCGGGCGCTCGATCAATTGAAGCGCTTCCTTGACAACAGTTCTCCCCGTTTTTTCGTCTTCGACGTTCACAACTCCGAGGAGGATGCATTTTTTCTCGACTAATTCGTTGCGAAGTTCGCCGAATAATTTTTGAGACCGTCTTGGATTCATGTCGTAAATCAAACTGTTCAACGCTTTCGCCATCTCAGGCTTAATGTCGTCAATTGGCACCGCGTGCGCCTTACCAGCCTCTTCCAACATATTAAACAATCGATCGGCGTATTTCTTTTTCATCGTGTGGCTCAAAGCTGTCGCCTTTCTCGGTACAAATTCTGGAAGCCACATGCCGCTTTCGGTCGTTTTCGACTCTTGACGAAACACTTTCCTCCTCAAGCTGATGCGCAAACCTTCGAGTTGCCTCGCGTGTGGATCTATTTTTGAAGATTTCATGCTAAGATGAGCACTCATTTCCGCCGTCGTGGCGCCGTGCTGTCTTCTTTTCGCGACAAATTCTAAAATGCGTCTCGCAAATGGCGAAAGAACTTGTTCCCACGACCTCGCATCGGTTAAACTCAATACGGCTTCTCGCGCGTGCAAAGAAGCGACAAGCGTGATTGGATTGGCATTTTCAGCATCCATGCACTCCTCAAAAGTGATGAGACATCCGTCCACTTTGTCTCCATTGCGCCCTTGTAGTTGGTTCTTAGATTTCTTTTTGCTACTTTTATTATTCGCCTTGTTTTCGCTGTTCTTGATGTTACTATTTGTACCGTCGCCGCCGCCTCGCCTCGACTTTCGAAAGTCGAAACTCTCCTGCACGATGAATTTCTCCGCCGCGTCGATTTCCACGAGCGCTTCTTGCTCTGTTGTGTTCACTTTGCACTTCTCTGGAAGTTTCACCATGAAGTACACGTCCGGTGGTCTCATTTCCATCGATTCCAACGTGTCAAAATCACTCGTCTTTGCGAGCGAACTCCGCGAGACCAGTCGTTGGAACACCAATCGTTTCAGTTTCTCAACTTTCCTCTTCTTTTTCTTCTCCTCGTCGTCGATATCTTCTTCTTTCTCCTCGTCGCCAGTTTCGTCGTCTAAATCATCGAGCACGTCGACGCCTTCATCGTCCTCGTCGTCTGTGTCGTCCTCGTCTCGTTCGTCCGACTCTCCGTCTTCTCGTAACTTCCTTCTCCTTTCCAAAGAAGTGTCTAAAAGTTCAAACGCTTTCGGCAACGTGCACCCGTCTCTTCCTTCCAACGCGATTTCGCGAAGTAAAAAAGTCAGCCGTTTTTTCAGCATTCTCTGCAACGCAAAGGAGAATTTCCGCGAGGTCATCTCTCTCTTTGACATCAACACCACCCCAGTGCTGCTTTTCTCAAGTCTTCTGTTCTCATGCAGTCGTCAGTTCCGCATCAAACGAGGAGTTAAATTTATTATTGTTATGAGAGCACTTTGACTAGAAAAAAAACAAGTGACAAAAAAAAGCAGTGACTCTCTTTTCTCTGCTTTTTTTTCCTTTTTAAAGGCGTAAAATTCGAGCGTGTGCGGTTTTTCTCCTCACAGTTTTCTTTGTTTCTACAAAGTTAAAAGGCAATTGCCCGAGTTAATTCTCCCACTTATCAAATAGACGGATAAAGTGCGGACGAATACGCGCGAGAATAAGGATCGCGAGAACGAGTCCTTCTTCGCGAGACAGAGATTGTGTTTTTGTGAAGCACCCACGCGACACTTGAATTTGTCTTTAACTGCCCGACCAAAATGGCGCACGCAAATACGCTCGACGTAGACTCGATCATCGAGCGATTATTGAGCGTGAGAGGACAACCGAATAATCGCACGGTGCAATTAGCGGAAGGGGAGATACGCGCTTTGTGCGCGTCGGCGAGAGGTACGGTCGATTTCGAATTTCATTTTTTGTTTCCGCCTAAATTCGAGCTCTCGGAAAAAAAGACTCACTCACACAATCCAAATTCGAGAGAGTGTGAATTTGGGAAGCGTTACGACGACTCGCGAATAGAAATCAGCACAGAACACGGTCGATTCAAACGCAGGAAAGTGTAGTGAACGCGTTCTGAGAGATGGAATGGCCGTGTTCGAGGCAGATGGACGCGAGCGCGGGCGAAATCGAAACTCAATTTCGTTCCCAAATCGATCGTGTTGCGCGAAGGTCGTTGGAAAAACAAACGCGAGGGGAGAAAAAAAGCAGTTCAAATTTCTTCTCTCGTCTCTCCGCGAAAAAAAGAGAGCTCTTGGACTTCCCAACACATTTTTTTACTCTTTTTTTTAGCGTCGAAGGACTACTCTCTGGTCGACCTCCTCCTCATCTATCTCTTCATATACTGACGTGACCACGTTATTTCTCTATCTCTCTCCCTTCTTATGACATCGTCATCTTTACAGAAATTTTCCTCGCGCAACCGTGCCTGTTGGAGTTGGAAGCGCCGCTGAAGGTGTGCGGTGATGTGCACGGGCAGTATTCAGATTTACTTCGACTCTTTGAGTACGGAGGGTTCCCACCAGAAGCGAACTACCTCTTCTTAGGAGATTACGTCGATCGAGGGAAACAAGGCTTAGAAGTTATATGTTTGCTCTTAGCGTACAAGGTCAAATATCCGGAGAACTTTTTCCTTTTGAGAGGCAACCACGAGTGTAACGCGATTAGTCGAATCTACGGTTTTTACGACGAGTGTAAGCGTCGGTATAACATTAAACTTTGGAGAGTATTTTGCGACGTGTTCAACTGCTTACCATTCGCGGCAATCGTAGACGAGAAGATTTTCTGCATCCACGGGGGACCTTCGCCGGAGTTGAAGGACTTACAGCAAATTGTACAAATCAAAAGACCGACTGATATTCCAGACATGGGCATGCTCTGCGACTTTTTGTGGTCAGATCCAGAAGCGGATATCACTGGTTGGGGTGAAAATGATAGAGGCGTTAGTTACACGTACGGTACAGACGTTGTCGCGGAGTTTTTGGAGAAGTTTGACTTTGATTTAGTCGTGCGTGCGCACCAGGTTGTCGAAAACGGATACGAATTCTTTGGGAAGCGGCAGCTCGTGACGGTCTTTTCGGCTCCGAATTATTGCGGGGAGTTTGATAACGCCGGGGCGATGATGACTGTCGATGAGAACTTGATGTGCTCTTTCCAGATTTTGAAACCTGCGGAGCGGAAACTTATGGGTGGTTTCACGTCGATGATGGGCGGTAGGCCTTCGACGCCGCCTCGAGGAAAGATTTGAATCCAACAAAACACAAAAAGAAAAACGAATAAGAAGAAAGAAGATGTAAACCGATTCGATAATAAATAAAAGAAAATAAAAAGATATAGACGACTTGCGAGTATTGTGGAGAGAATGGAGAAAGAGAGAGAGAGAGAGAGAGAGAGATGACCAGCGTTTTTAGAGAACAAACACTTGCGACGCGCGTTTTCGAGCAGAGAGAAGAAGAGACGCGACGAGCATCAGCAACAGCAAACTACGACTGGATTTAGCAAAACAACTACAACTACAATAACGGTATTATATTTCTAATATAAGAATCTTGTACTTTTAACAAATATAACAAAACATTCATACACATCATCGGCGTAGTCATCCCTCTTTTGGTCTTTTTAAGTTAGTCGCATTTTGTCGCCATCGTCCTTTTTCGTTCCTCATTACAACGACTACACACACACATATATACACACATACAAAATGGACCCAGAGCAGGAATACCGACAACGTCAACAAGTGCTAAATTCCTATCGCGCTTTTCTCTCTCAAAAGTTGGAGCCCGAGTTACATAAGGCGCACGAAGAGAGAGTTCAAGTGGAAGAAAAAATAGCGGACTATCGCTCGTTGTTGACACAAATCGAAAGCTTAGAAAAGACAACCACCAAACGAGAGAACGAAGAAGGAGAAGAAGAAGAAGATGATGATAAAAAAGAACCGAGGACAACAACAGTTCGCATAGATTTAGGCTCTGAAATTCTCTGCGACCTCGCCGTGGACAATAGTGAAAAACTCTTCGTCGATATCGGTTTGGGTTTCTTCTGTCAACTCTCGTATCAAGAAGCCAGAACGCTGTCCAAAAAGCGCATCGACATATTAACCGACGATGCGCGCGAAAAGAGAGAGAAGGAGGAGAGGAGAGCAGAGCACGTGGAAATCGTGGCCAACGGTATCAAATCCTTGATGGCTTCCTCGCGATGATAAAGAAATTTAGAAGAGCTTTAAATATAGTTTTAGTTTTAGTTTTAGTTTAGCGGGGGTTTTGTCCCGATGGATGATGATGATGTGAACATCGATCGACGACACCGGCGTGTTTTTCAGACAGAGGAGGGAGGAGTGTTGCATTCGTCTTAAACTGCTCTTTTTGCTTTTTTGCTTCTTTTCGTTTTTTCAAAAAACTCTTGTTTTTTTTCTTCACTTGAATTCACCTCTGACGAAGGTCTCTTCTTCTTCTTCTTCTTCTTCTTCTTCTTCACCCTCTCTCAAAAGTCTTCTTGAGATTACACGACACGACGCAGGAGCAGCGATAGGAGAGCAGTATTTTGAATCTACTCTGCACCAACAACGATAATACGACGATAATAAAATGTCTTCAACATCGTCTCTTTCTGCCGCCGAACAATTCATCGACGACGCGATCTCTTCTCATCGATCTCATCAAGCAACGACACACGGCGATCTCACCAACATCGAAAACAAACTTCAAGTGTTGAAAGAGTTGAAAGAGTTATACGCGCAAAAGCTGTGGCACCAACTGACGGAAAGTTTAGAACTGACCGTCGCGAACCAAAATCTCTTTTCCACCCCAGACGATGGAGAGTTGTTGGTCAACTTGTATAAAATATTCGTGAACGATTTCGAGGAACGACTGAACGCGTTGCGTTTGGCACGAGTCGCCGTGCACGTCTCTTCCAGGTGTAAAAACAGAGAAGAAGCGATTGAATTTTTAACATCCGCGATGGAGAAGATTAAAACGACCAGGCAGACGAGTTTTGAAGAGGCAGTGGTGTACGTCAGATTGCACATCGCGTTGTTGTATTTACACGGCGGCGATGAATCTAAAGCGAGGACGGAAGTCGCGAAGGACGCGAAGCAAGATCTCGCGCAGTGGAAGGCGCCGGATCCGAGCGTCTCGGCGGCGTATCATTACTTAGCCGCGCAGTTGTATAAACACAACAGAGACTTTGCAAACTTTTACGGGTCGGGGATTTTGTACATGGCGTACGTAGATGCGACGGCTTTAGGAGACGAAGTGGCGACGGAGTTGGCGGTGGATTTAGCGTTAGCCGCGCTTTTAGGCGAAGGCGTGTATAATTTTGCGGAGTTTTTGGCGCATCCGATTTCAAAGTATATTTCGAAAGAAAACGGAAGCGAGTTTGGTTGGTTATTAGATATGGTGCAAGTATTTAACGATGGCGATTTGAACGCGTACGATTTGTTGTGCGAACGATACGCGGAGCAGTTGAACGCGCAGCCGGCGTTGGTGGCGCACGAGAGAAAGTTGAGGGAGAAGATTACGATTTTGGCGTTTTTGAGAATCGTGTTTGAGTTACCGGCGGAGAAAAGAGAGATTAATTTGGCAGACATTGCGGTGAGAACAAAGCTCACCGTAGATGGGGTGGAGTATTTGTTGATGAAGACGTTATCAGCTGGGTTGATTAGAGGAGAAATCGATGAAGTCAGTTCGAAAGTCGTCGTCACGTGGGCGATGCCGAGGATTTTGCTGAAGCCGCAGATTCGAGAATTAGCGGATAGATTGGACCAATGGATCGCAAAAGTGTCGTCGACGACAGCGAGTTTGCAAAGCGAATTGATGATTACGGCGAACTAATACGCTAAAATGCGCAATGTCACCTCTAGTACCAATATCTAGATTTAAAAATATCACCTATTTTTTTCTAAACCATGTCGTAGCCATTTGTCCCGTCGCCCTTCATCGGATCTTCACCTCTGTCCCGTATCATTCTGTACGCTTCCATGTCTTCTTCGGTGACGTCAACTTCGTGCGAATCGTTGTATTTGACTCTCTTTTTCTTTAGTTTCTTTCCGTTTCCAGCATCATCTTCTTCGTCTTCTGCGTCATCGCTTCCATCCTCCTTTCCGACCTGTTCTCGACGTTGTTTCTCTTTTCGCAGACGTTCGTCTTCTTTTCTCAACGCTTCGCCAAGTTTTGCCGGGTCGAGTTGAACGTCCTTCGCGTCGGCGCCCCAAATATCTTTTGCCTTTTCTGCAAACTTCTTGCTATTATCTTCTCGCTTTTCCAGGGCGCGCTCTTTCGCGCGCTCCATGTTTGCTTTCATCAATTCCTCCGCCGCTTTTCCATCCTCGATGCCTTTAATCCCGACGCAATACGATGATTTCACGCACGAATGGCAACAGGCGTAGCCCCATCTCCCTTGGTTCCAATAGGATCCCCATATTTTTGGGTGCTTGTTCACCAACACATCTTCTTCGTACCGCGATGTGGCTATAGTTTTAAGTTCGCCGACACCACCACCACCCGAAATGACCCTACCGAATCGATCGTACTCGACAAACCTTTCCGTTTGTCCTAAAACTAAACCTTCCGGTGCATCTTCTAACTTCCCCGCCGACGCGTCGCCGTATTTAGACAATACCGAGGTCTTTTGCGTCTCGTCCAATTTCGATTTCTTCTCTTTGAACTTCTTATACATCAATTCCGCTTGCGACGGCGCCGCTTGCACGTGAACGTCTTGCCCGTGTTTCGTCGTCGCCTCCCAGGCGTGCACATTCATCAAAGCGAAATTCGTCGTCTCGCCGGTATTTCTCGCCGCGTTATCGCCGCGGAAGAAGTTATCGTTCGGGTCAGCATTCGGAGTTGGGTTTTCGCGCATTGACCTCGTTTTAGGATCGTAAAACGCCGATTGTGGGTCCAAATTCCTCAGATATTTCGCCGTATCTTCCCTCAGACGCAAATTTCTCACCGTCCCGGAAGCGCCTCCGCCGGGCGCTCGAATCCGCTTTTCAATCTTCCCAAACCCGGCGTCCTCGTTCGCTTTGAGCTTCTCCTCGTCTTCATCTGAGTCCGTATCCGAAGCATAGATATCATTCACTTTCTTTTCTTTTGCCGTCTCCCCGCCCTCGTAACTATCGTCGTCATTTTCGTCGTCGTCGTCAATATCGTCGCCTTCTCCTCCGTTCTTTTCTTTATTCTCCTTCTTGAACGCCCTTTCCAACTCTTTCTTCTTCGCCGTCTCGGCTTTCATCTCCTCCACTTCCTCGTACCTCTCCACGACTTTCTCGTAATCTTCTGCCAAAAATCCTTTGTATCTGTCTCGTTTTTGCTCGTACGTTCTGTTCCTGTTGAAATCCTCCTCTTTGAAGACTTCGTCGAGTTTCAGATCCTTCCCGGTTTTCTTCGCGTTGTGTTTTCTCGGGCGTTCTAAACAGTCTTTCTTCTTGTGTGTCATGCTCCCGCAATTTTCGCAGGCGCCTTTGCGGAACTTTGTTGTTATACCGCCGCCAAATCCTCCTCCAAACGACGCGTTCTTAAGTTTATCGTTATTATTGTGTTTATTATACCTTTGAGTAGTTGCGGCGGCGCGTTCTCTCGTTCTTCTCTCTTCCTCTTGAATCGAGTGTACGTTCGGGTCTTCCTTTGTCTTTCTAAAATCTTTCTGGTGCTTCAACCCTTTCTTCCCGTCGCCTTCTGAGGCGTACCACGGCGCCGCGGCCATGTATTGAGGAATGTGTGGGTTAATCGCTTTGCCATCTTCGTCTAATTCCGGGGCGATTAAACCTTTCTTTCGCGCTTCTTCCAACTCGAATTCGCGTTTGCGTTCCTCTCTCGTTTTTCTTCCTCCTCCGTTGGTTCCCGATGACATTTTTGTTCGTCTTCGCTTTTGTCGTCGTCTTCGCGTGATTTCCTCTCTTCAAAACTCTTCAGCAGCACTCTTCGAGAGTTGTCTCGCACGCGCTTCTCTCTTCTCGTTAAAAAGAAGAAGAAGAAGGAAAGGAGAAGCACACAAACACAATTCTCTGCTCGTCGTACTCGTACAAAAGCTTTTCTGCTGCTTTTTCGTAAAAAAGTCTCGCAACGACGACGAAAAAAAAAAGGAAATTTTGCCTTTCGACTGCTCTTTCTTTTTAACGAGAAGAGAGTACGGACGAGTTTTTCATCGTCAGATTTTCTCTTCCATCTTCTCTTTAATAAAACGGTGTTGTTTGAACGATGATGATGACGCGTAACTCTTACTGCAAAAAGGCACGTAATACTAGTACACGCGGTGGTGGGTCGTTAAAACGAGTATGATTGATACTCATTATAACGCTGGGCGACACCATCGGAGGAACGTTCGTGTTGGCGGGTATTACAATCACTTTCCTGCCTCGACGACTTCGACGACGACTCCGGCGAAGAAACGACGCAATGATAATAATAATACTAATACTACTAATAAGAGAGGGCAGATGAAGCGCTTTCTCGAAAGTTTGCAAATGCTCGCGCTCGTTCTCGTGTTTTGTTTGTTCACGTTGCAATACGGGAAAGCGTTGCCGAAATTATTCAGACATCCACACTTCAAGCACGTGATTATTATCGACGCCGGGAGTACGGGGACGAGGTGTCACGTGTTTCGTGTCGCAGCCACGAGTAGCATTACGACAACGACATATGTGAAAGACGCGAGCGTGACGCCAAAATTGATTTTGCCAACGAAATCGTTTAAAACGACGCCAGGTCTCTCGGCGAGAGCTTTGGATCCGAGCGGCATCGACGCAGCGTTGCGGCCTTTGTTGAACTTCGCCAGAGAGTCTGTCCCGATGGAGAATTGGAAAGAGACGCAGATACATTTGATGGCAACTGCGGGTTTGAGGCATATTGAGCAGCATTTATCGGAATCGATTATCGATGCTTGCAGAGAAACCTTGAGAGAATCACCGTTCTCGTTTGAAAAAGACGAGTGGGCGAGCGTGTTGCCGGGGACGAAGGAAGCGTCATACGGGTGGACGGCGGTGAATTACGCGTATAACGCGTTATCACCGGAGAAAACACCAAAAGAGACGTACGGAGTTTTGGAGCTTGGAGGTGCGAGTATGCAAGTCACGTATGCGGTTCTGCACGCGACAGCCAAGAACGTGGTGCAGAAGAAACACAAGGAAACGGTCAGAGTAGGCAATTCGGTCAAACATTTATACGCGTCGAGTTTACTCGGTTTAGGACACGAGGCGGCGCGAGCAGAGTATCACGCGATGTTGCGAAGAGAGTATGAAACAACTGGGGAGAAACCGAATAACCCGTGCACGAATAGAGGATGGTCGCCGCAAACTACCGTGCAACACGGTGAAGCATTAGCCGTAGGCGCAGGGCCGTCGAAACCTACGGGTAATTTCACGGCGTGTTACGCAATGACGAAAAAACTGTTAGGGTTAGCAGAGAACACAAAGGATTGTCCTAGAACTCCGTGTGGGATGCGTAAAGAGCACTTACCTCCGTTCGACGGTAAGTTTTTAGCGACTGAGAATTTCCATTACACCGCGGAGTTTTTCAAATTAGGCAAAACGACGACGATTAGGGATTTCCAACGCGCCGGGGAGAAGTTATGCGCAGAGTCGTGGGGAGATGTAGTGAAAAAGAGGTTTAGAAAGGACCAGAAGAAATGGGAAGAAATCGATTTGTCGAAATATTGCTTCAGCGCCGCCTTCATCGTAGCTATGTTGAAAGATGGTATGCTTTTGCCTGAGGATTTGAAGTTTACGGTGGGCAACAACGTGGGACGATACAACGTGGACTGGGCGATGGGGGCGGCCATTAACATAATCTCATCTAAGATAGCCGCGGCGAGTATTTTCACCCCAGATAATAGTGTTGGTAGGAGTGCCAGTGCCTCTGCGAGCGATATAGCTGCCGCTGCAGGTCTCGCTCCTTCGTCTGCTTCCTCCCACACGCACGAGGCAAACGATATGTTCTGGTGGTGCGTGTATATTCTCGCCGGTTTCTTCGGATGCTCGAAATTTGTATTCTCCGGCGTGTGGGAGATGCTTTACTTTAAGTGCGTATCGATTGTGCGACGCACAAGAGAAAATAGGCGAAGGTTGAGAAATACCAGGAGAAATGGCGATAGCGATAATAGTCGTGGTGTGGGACGACGTGGAAGTAGAAGTGGAAGTGACGGAAGCTCTCTGATTGGCGGAGGAGGTGGTCTGCGCCGAAACGGGAGCCGGTCACTGAGTAGTTCCGTTTCCAACTTACGCGGTTCTTTCAACAGATCGCAAAGTGGATTTTTAACATCCTTGCCTTCGAGGAAAGAAAGCTTCCACGACTTGAGTGATATAGATAGTTTAGTATAGTAATATGTCATAGCAAATACAAGAATGGCGTGTTTTCACAGCCTACTGCGCATATTATCGGAACGTAAGTCCCACGCGTCTATAACTTCTTGGTCGCGCTCGTAAGAATCCATTATCTCACCTATCCCACCTTGCGTTTCGCTCACATTGACTATAAAGTTGACGTCTGTGTATACATTGGCTCCACCACTTCTTGTCGCCAACCGCGCGTTACTCGTGACGACACCTATAAGATGTCCTGTCCTTCCGTCAATTAAAGCCCCACCACTAGCACCACTTCTGACAGAAGCTGAAGTTACGAGCATGGTCTTCTTCCCAGCAATCTTGGATACGTATCCGTGATTAACTTCCGGTGACGCTTTATCGAACTTTCTTTTCCTGACGTTGTTCCCGAACCGATCGTCGTGCGCAACGACTAGTACTTCGTCACCGATTGCCGGGGAGCGTTGTTTTCGCGCAGGTCGCCTCGTTGGTAACACGATTGGAAGCGCTCCGCTCCCTCCATTTTTAAGAGAGAGCACACGCACAAGTGCCAAGTCTAGAGGACCTTTGCTTACTCTTTGTACGACGCCACGTCTCCAACTTCCGTTTGAAAATCGCAAAGTAATCGCGTTCTTGCTATGCTTTTCCTCCTGTATCGCCGGCAGTACGACGTGCCGATTGGTTAATACTATACCTTCCGAGGAGTCGCCATCATCACCGGTTTTAGAAATCAATATTCCGCTACCGAAGTGTGCGCCGTCTAGAATTTCAACTCGACACACAGATTCTGTGGCATTTCTAGCCGCCGATACGATTTTGTTCGTAGTTAGGGGCATATCGTCATCTAGAGTATTATTGGCGTCATCTCCGAATATCCACGGCGCGTGTATCATCAGAGGAAACGCACCGCGGCTCGAACCACCATCTCGCTCTTTTGCAAACGATAAAGGTGGTATGAGTATACCTACAACTATTGGTGGACCCTTTGATCTACTGGTACTTTCGTCGAGGAAAACTGGCGATCCCTCGGCTCCAGGCTTTAAAGCGATAGACAAGTCAACCACGGAAACCGCCGGTGATACTACACCGTTTATGTTGTTACTCGTACCTTGATTCGCTATCGCCACCAATGCACTCGAAATGCACCCCCGATTGAGCAAGCGCGAAAATATGTTCGGGCTGAGCACACCAAATGGACTTCCTATGGTGGCAATCTTCGTTCCCGCGTGAACGGAAACCTTAGTACCACTCTCAGCAGTGTTCCTCCTGGCGGCGGCGTTACTTTTCGTTCTGCTATAATTACTTCTTCTGTTGTTAAAGTTCCCACCTGAACTCTTCCTCTGTTCGTGCTTGTCCAGATCGTACACGTTACTATCCCTACTTTCGATTACTTCCTTCAACACCACAAAACTCGCCGCTCTTTCCACTATTCTCCTCACCTCTCTCTGTTTCAAGAACCCTTTCGCCTCGCACAATCTTAACGGCACGACGCCTTCGAACGACACGTCCACGATATTCTGTCCTGCGATCGCGTTGACGATGTCATCGATTGCGCGCTTAGAGGTTACCACGTCCACAATTTTACACTTCGTCCACGTTCTTTTCTCGAAATTCCTTGCGTGTATAACCACGGACGGTTTCAGTTTGAATCTTTTCCCGCGACTCCTCTCGCTTTTCCCGTTCCCGTTATCTGTTTCAGTTGTCATCATCGTTGCGCTATCCAATACCAAAACGTTCTGCAATGCGCTCAAAGGAACTACCCAAACGTTCAAACCATTATTAGAAGTATCATCATCATCATCGTCGTCGTCGTCTCCATCTTCTCTCCTCCGCATTCTCTCCGCGTACATCTCCCCTCGCCTCCCTAACATCCTCGCGTTCGTCGCCGAGCAACTGAAACAATGGAGCGTAGGAATCCCCCATTTGCTCGTATTCGCAATCGACCGTTGAATGGCAAAGTCCACGACGTCTGCCGCGTCCGCTCGAGAGATGTATTTCGCATCGCGCAAGAGTTCCTCCGTCCCGGTTATTCGGATCAATCCGGCTGCCTGCTCCGCAGCTTGGATGTTCTTCGACGAATTCATTTCATTTAATTCTTTTTTTTCTGTGTTGTGTTTTTCTGTGCAAAGTGCAAACCTCCCTCAAAAGATATTCATTTTCGCGTCAATTAATCATATGAGCTTTTGTGTTCGTCATCACGCGCACACCACCGCCACTACTACCGCTTTTAAGAGTCAAACAACAACAAAAACAACCAATTTCGTTACTGCTGAGTATTTATTCGTATCATCCAACAGCAGGAATAGGAGAAGAAAAAGGTTGGTTGACGTTTCTTCTCTGCGGGAAGTGGGTGGTGGAAGCATGTTTTTGTCGCGTCGACAAATCCGAAGCGTCGTGGAAATCATCGCCAGACGGCGGGCGACGTGCGCATCGGTATCGCCGTCGTCGTCGTCAAAAACAACAACTCCAAATAGAAAAATATCGAACGAGAGCGCATCTACGTCTTACGCGAAGAATCATAGGGATGTCACGGCCCCGTTCCATCCGGGCGGAGACCAACCTTCAGCGATTGCAAAAACTCTGAAATTGTTAAAAGAGAAGGACAGGAAGTTTGTCTCCTTGCGCGGCGCCACGGGTACGGGGAAAACGTTCGTAGTCGCGAACGTCATCGCGGAACACGACAAGCCGGTGTTGGTTGTTGTGCCGAATAAGACATTGGCGGCGCAGGTTGCCAGGGAGTTGAGAGGGTATTTACGAACGTCGCATTTGGTTGAGCTTTTCGTGAGTCACTTTAGCGTCTACATACCGGAGAGTTGTCGCGGAGGTCGATACGTCGAAAAGAGATCTGCGGTAGACCCGGATTTAGATGCGCTGCGACATCGCGCGACGAGAGCTTTGGTTGAAGCGAAATCGACGAATAGAACACCAGTCATTGTGGCTTCGGTGTCGTGTTTGTATGGTTTGGGATTGCCGTCAGATTTTGTCGATGCGGCTTTATTTTTAGGCAAAGACGGTGAAGTGGGACAGTATGGGAACGCTGAGAAGATCATCAATAAGCTCGAAACGGAGTGTCTGTATGAACGCGCACCGGCGTTTGGAACGGTCGAGCGTGGGCAGTTTAGAACGAGAAATAAAGGAACAGACCAAGTAGAAATCCGAGTGTGGCCGCCGTACTCAAATGAACACGTGGATATCACGTTGGACAAACATAGCGGAGATTTCTTGGAAGGCAAACGCGTCGTATATAACGTAAAAGAACAACAACACGAGACTGAATATATTAACGCCATGACGATTTGGCCGCGAGTGCACTACGTGACGCCAAAAGAACGCGTCACGATGGCTGTAAAATCGATCAACGAGGAGCTGGTCTGTAGAGAACACGAGCTTCGGGAAGAAGACGCTGTGTTAGAGGCGGATAGATTGAGGCAGAGAGTTTCCGCAGATTTAGAATTGCTCAGAGACATAGGATGGTGTCCAGGCGCGGAGCATTACTCTAGACACCTCCGTGGAGCAAAACCCGGTGAGCCGCCAGTGACGCTGTTAGACTATTTTTCTCACGAGAACAATGAAGACTGGTTATTGGTTGCCGATGAATCGCACGTCATGCTGCCGCAATTACGTGCCATGTCTGGCGGCGATAAAAGTCGAAAGGAAAGCTTAGTGAAGTACGGGTATCGCTTACCTTCCGCTTTGGACAATCGACCGTTAACTGGAGATGAATTCTGGCAACGCGTCCCGAAATGCCTACTCGTCTCGGCCACTCCTGGTGACGACGAGCACGAGTGGTCCGGTGGCGAAGAAGGGAGCGTAGATATGGTTGTCAGACCAAGTGGAATATTAGACCCGCCGACGGAAGTGTTACCGAAGAAGAATCAACTTCCCAAACTCGCCTCCATGATAGAAAATCGCGCACGGAAGGGCGAAGCTTCTCTGGTTTGTGCGTTGACAAAAGCTGATTGCGAGGATTTAGCTGCGTATTTAAGCGGCAAAGGATTACGAGCGGATTGGATGCACTCTGAACTCGCAGCTCCGGAGAGAGCAAAACGGCTTGCAAAACTTCAACTCGGTGAGCTTGACGTAGTCGTTGGTGCCCAATTACTTCGCGAAGGTTTAGATTTACCTCGCGTTTCGTTGGTTGCTATATTAGACGCGGACGTTTCTGGGTTTGCGAGATCTTCGCGAAGTTTGATGCAAATGATGGGCAGAGCGGCGAGAAATAAAAGTGGCGAAGCTGTTTTATTCGCAGATAAAGAAACTGACGCGATGAAGTCCGCTTTGAAAGAAGTCGAGCGGAGACGTCGAAAACAAGCGTTGCACAACGAAAAGTACAACGTCACCCCGAAATCTGCCACACAAGGAAGTGAATCCTCGGAGCGGTCCTTATTTGATATCATGTCTGAAGAAATCGACGCCGAGAAAATGTCCGTAGGAACTATGCTATCTAAAAGTAGTTCTAATAATAGCGATAACAACAATCGTGGTGGAACTATAAACGACGAAGAAGTGGAGCGCGCTTTGGAGAGATGGCGACAACGGCGAGAACCTAACTCGGAAGGTTTCATAAGAGCGACGACCAAGACGAAAGCGTTGGAAAGGAAAATGAAGGAGGACGCATTAGCTGAAAGACAAAAGCGGGAAAATCAAGCGTATATGGAGAAAGATGGTACGATACTGGGAGATTTGATGGACGCTTCTGGAAAATCCTCCTCTTCCTCTCTCGGCAACGCCGAAGCGATTCTTACGAAACACTACGGTTTCGACGAAGCTACAATTTCTCGAGTGAAGAAGATCCGCGAGATGCAGAAAACACTTCCTGCCAAATGTGGCGTGTACCGTTTTCTCGATAAGAACGGCAAGTCCTTATACGTTGGCAAAGCGAAATCTTTGCGCTCCAGAACCTCCTCGTATTTAACTCCAGGCGTCCTTGACAACTCGGCTCGTCACCGGGCGTTGTTATACAAGGCGGAATCAATAGATTGCGTTTTGACACCGGGTGGCGAAGCGGATGCGCTCGCACTAGAGGCCAGAATTATCCAACGTGAAAGGCCTCGAATGAATATCTTGCTCAAAGACGTCCCGAGATCCGAAGCTGCGTATATCGTTCTCTCGCCTGACGGTAAAATGTTTGTCGTAAACAGCTCATCTAAAGAGACATCCGACCCTAGAACTTTCGATAATAAGTGGATATTTACGCAAACAACCTACAGAGAGGCACGTAATTTGTCACGTAGCGTAGATACGGCGCTTGATCTTCGAGGGGCGCGTTTTCGCGTGAGATACGGCGACCAAGATGCAACAGAAACGCTGAACAATCGCATCACCGCGGCCCGCTTGATTTTCGAGAATAAGATTGGAGAGGCAATGGAACACGTGGAAAGCACGTGCGCAAAAGACGACCCAAGAATTGTGGATAGACTAAAATCGTTATCAAACACGTGGATACAAAATCTTGAGGATTCCAAAACTAACGGTTCGTTAGCTGCGTTCTTATCTCTCAGTGAGGAGGAGAGGAAAAAATGGAATGTGGACGTATGCGCAGCGGTGAAATCTGGAAGATTCATTTCCGTGAAAATCGCGCGCGTGAGAGACGGAAATGTTTTGGATGTTTTAGGGACGACGGTTGAAACGTACGATGACAACGACGAAGATGAATCAACAACCCTGGATTTGGCCGAGGCTTGTCAGCGCACCATCGAGTCCACGTACGCGTTGGCGCGATTGGTTTCGTTGCCCGATTCAGTGTATATTCCCCACAAATTCCAAGACGCGAAAGAAGCTGGAGTGGCGTTCAAGTCGCTCGGGATCGGTAAGCGTATGGTCAAAACGAAGAAGAATGAAACGTATTTGAACGCTTTGGCGAGCTTAGCTCTGGAAAATGCTCGAGAAGAAGTGGAATCGATCAAATCTGAAAATGACGTTTTGACGACGCTTTCCTATGCCTTAAACATGGAATCACCTTTGACTTCTACTCTCGCGAACCTCTCGGACCTTTCTATCGAAGGCTTAGATTGTTCACATTTTGCGGGCGAACACGCCGTAGCCGCCTTCGCGCGTTTCGATGGTTCCACGGAGTCCTCTGGTCAACACAAAGTATATAACCTCCCCGTGAATTTGGTGAACCCGTCGGATGATTACGAAGGCATTCGCGTAGCGATTTCAAAAAGATGCCAATCGCAGACGCCTCTGCCGGATGTTATCTTAGTCGATGGTGGAGCCGGTCAGTTAAGAGCCGCAAAAGATGCGCTCGAAGCTGAAGGTGTTGGCATCACCAACGTGGTCTGTCGATCGGACCTCGAAGACCCTTCGTTCTGCGAAACCGGCAAAGCGTTGGAAAAATTAGTCTTTTCACGTCGAGTCGCTTTAGCATCGCTCGCAAAAGGACGCAGTTCTGGCACCGAGCGCGTTTTTTTAGTTGCAGAAGAAGAAGGAGAAAAAGAAATCGAGCAAAGCACGACCGACACCGCCTTCACGCTTGGTATAGGCGTCGAGACGGTTGTTGACGGTCCCGCTATGCACTTGTTACGTAAAGTTCGCGACGCATCCCACAGCGTCGCCATAGGTAGTCAGCGAAGACGCAGACGCGAATCCAGGTTCAGAGAGTTCATCGCGAAAGAAGAATTAGAAGAAGACGACGAAGTAGTCTCGGTTTAGAAATAAATGTTTTGTATTATATGTGTATTATACGATTCGCGCTCTCTCCCTCCTCTGGCCTCTTCTCGTTTTTTCTCAGGATTCAAAATCATTCAAATTTTCTGCCTTTTTCTCCGCATAAGAAAAACCACCAACGCGCGCTTTCCTTCCCAACGCTGTCGATACCCCACACATTTTTAAAGCCCATCGCAAATAGAAAATGATTGCGGCATCCGTCACTCCATCGTGCGCTCTCTTGCATCGCGTTGATGTCTCTGCTTCCGGACGCCGAGCGTCATCTACTTTTAAACAACAAAAGCAACCTCGAGAAAACCATCGTCGTCGCGGGGTTGTCAAGGTGGCTGCGGCGGAAAACTTGGACGCGCTTTCCGAGCTCGTCGCCATTTCCCCGATCGACGGTCGATACGGTTCCAAAACGAAATCTTTGCGCTCTGCTTTTTCCGAGTACGCGTTGATTAAAGCACGCGTGACGGTGGAAATCCGATGGTTACAAACCCTCTCGGAAATCCCCGAGGTGTTTGAGGTGGAAAAATTTTCCAACGAAGCCAATCAGTTTTTAGAAAACTATTTGAAGAATTTTTCGCCGAGCGAAGCGATGAAGGTGAAAGAAGTCGAACGCACGACGAATCACGACGTGAAAGCGGTCGAATACGTGATCAAGGACGCATTGAAAGAGAACGCGGAGTTGAAAAAGGCGCTAGAGTTTGTCCATTTCGCGTGCACATCTGAGGATATTAACAACTTGTCGCACGCTATTATGTTGAGAGACGGCGTTGAAGTTTTGTTGCCAGAAATGGATAAAATTGTGGATACTTTGTCTACGATGGCGGTAGAGAATGCTGATGTACCGATGATGTCGAGAACGCACGGTCAACCGGCATCGCCGACGACTTTAGGGAAGGAGCTGGCGAACGTGGCGTACAGATTGGCGAGACAACGCGCTCAGATTCCCAAGGTGCCATTGTACGGCAAGATGGCGGGTGCAGTCGGGAACTACAACGCGCACATGTCCGCGTATCCAAACGTAGATTGGCAAGCCGTCGCAGAAAAGTTTGTGACTGGTTTGGGTTTAACGTTTAACCCCTACGTGACGCAAATCGAGCCTCACGATTATATGGCGGAATTGTTCGGGTCGATTGAGCGATACAACACGATTATTTTGGATTTGGATAGAGATATATGGAGCTACATTAGCATTGGTTATTTTAAACAGAGAACTATCGCTGGTGAAGTTGGATCATCCACTATGCCTCACAAGGTGAATCCGATCGATTTTGAAAACTCAGAAGGGAACGTGGGGATTGCCAACGCATTGTTTGCGCACTTATCGGCAAAATTACCAGTATCCAGGTGGCAAAGAGATTTGACAGATTCTACCGTGTTGCGTAACTTGGGCGTTGGATTTGGCCACTCCTTGTTGGCATATCAAAGTACGACGAGAGGTTTAGGGAAGTTGGATGTCAACGCGGCGGCGATGGCGGCGGATTTGGACGTCAACTGGGAAGTCCTCGCGGAACCGATCCAAACGGTTATGCGAAGGCACGACGTGGAGAAACCGTACGAGAAGCTGAAAGAGTTGACGAGAGGGAAAAGAGTGAACCAAGAAGGTATGCGGGAGTTTGTGAAGTCGTTGGATATCCCGCAAGATGCGATTGATAGTTTGGCGGCAATGACGCCGGCGACGTATGTCGGTAACGCTTCCGCGCAAGCTAAAAGAATCGTGGAGATGATAAAAAAAATCGAGTAAAACGGAGTTAACTCCATCATTTCTTCGCGTTATTTATACACTAAAAGGACCAATTGATGGATGACAACTATTAATAATTTGCACACTCTCGATCTATAGCTAATCTTCAAACGTGACGTGCTTATTTTTGGGAGTCGCTTTAAGCGCGCTGAATGTAAGCTTTTCGGATGGCGTCGTCGTATGTCTTTCTTTTTTCACCGCAGCTGCTCGAGGTGTTCGTTCAAACTTTTTTACCGGCTCTATGCCCATCGAGCGCATCTCTTCTTCCATTTTTGTCGCCCGTTTGGCGTCGTATTGTAAGCCGATACTTCCTGTACCTACGTTGACCATTTTACCTAAAACAATCGCTGCGGACGGATTTTTTAATTTATCGACATCACCCCTTATAGCGGCTTCTGTCAAGAACGCCGTCGCCGTCTCGTACGTCATTTTCAAAAATGGAGACGTGGAATCGTTAATACCAACTCGTGAGAACGGTCTGTACCCGCCTTGCTGGCACATGAAGTCTGAAATCAACGACAAGTGTCTGGCGTCGACGCCAATGCCGTAGGAACCAAACACCCCTGAAATTTCATCTACGAGTGTTCGTCTCGCGGCTTCGACGCCGAGCGTTAACCGAACTTGCCAAACGTCGTTCGCTTTGATACGATTAACGTCGACTAAATCCTCGTTTGTAAATGCGGCATCGAAGGAGACACCATCGCATTGGACCGCTAAAGTACCGTCGAGCTCGTCGCCGATGACGAAAACGTCGCCAATGCCTTTCGTGTATCGAATGTTGGACTTTGCCGCGGCATTATCGAGCAAGTTTTGTAAGAGAAGTAATGGCGTTGCTAAATCAAACTCAAGGATGACCGTAAACGTTTTCGCGCTCGCGTTGACGACGACGGCTTCTTGGATATCGGATAAGTCTTGGCGTAAACCACCGGTCTCTCGCGAAGATGCAGTTTCGTTTTTCGAAGATTTCTTCTTTTTCGAAGCTGCAGTAGCTGGTTCCGCGACTTCCGTTTGATCTGAATCGTCTGAATCTGAATCTGACGGACTACCGTCGTCTTTATCCTCGTCGGAAGACTTTGCAGAACCTTTCTTGTTCTTTTTTGCAGAAGAGGACTTCTTTTTAATCTTCCTTGCAATCTGTGCTTCGTCTTCGTCTGAAAATCCACCCGCATTGACTTTGTCGTCGTCGCCGTACGCTTCCTCGTCACGATCAGCTTTTCTCGCATCTGCTTTCGCGCCTTCTTCGTCGTCAGAGTTATCTTCGTCGTCGGAGGCGTCGTTTTCATTTTCGATTCGTTCCTTTGCGTTCAGTTTAGCACTACCTCCTTTTTTCTTCGGTTGGCCTTCGTCGTTGTCGTCTGCCGCATTCTTGCCATCGTCGTTGTCATCATCGTCCATATCACTCGATTTTCTCGCGGAACCTGTCGCAGATCGCTGCCTTAATTTCACGATCTGAACATCAGCACTTTGATCTGCTCGTTTTTTGCAATCTTTCTTGATGATTGCATACAGTTCCGCCAAGTAGGTTTCTTTGAAGCACGCTTCCATCTCTTCAAACGTCACGCTTCCTTTTGCTTTTGAAAACTCATCCGGGCATCTCATGGTCACCTTCACTTCGCACACGCGCGCTTTACAGCCATCAGAAGGCGCGTCCGCGTACAACCGCGTCTCGCACGAGAGATCTTGCACCAACTCTGCAAAAGTCACTTTGCGCAACCGACTCGCGAGCCTATCCGCGTACTTCTTAGCCATTTTATCTTTGCGCAGAGGCATGGTCATCACCGGTAATGTCGGCTTTCTGCTCGCCGCCATGAGTAGCTCGCGTAGTCGAGGAATACCCATCGTCACGTTTGCTTCACCACGACCGGCAAAGTGAAACGTATTCAAGGTCATCTGCGTGGACGGTTCGCCTACGGATTGCGCGGCGACGACGCCAACGGCTTCGCCCGGGCTCGCCATGGAGGCAATAAACTTCAAGTTCATAATCTTTGCAAATTCTTTACGAGTGACTTTGTGTGCTTGTTCAAACTCTTTGTCGGATAGAATGCCATGCGTGACGTTCAAAAACTCGTCCAAATCTTTTGCAAACTTTTCTGGTAAGATACCTAAACTCGTGAACTGGGAATAACGTTTCTCGTGTTCTACAACTGATGATGCGTTTCGTGGCACGTCTGGAAATGCTCTCGTCTTCTTATCCATGAATGCATCTTCGGGATTGGAATTCTCTTTCTTTGATGAGCTATCGTCAAACTCACTCAGAGCGGATTTGTTTTGTAGTTTTAACGATTCGATGTTTTCCAGCGCAAACGCAAATTCTTTTGCGTAGACTCCTTTGGAGACTTCAATGCCGTCGTCGCCGTATAAGAACTGAACAATCGTGCCATCGACGTCCCGTACGGTATGATCGTAATGAACTTTCAATCCTTCCAAATTTTTAACCAAACATCTTTGTAAATATCCAGAACGTGACGTTTTCACCGCCGTGTCGACTAAACCCTCTCTTCCAGCCATGCAGTGGAAATAGTATTCCTGCGGTCGTAAACCAGAATAAAATCGGTCGCTGATGTATCCACCCGCTCGCGGATCACAATCAAACGGTGCAAAACATGGTAACGTTTTCCCACTCGCCATTCTTGGAACGCGACGACCTTCTAATTCTTGTTGCCCGAGCGCGGCGGCGATTTGTGAAAAGTTCACCATCGAGCCTTTCGCTCCAGACATGGTCATTAAGGACAAGCAATTTCTGTGAAAGGGTTTCTTCGTGCCACTAGGGAGGCAAACTTTGACAGTAGCCGACGTGACTTGATTGAGCGCTCCAGAAGAGCGAGCATCGAGCGCGGCTTCGGAATCTGGACGTTCGGTGACTCTCGCGGAAACCGCCGAACGCAAAGCCATCTCGGGAACATCCTTAACTTGTACAAACGCTTCCGCGGCTGATTTTGCTGCCGCGCCGGCTTTGGCCAACTCCTTCACGCGCAACTCTTCAGATTCTGCGACTAAAACTAAATCATCCATCCCGCATGTGAACCCGTGTTGTTGAAGGAACAGAGTGAGTAATCGAGACAACACCGATAACAACTTCCCGGCAATTTGCTTTCCGTGTAATTCAGCAACGGCGTGTATTAAACCAAACTTATCGAACGCGTTCTTATCAACAACGCCAGTACAGATGTAATTTTGGCGAACGATCAAGTCACCTTCCTCTTTACTTCCCCAAAACGTGTGCGGAGTTTTACACGAGTGTTTCAATGTCACCCCGGGACGTTGATACGCGACGTGGTCTAAAATCGTGCGCATGACATCTTTACCGGTCCATAACCGTCTCGGCTTAAGAATCGTAGGTGGAGGCAACTTAATTGTCAATTTCTCGCGATCACATAAATCCACGAGAGCCGCGAACACAATTTGCGAGAACCCTTCTTTGTTATAAAAGCGGTCTTTGCACGTCAACAATACAGCGGAGCAGATGTGATCTTGAATCAAACCTCTCAGCGGTTTCCCGTCCGTCGGCGCGTAGAACTGCTCCTCGGCTTTGACAATTTCGTATGCTTCCGCTCGCGCTTGATGATCTTGAGGAAAGTGCAAGTTAATTTCGTCTCCATCGAAATCAGCGTTGAACGTCGAACAATTGGCGTAGTGCATGCGAATGGTTCTTTGCCCGGGAAGGACGCGAGCGCAATGGGCTAAAATCCCCGGTTTGTGCAACGTTGGCTGACGATTCGTGAGCATAATGTCGCCGTTGCGTAGATGCCTGTAGACCTTCCTAGCAAGCGGTCGCCCATCGGCATCTTTTGCGGCTGATACCGACAACAAAGTTTTCGCGATGGCTCTTCGTTTTTCTTTGGAAAATCGCGCTAAATTGATAATCCTTCCGCGTTCGTCCTCGACGGCGTTC
>Ga0114997_10000543_pt1 | contig 30893 bp, 21 predicted proteins | sample ArcticOcean_MG_C_2_FD_87045 | JGI IMG/M metagenome (GOLD analysis project Ga0114997, IMG submission 87045) | Marine microbial communities from western Arctic Ocean - ArcticOcean_MG_CB4_136 | ecosystem: Environmental > Aquatic > Marine > Oceanic | place: Arctic Ocean: Canada Basin | collected... | reverse complement strand
CGGAGGAGATATTTTTGCCGCAGAAACTGCTAAATGGAGCGGTGAATTCCCACAATCGCCGCGTGAGTTCACATCCGCGCCAGCTTCGAGAAGATATTGAATGGCTTTAAGGTTTTTTGCGTAGCACTGCACGTGTAAAGGTTGGTCATTATTGCGTTTACGAACTCGTACGTCGGCGCCCCTCTTGAGGAGGAAGTTGACCGTTTTAGAGGAAGTACAAGCGTGCAACGCACAAACTTCTTCCGCGGTATTCGCGGCAACATTGATGATGCTTTCTTCCGAGGTGAGAATCTCGTCGATTTCGTTGAGTTTATTCTCGAACGAAGCTCTTAGGAGTTTCTCTGCGTTTCGTTGTCGAGCGACCCTCCAGAGTTCCTCTTGGTCTTCCTGGTCTTCTTCGTTTTCTTCCTCTTCCTCTAATATCGCTTCTTGCAAGATACTCTCCGACGCGTTGATCGAGATTACGGCAGTGACATCACCACGCGCCGCCGTCGCATCAATCGTCGTCGTCGTCGTCCTCGTCGTCTCGAGAACGCCCACGGTGGTGGCAGACATGTTTCTCCTTCGTCGTCGTTTTCTTTGTCTCTTATTTTTGAAAGTGTGTGTGTGGTTGACTTTTATTATGTTTTTTGGCTCTCCTCTCTTTTGAGCGAGATGTTTAGGGTAGCAAATCTGCTTCGTAGATACGGCTTTGCTTTTTGAAGAGAAGAAGAGATTTAATTTACATCGGCGCGCTACTCCCGTCTGCGTTATAAATACACGCATCAAAAGCAACTACTCTTTTATCGAAGATGTCCGCTATTGTTTCTTCGTCCGCGAGGTGAGTGTTTTCGTCATCGTTCATCTCTTCTTCTTGCTGAAAGAGAGAACTCTATCATTCTTTTTCTTCCCTTCTTCTTGAGATTGGATTGCTCTTACAGAGAGAGACATGAGAGAACGAAGAGAGGAGGAAAAGAGAGAGAAGAAGGGCTCTTTTTCTCCCTTTTTCTCCCCTTTCTGGATGATCGTTTATTGATTTTTTTTCTCGCGCGCTCTTCTTTTCTGCGCTCGATTAAAAGTAAAGAGTGACGAAAACGACGACGACGAGGAGGAGGAGGAGGAAGAGGAGGAAGAGGGCGCGCGTCGTGCGTTGGATGGTCACGCCGTGATCTTCCTCTGAAAAGAGAACGTATCAAAAATCATCTTCGCAAGAGAGAGGAGGAGAGGAATTCTTCTTTTTCATCATCGTCGGTTCAAAATCCACCAGAAAAAAAGAGTCGTGTGTATCTTTTTTTTTGTTGTTGTTTTTGGGTGCACCAAAACCGAGTGGGGGGTCGTTTTTTTCTGTTTCTTTCTTTCTTAAAAAAACAAAGACTTAACATATATTCTCTTTCTCTCTCCGCGCATAAAAACAGAATCACCTCGCGCATGAACACCTCCGCGTTGAAATCTCGCTCGGTGTCTCGCCAATCCGCGCGCGCTTCTTTCGTCGTTAAGGCGCAAAGAGACGTGTGGTGGCCTGGAGTCGACGCGCCGGCGCACTTGGACGGCTCCTTGCCGGGCGACTTTGGCTTCGACCCGTTGGGCTTGTCCGTTGACCCGGAAATGAAGAAGTGGATGGTCCAAGCCGAACTCCAACACGCCAGATGGGCGATGCTTGGTGTTGCCGGCATGGTTGGCCCGGATTTGGCCCCGTGGGATACTCCGCCCTGGATTGAGGCTGGTAAGTTTGAATACTGGGCGCCGGCTGGTCCGTTGTTCTTCATCCAAATGGCGATGATGAACTGGGCTGAAGTCAGACGCTGGCAAGACATGAAGGACCCGGGGTCCATGAACAAGGATCCGTTGTTTGGCTACAACGCGAACGACACGAACACGGACGTTGGTTACCCGGGTGGCTTGTTTGACAAGCTCGGCTACGCGAAGAAGGATTTGGACACGTTGAAGTTGAAGGAAATCAAAAACGGTCGTTTGGCGATGGTCGCCATTGCCGGCTGCTTCGTCCAAGGCGCGACGACTGGTGCATCTCCGTTGACCAACTTGACCTCGCACATCGCGAACCCGGGTGCCGTGAACATCTTCAACTAAGTTTTTTTATCGTGAGAAACGCTTGCGTGAATTTGTAAGAGAGAAATCACATCGTCATGTTTTATAAATCAATATAGTTAGAGAGAGAGAGAGGGAGAGAGAGAGGAGAAAATGTAAAGAGAGTGGAGAAAAGAGTGAGAGAGAGAGAGATTTGGTGAGTAAATGAACGCGTGCGTGTTGTAAAAAAAATTTGCTACAGAGCACATGCTAGGGAACACAAACTACAATACATCATAACTCGTCTTGGTCGGCAAACTGACCGGTTGCTTCGATCCCGCTTGTTTTCATACCAGATTCCGACTTTTCAATTTTCATGTACTTTTCTAAATCTATCCCTTTGCACGCCTCTCGTTTACACACTTTCATGAATATATCATCCATCATCGCTTCCTCTTGCGCTTCGTTCTCTCCGCCACTATCGCTATCCTCGCCTTTCTTTTTTTTATTCTTTTCTACAGTCTTGGCGTATTTATACATCAACCGTTCTATTTTCTCCTCGTACGTGCCTACGATCTCTCTGCATGCGTTTTGCATCTGCGGCGGTGGGTAATTATACGTGACGAACCGTTTCACCTCTGAGCAGACGTTCGACATGCTTTCAATGACTACTTCTTCCGGACCGATAAACTTAGACTTGTCTCTGATATCCTTCCCGATTTCCGTTAAAGTTGCGTTGCAGGCCACGCACGTAGCTTTGTCCCCGACTCTTTTCGAGGGCAATTTCGCGCCTTGAGAGATAGTAACAGAGATTAACATCAACACCAGAACACGCGCAAAGATGGTAAATGAAGACATCGTTGTTTTTTGTACTCCACAAGAGAGGAGGACGCCCGTGGTGGAGGAGGAACTTTTTTTGTAAGGAAATTGTTTTCCGATATCCCTCACAACTCACTCTGTCAACAAACAAGCAGTTTACGAGTACTTGTTCTGATATGCCTTAAAACCTCTCTCTTTCTGTTTAAACAACGACACATGAAACGAACGAGAAACGTCGTCGCCGACGACGATGCAAATCCAGCAGAGCTAGAGAAAGGAGGACAGGGAGGAGGAGGAGGAGGAGGAGGAAAGAACCATTACGATGTCAACGAGGCCACGCTCGTGGCGAAACACTACTCCCAAAGACAAAACCAAAATTTAGAACAGAGAAGACAGTCCCCGATTTATAACTTGAGGTGTTTGAACAACTTTGTGAAATCAACTCTGATACAAACGGTGACGAAGAAGGACGACCGAGTGATGGATTTAGCCTGCGGAAAGGGTGGAGATTTGGGCAAGTTTAAGAAGGCTGAGATTGGGTATTATTGTGGGATTGATATTGCCTTAGAATCCGTTCGACGAGATGCCATCCAGAGATACAACAAAGGCGACTACACGTTTCCAGCGACGTTTATCGCCGGCGACGCATTCGTCCACGACTTGGAAGACGTTTTAGGAGAAAAAGTGAACGGTCTCTTTGACGTTGTTTCATGTCAGTTTGCCATCCACTACTCGTTCTCGACGGAAAAGCGTGCGCGCAAAGCGTTCGAGAACATAAGCAAAGCGCTGCGCCCGGGCGGGCACTTTGTAGGAACGACGGTCGATTCGAACGTTCTAGTGCGAAATTTAAGGCAAACGGACGGTTTATTATTTGGTAACGATGTCATCGAAGTCAATTTCGACGAGAAGCATTATAAGAAAGAGTTTTTACCGCCCGGTTTTGGCATCGAGTATTCGTTTACGCTCGAAGACGCTGTGACTGATTGTAAAGAGTCGTTGGTTCCTTTCGTTACTTTTGCCGAGTTGGCGAAGGAGTACGACTTGGAAATCATGAGGTGGACAAACTTCCACCAGTACGTGCACGAAATGCTAAATCTGCCCAAAGAGGGAAAGTATCGATCCGTGCACGAGTTGTGGCTTCATTTGATGCAACCGCCGGGCGGTAACCCGGCGGATGGAAAATCGTTGGTGCCCAGAAACGCAGACGGTCAGTCGCTTCTCTACGCCACCGCTGTGAAGCCTTTGAACAAATCTGTAAACGCCGCGTTAACAGAGCAAGAGTGGGAAGCCGCTGGATACTACACGACTTTCATTTTGAGGAAGAAAACGAAAGCAACTGTGGCGGATGAGGCGACGAAAGAAATACAAAAGGTGGTGAACGAACGACCGCCAATTCCGAAATCGCAACCGTTGTCCGCGAAAGATGTTCTCGTTTTAGAAGGTGCGGCTTAAAGAAGAATATTAGTCCATAAGTAATAGCTTGCGTAGTTAATAGCTCGTACACTTGTAGCATATTCATAGCAGTAAGTAATGGTGTATTTTAGTAATCGTGTGTATTTCTCGTCGTGGTAGTGTTGTTACAGATTTTTCTTCTTCTAAGTTTTCTATGTAAGCTGTGTTTTTGTGTTTCTCTCTTTTCGCGCGTTTCTTCTCCACCTGTTCGTTTTTCTGATAATTATTGAACGTAGTCCAACGTGTTCAAATCCACGCCTTGTTGTTTAAAGAAAGCTTTGGTTTGTTCTTTATCTCCCATCTTCTTGTCCACCCATGATTTCACGAGGAAGAGGTTATCCGTCCATCGATCAGCCGCGCCGCGCATAGCATCCACGCCTTTAGCGACTTGTTCTTGCAACTCTGGATTGCTCTCTTCAAGCTTCGCGAGCTCTTTCAAAAGCTTTGCGTTTTCATCCTTCGCTGCTTGTAATGCCATCTCCGCGTTCTTTCTGTCCTGAGCCGACGACGACGCGTCGTTCTCTTTATTCGTCGTCTTTTCGTTTTCAATATCTTCCTCGATTTTTTTCAGCTGTTTTTCCAACGCTTTCAGTTCCGCGTCGCACTGATTCTTCTTCTGTTCTAACTTGGTCGCGTGTTCGCTCGGAAAGGACCAGAACCAATTCGTGGTGCCGATTTTACCCGTTTTCACTAAATCGTCGTCCGTCAAAGTTTTCAAAATCTCCGGAACACTCTGCAAAACCACGCCTTTCTTTGACGCTAACTTCTCGATTTCTTTCAAGAGGAATGGCTCTTTCTTCTCGTGAAAGATTCCGAGAATTATGGCTCTTTTATCGGCCACGGATTTTCCTTTCGCCATTTTTCCTTCTTCTTTTTGTCTTCTTCTTCTTTAACTTCTTTAACTTCTTCTTCTTCTTCTTCTTCTTTGCGCGCGTGTGTGTGTGTGCGTGTGTGTGTGTGTGTGTTCTCTGCCTGCGCGCTTCAAGTAAATTTTTGTGGAGAGGGATGTCAGGATGTGAGTGCCAACTTTTCTTTTTGAATTTTTTTCCTCTTCCTCCTTTCCAGCGTTTGTGTTTGAAAGAGAGAGAGAGAGAGAGAGAGATGAAGAGATCTCTAAAAAGGGAGACACAAAAACAACAATCAGCACAAAAAAAAAGAGGAAACATATGTCTTCGTTCACGTGTACTACTACGGGGAGTAGTTCTTCTTCTCGCGCGCACCAACACGCGTGCAAGTGTTGCCGAGGCACAGGAAGAGTCTCAATGCAACGAATGCAACACTCTTCAACGACTTCATGTGCGTCGAGTCATCAAAGCGCGGCGGCGTTGACCTCAAAAAAAGTCGCTTCATCATCTTCATCATCGTCGTCGTCGTCGTCGTCGTCGAAATCATTTTGGACTTTGAGACGAGGCAAACACCACTGTTTAACGATCGCTTCGGCAAAGAACGCGATCACAGATGACAACGAGATCAACATCAACATCAACAACAGCAAAAGAGAAGGAGTGGGATACACACAAAGAAGAAGAAACGAAGCAGCGACGACGACGAAACCGAAATCGAGACGCACGTTTCTTTCGAGAACAGCCGCTGCGTTTGGTGCTTTGATTTTTGCGAGCGCGGCGGAAGAAAATATCAGCAATAACGCGGCGTTTGCGTTGGAAGATACCGAGTGCATCGAGTGTGGTGGCACTGGTATCGTTCCGTGCGATATGTGTGGTGGAACCGGTAAATGGAAAGCTTTGAACAGAAAACGCGTGCAAGACACGTACGAGTTTACCGAGTGTCCGCAGTGTTACGGCAGAGGCGTGAGAGTCTGTCCGGTGTGTTTTGGTACCGGCGAGAGAAACGTGAAGGGATTGTTGCGAAGAGGAGAAGCGACTGAAATGGTGAAAGCCATGCAAAGAGGTGAGTTGAAACCCGGGGACACGAAATCGTTGATCCAAGCTGGACGGGATCGAAAGCTCGAACTGAAAATCCAAGCCGCCGCCAACGCCAGCACTGCGGAATCGGTTGCGCAAGAAGAGTTTTAATATTAATACATATTATTATTATTAGTTTTATAAAAAAATTGTAGCGAGATGTAAGAGAGATAAACCAACTTTTGCGTTGATGATAACAACTTAATAATTTAATAATGAGTACTCGTACTGGTACCACAACTCGATGATGATGTGTTCTTTGCGTAGAATACGACATTTGTTTTTTTTTGTGCCCAAATCTCTTTCTTTTTTCCTCTCTGGCATTTTGATTGACAGCACTCTGGTTTGGCTCTCCTCCTCGTTTTTTCAAATGTCGTCGTGGTCTCCTCTTTGCTCTCTCTCTCGTGTGACGTCAGAGTTCAGAAAAACGCACGCACTTCTTTCCGCTTGGGAAAAGAACAGCACGAGTCTATATACGATCTGGTCGAATACTCTGTATTTTTAGTACGAATAGCCTCTCCTAGTTTCTCTGTTGTTTCCACCTTTGCGCGCGACGAGAGGTTCAGTCGTGGAAGAAGAAGAGCGTTTCATTGAACGCTCAAGATGGCGACGAAACAGCACAATCCAAATGCGAGCCTTTCTCGAGAAACCGCGCCGAATGGTATGCAACAACATCGACCGCAGCAGCAACAGCAGCAACTCCAACAACCAACGGCGACGACGACGACAACTGCGATGATGAATGCCTCAAATAGCATGGAAAATTCCTGGGCGCAAGCGTATAGCGCCGCGATGTATAATCAACAACAACAACAACAACAAAAAGGAGGAAACGTCAAGCAGGAAACGCCGACGGGATTAGCGCCCCCTCACTTCCACAATCCACACCTTGCGGCAAGTTTAAACAACCCGGCATTTGCGGCGCACTTACTCATGGCAACAAGCGCGTTACAACCGCAAGCGAATGGGCTCTCTCCGGACATGGCAGCGGTGGCCGCGGCAGGTATGATGATGGGAGCACCTCCTTTATATCCACAACAAAATCCACAAAAACCGACGAAAACTCTCGCTGTTGGTAATACTGGACACCCGCAAGTGCCACAAAAACAGGGTGCTCAAATAAAATTGTCAAATATAAAAACCGAGATGAACCAGCACCCCCCTCTGACAACCAACAACAACAACAATAACAACAATAACAACGCCATCACTAAAGACAGGAAGAGATTAAACAACAGTAGCGCTTCGTTGACGACGACGACGACCACAACGACCACTACTCCTCCTCCTGATGCCACCATCATCAACAACAACAACAAAACCAGCAGTAACAAGACCGCGCAAGCCACCGTAGTATCACCGATAGCCACTATTGATACCTCGAATAAAACACCCACCGCGGACGACCGAGAGTTGAAACGGCAAAGAAGAAAACAGTCCAACAGAGAGTCGGCGAGACGTTCTAGACTCCGGAAGCAAGCGGAAACGGAGGAACTAGGTAACATATTAGAACGGTACGCGACAGAAAATATGAAACTGAGAGAAGCGGTGGAAAAGCTCGCTTCAGAGCGCGACATTCGCACGGAAAACGAAAGCGTGCTTGCAAAGTGCATCGAGGATGCGGGCAACAAAGTTCCAGACCTGAAACAGGTGGAGAAGCCGTTCGTCGTCTCCTCGCTCGAGTTAATTTCATCAAACAACATTAACAACAACGACGGGTCCGATACCACCACGAATAGCGGCGGCGGTGAAGGCACAAACAACTCCACCGACGGATAAAAAAAAACTCTCTTCTGTTGTGTACAAAACATTCATCATTGTAATTTTATAATTTTTTTCACATCAAATAAAAAGCGAGTGTCTTTTCAACCTTCTTTCACAACCTCTTCCAACAAACCTTTTCTCCATGGTCGACGACAACGACGACATCGACGCAGCTGCGATACAGTCGCTCGTAGAAATCGCGCAACTGAATCCAACGCAAGCTCGAAACGCTCTGAAACATTACGGGAACTCTTTGGAAAACGCGTGTAATGCGTTTTTCAATGGCTCTTTACAGTTTACCGAGAACGACGCAATCAAACTCCCCGACGATATCGATATCGTTGACGGAGAAGAAGAAGAAGAAGAAGAGGATGATGATTTAGTCATGATAGATGGAGATGGAACCGATAGAAGAGCAAGAAGAGGAAACGAGAATAGACGTAGTCAACAACAAGAACAAGAGCAAACGAGGCACGAAAATGCTACGAATCAACAACAACAACAACAACAACAACAACTCGTGCCTTTGCTTCCCGTGCGAGCGGTGTTTGGCCTTCTCTCCGTGGCGGTGAAAATTACGAGTACGATTTTATCAAAGATATTACCATCGAACGTGCTGAGTTCTTTGTCGCGAGCGTTTCGAGCGCATCGTCTCAACCAACGGTACTTAGTGGCCAGCGCCAGAGGAAGAGGGGCGGTTGGACCGACGAGAGGCGACCCGATCGAAGCGGCGAAAGAGTTTCGAAGAACGTTTATGAACGAGAGCGATGGAAACTGTTTGATAAACTTCGTCGAACTTTCGCATTCAGACGCGTTGCGAATGGCAAAGTCGGAATATAAGCTGTGTTTTGTCTACTTGCACTCTCCGATACACGACGACGCGCTCGGTTTCTGTAAAGACGTTTTGAATGATCCAAACGTCGCGAGTTTCGTCAACGAAAAGTTCGTGGCTTGGGGAGGCGACGTCTCGAATTCAGACGCGCTATTGCTCGCGCTCGGTGTCTCGCCTTCGTCCTTTCCATACTGTGCGCTGCTTAATTCGTCTGGCTCGCGCGTTTCGCTCGTCGTGGCTGTTGAAGGGTATTGCGACAGCGACGAACTTCTCGAAGTTTTGGAAAAGTCCATCGAAGACGCATCCGGTTCAATGAGCGAGGCGCGATCTCGGAACGAAGCCGCCGAAGACGACAGGTTGTTGAGGGAAGAGCAAGACGCGGCATTCCGGGCATCGTTAGCTGCTGATGCTGCGAAAGAGGCGAAAAGAGTTCAAGAGATGGAAGAGGAGGAAGTGCGCTTGAAGGAAGCTGAAAACGAACGATTGGAAAACGAAAGAATTGAAAGCGAAAACCGACGCAAAGAAGAAGAGCGCGCGATGGCTTTGAAGAATCGCAGGGAAGAAAAAGCTGCGCGCTTAAAACCAGAACCAGAGATGAGCGTCACGGAAAATGTGACTAAAATTGCATTTCGTATGGCGGATGGAAGTCGCGTCGAGAGACGCTTCGCTTCGAGAGAGTCGACTTTGAACGACGTGTACGATTTCGTGGACACGCTCGAATGCGTTTCGGAAACGAAATATAGTCTAGTATCGAATTTCCCTCGGAAAGTGTTTCACCGAACGGACGAGCTGTTGATTGAAGTCTCAGAGCTCTCCTCCAACGGTGCCATGCTTTTCGTTCAATCGGAAGAACAATAATAGAAAGAAGAAGAAAAAGAAGAAAAAAAAGAAATTGATTTAGTAAACATGCATGAAAAAAAAAAATTGGTCATCTGACCGTTCTATCTAAAAACACGCTCACTCAAAACAAATTCCTCAGAACAAATATGACCTCCACGACGACGACGACGAGGCTCTCTCACTGTCTTCCTTCAGTGAGAGCTCGGACGAGATGCTATTCGTCTTCATTGCTAGCATCGACGACGACGACGACGTACAGAGGAGGAGGAGGAAGAAGAAGAAAGCAACAACAACAACAACAACAAGCACAGAATTCTTCTCGTCGTAATTCGAGCAGAATTGCGCGGAGCAGAATTCTCGCGACGACGAAAGGAACCAACCAAAACGACGGCGGCGAAGCGGCGTTGTTGCAACAAACAGCAAACAAAGGAGGAGGAGAAAAAGAAGAAGACGACGACGAAGAAGGCGATAAAGAAACGAGGTCTTTGCAGAGGCAATCGAGCACGGAGGATATGTTTGCGCTGTATTGCGAAAAACACGTGGAACTCGTCGCGAACGCGCTCGGGAACGACGCCAAATGTATGCTATATCTCACCGAAGAACGCTCGGGAGGAGGTTTGCGATTAGCACAAGTCGCCTCTTTTCCAACCCTGTACACTGGTATGGATTCAAACAACAACAGCACTAGCACGAATAGAGGAGGACGTTCTTCCTCGTCTTCTTCCTCTTCGAACAGAGGGGTGAATTTCACCTCCATAAACAACTCGTTCGACTGGAGCAACGTGGTTTCAGAACAAGAAGAAATGAACAATACCAAAGATGGAGACGTATTTGATAACAACGGTGGCACACTTAACAACAGTGATAACGGTAATAGCAGCAACAAGGAAACATTTGAACTGTCGACTTCGTTGGTACCGTCATCATTCAGTAGATCCAACGGCTCAGACGCGTGGGGGGCATCGGTCGATGAAACGAACATCACCGCCGAAACACTCCTGTTGAACAAAGAGTATTTCTTCCTACCTTCAACAAACGCAATGGTTGTTCCGTTGACCTTGGAAGGTTTGCTCATCGGTTTACTCGTCGGAGAGTTGCCACTCCCAGATATATCGACGAACTCACCGGCGGCAGCGTTCGGGTCCTCAGACGGAGGAAAAGGTAAAGGAAAGAACCGAAGTAAAAGACGAATGAATTTGAATCAAAACGTAGATCGAGAAGAGCAGTTTGGCGAGCGAGAGCGACAGTGCTTGAAGAATGGAGCTGAAGCATTTGTGCCCGTATGGGCCATGCAAAAGCGCGCGGTCTTGCTCATGAAGAAAACATACGCACAAGAACAAAACGTTGGAGACTATTTATATGACTCACGGGTGCCACTCTCGGCACTCCGCACGATGACCGGTATGCTGAAAACGTATCTGAAAGCCGACGAAGAGTCACCTGCTGGTGACATGGCGGATGCTATCATGGCTCAGGGAGATATTCTCGCTACGCTGAGTCAACAGCTTGAAGACGCACTGTATCCAAACGAAGGCCTATCTCCGTTTGCTGCATCCTTACCTTCCGCCAGTGACAATCGGTCTTCTTCTACTACTAATTCTTCTTCCCCTGAATCGAAAATGAACAGCGGAAGCAGCAGTATAGGTAGAGCGCTGAACCAACCGCCAAAGAGTGCGTCTCAGAAAATATTCTTACCGTCTTCCTCGAGATCAACGAAGCCGGTCTCAAAGTGTGACGTGACGCCCATCGTAGCAGCGTTGCTGGCGACTTCGGAACTGATAGCAAATTCAGCTGGTGTTTCTATGATTGCATCTTTACCAACCGATGGAGGAGGCGATGGTGCTAACGAAAGTTCTACGTGCGTTTCTGTCGACGATAACGTGACGCGTTCCGTGATTGCGCGCATGATTGATTCGGCTCTGGTCATGGCGCCGAGCGAAGGACGAATCGACGTCGCCGTACGACCTCAAACATTAGAAGTTGATAATTCGATGACACTCGGCGTATTAGTCGCCGTGCGCGTCACCGATGTAGAAAATAGATTGTGCGATACGGTGATTATACCCGAAGATGACCAGTCATTACGAATAGCTGCAGATACGATCCATCAAGCGGGAGGGGTCATGCGCACAATAGAAACGAAAGGCCAAGAGATTGCGAGCGTACAGCTATGGTTACCTTGCTTTTAAAAACGACTGCCTGACTGTAATATACAAAATTATTTTATTAAACAAATCAAACACGTGGGTAATTATCCGCTGTTGAAGATTTGCCCTCCTGGTTTTCGCCAGTAACCAAAAAGATCGTTTCGATTGTTATTCTCTTCAGATTCGTTCACATTCGACCAATCGTTTCTATTCTCGTTCGCAGAATCTTCGGCGGAGGATGGAGCGGACACATCAGGAGAAGCTCTCGGCGGTCGCGGCGACCTCGGTGGTGGAGGTGGACTATTTGGTATACCAATATTGTCGTACGCAGAACACGCTCTGCCGTAATATATTTGCATTCGCGCGGTATTTCTACATTTAATGGGCACGGCGGCGAAAAGAGCTCTAAATTTGCGTTCGTTGTCGTTCATGACTTTTTGAAATCGTTCGTCACAAAAGCATAACGCGCTGTTGAGAACTTCGATTTGCTCGCAACATCTCGAAAGCAAACTAAGAGGGTTTCTGTCTTCAAAATTCTCTCTCAAAAACGGAAGTTTGTCGCATTTTTGATTGAGCAGAGAGTCAGGATTTTGCGAAGCGATGGAGCAAACATCCATGGTTTCCGTTCTCGGAGGAGGAGTTTCTGAGGAAGTTGGAGAACTTGGTGGCGAAGGAGGATATGGTGGATACGATTCATCCGATGGAGGTGGCGGGGGCGGTTGCAAAAAGGCCTGTCTGGGAAATTTTGAACATTTCCATCCGCCATAAATCTCCAACCCGTTGCACACGTCGTACGCCGAAACGAACATGCTCACGAAATTCGCTTGAGACTGCTGCAAGATGGGAGCTACTTTGTTCTCACAAAAGCACTTTTCTTCATTCAACTCGCTTAGAATCAAACAACACGCGTTCTTTCTGTCTTCATCCTCCTCTGCGAAGTCTCGAAGTGCTCCACACCCGATTCCTACGGACGCATATAAAACGTTTTCTCTCGTGCAAAAGCCAGTGTTCTGATACGAAAACGTATCTGTTTGTAGAAGGCTCCTTCTGCTCGTTTCTGTCGCGCTCACTGTGTGTTTTAAGAATGTCAAACCGACTGTCGTTACAAGCGCGAGGAATGCGACAATCGCGCGTCGCACCATGACAGAGAATGCTTCTTCTGTCTTCTCTCTTTCTGACGGGAAGAAAAAGAGCGCGTTGCGCGAGCAGGTGAGTATTTTTTTTCGAGGAAACCGCGCGTTTTCGTTTCATCGAAATTTTTTTCTTCTCGAGCTCTGCTCTTTTTGTTTTTTTCTCTCTCGTAGCTCTCTCTTTTGTTACGCCCAAACACAGATACTTTTCGTTGATATTACCCCGAAGAGCTGTTCAACTTTTGTACGCGCTCTTTAGCTCGTTGGATTCTTTTGGTCAAATTTTGCATCTCCGCCTCGATCGCTTGCGCTTTTTTGGTGTATTCTGGTAACTTCTCAACCTGTTCGATGAATTCGCGCGTGTGCGACGCCCAAAGCACCGCGTCTTCGGTTAACGGAATAGACTCGAGAATTTGGTCTTGGTGTTCCGTCAGTTCCTGTAAAAGCTTTTGCACTTCCAAGAGCTGATTACCGTGGGAAGAGATGATGCCTCGAGATGCGTTCGCGGCCCATTGAGGGTCGTGTTTCTTCGAGCTGTTTTGAATGACGTAATCGTCGTTCGAAATCCCGTTGGGCAAGATATCGTACGATGATGAAGGCATCTTAAACGACGAAGAAGGTGAAGAAGTGAAGAACACCTATCAAAATATTAAGTGCAAAATCTTAAAATCTTAAACTACTTAGTAAATGATCCATCGTGGATTAAAGTTTTTTTCTATCTGCGCGCTCTATGCTATATTTCTATCGTGTCTATTTTATCGAACGCGCAAAATCCGCGAAGTTCTACCTTATCCGCCACTATTCTGCATAAGACCAACCCGCCTCTCGCGCTCTTTTGGTAACCGCGCAGAAATTTTCCATCCATCGAGGAAGGAAGAATATTTCTAAAGAAGGGCGCTAATCCGCAGTGTGCCGAACCAGTCACAGGATCCTCGGCTATGCCTATGTTTGGTCCGAAGAATCTCGACACAAAGTCGCAATCAATCAATTCCTTTTTCTCCGGATTGGAGAGTGCGGTAATGACCACGCCTCTTCCACCAACTTTTCCCAACTTTTCGTAGTCGACTTTCTTCTTGCAATCGAAATATATTTCGTCCACGGATGGAACGGACGTTTCCTCCATATAAATGAAAGTATCTCCGATTGGATTTTCGTATACTGGCGATGCGGCGAGTGCTTCACGACTGTCTCCGAACGCTTCTCTGACGAGCTCGATTCGGCGCGAAGCTTCCTCGTCGGCAACCGGAACAGGCGGCGACGCAGGAAACGACATCGTTATCGCCCCTGTTATTTCGCAACTCTCGAGAACCAGTTCACTTTTTCCGTCATCGTATACAAATACGATCGGTTCAGAACTTTGTTTTTCTCCGTTGGCTGCTAAAACATCACGGAAAAGGCACGCCGCAGAAGCTAAACTTGCGTGCCCGCACAAGCCCACTTGACACGTAGGTGAAAACCACTCGATGTTGAAATATTTCCTTCTTCCTCCCGTGTTTACGTCTTCCCGAACGAAAGCCGTTTCAGAGAGACCGAGCTTTCGTGCCACCGTTTGCTTCTCTTCTTTCGATATGCTTCCGCTTTCATCACTCGAAAGAACGATAACAGCGGCGGGATTTCCTTTCAACTCTTCGTTTTTCGTGTCGTTGTTTACGAACGCGTTGACGACGCGATACGTAAATGTCGTCATTAACGCCTTATCTTTCTCTCTACTTATCTTAGGGGGGTATCTCTGATATCGATGATATGTAGAGCGCGATCGTTTCGCAAGTGGAAGGTGTCACAAAGTGAAGTGAAGGTTGACGATGAAGTTGACCAGAGTTTTTTTTTCTTAAATTCGTATCTCTTTCACATAAAAAGTCTAACGAACTTTCTCCACTTCCCCCATTTTCATTTCGCCGTCGCGTATCTTTCTTCTTCTCTTTTTCTCCTGTCCGCCGTCAGAAAAGCTCCATCTCGCGCGATCGAAAATGAGCGGAACCGCCGATGGCAACGTCATCGATGCGGTTAAAGCGGCTACAGACAACGCCAAGGAGAATATTAAAGAGTTCGAGTGTCCTATCTGTTTGGAACTCATTCTGGGAGCAGCTATTCTACCTTGTGGCCATTTATCGTGCATATACTGTTGTCACTGCTCTATGAACTTGGAGAACTCGCACTGTTTCTTGTGCAAAAAGCAGTATCACGCTTTGCCAGGTCTCTCTACGCAATTATCGCTGTTAATTTTGTCGACCTTTCGAGAGCAATTCGACGAGCGGTTAGAAAGAGAAAGGGAAAGTTCGGAGGAGTATGAAAAGTTCCTCTTGCCTTTTGTAAAGTTTTTGAAGGAAGAGCTGAAAACGAACGCCTCTGCACTCACGGAAAGCGTCACGTGTACAAAATGTAAACGAATACTCGTGAACCCGATAGCGGCCACGTGTGGCCACCTGTACTGTCTCAACTGTGTTCGTCGCGGGAATATGAAAAAATGCGTCTTTGAAAACTGTTACGGCGGAGATATCGACAAAGAAGCGGGTGTCGTCAAAGCGATGCAGCATTTACTAGAGAAGATGTACCCACTCGAGATGAAAGAGCGCATGGAAAAAGAGGAGAGTGAAGAAATAGAAGAAGTCATGATGATGGAAAATGTACCCTCCGGAGAAGAAGGAGGCCAAAGAGGAGAAGAGGATGATGAAAAAGAAGAAGAAGTACATTTTGGCGTGGGTTGTGACTTGTGCGGAAGCTATCCAATCAAAGGCGAGAGATATCAATGCCTTGATTGCAAAGAAGACGAGAACGGATGTCCACTTGGTTTTGATTTGTGCGGTAAGTGTAAAGAATTCGACGAGAAAGTCGGATTGAATGAGACGAGTGCGAACGCTTACGCCGCAGCCGGGCGTTTTCGTTTCCTGCAAAATCACACGCGAGAACACAGATTGGTAAAAGTTCCGTTTCGCGAATCGTTTTTGCACAGATTAAAAGCCGCAAATCCACAAATGAGCATCGAGCAGATTCTTCGCATAATTAGCATCGCGGGAGAAGAACGGGAACAAGGAGAAGAAGGACAAGAAGAAGAAGAAGAAGAAGAAGAAGAAGAAGAAGAAGAAGAGCGAGAACACGAACAAGAAGAAGGTACGTCCGAAGAAAGCGAAGAAGTGATGGGACATTTTCCTTCTTCTTCTTCATCTGACGTCGTCAACGATGTGCAGCAGCAGCAGGAGGAGCAACAAAGATAAGTAGACATATACGTTTTTCAAACATAGATACACACGCATAATAACGGCAATAGTGAATGAAAACAACGCGAAATCATCCACGATACCGTAAAATTTGTCTCGGTTCGTGCATTCTCGTCAAAGCCTCTTTCGCCGACTCCTCTGATTCTACGACAAATCCTGCTTTCTCGTAGAGGCGTTTCGCAGCGATATTTTCCGATACTACGTGCACGTAAATCTCCTCCACGTTGATGTTCTTCGCATCTTCAATCGCGCGCTCTATGAGTTGCCTTGCTATACCTAGATTTCTACGAGACTCCAACACGCAAACGTTACTCATGTAACATCGTTTCTTTCGAGCATTACCTTCGATGGGAAATTTTCCAACCAACTCTTCCGCCGGCAAGTTTACGCCGACGTTCAAATCCAACGTCCCACAAACGATTGCGCTCTTTTCGCCCGGAATGACGATCGCGGGATCTTCTGGCACTCCGTTGTCACCTTTTACGCGTTCTTCTACGGCAACATAGCAAAAAACATCGTTATTTTTGTACGACACGTCTTTGCCTGTTATTTTATTCGATATCGCCTCAAACTCGGCTTCGATTTTTGTCAGTCGGTGCGCTCGGATGCTAAATTCCGAACGGTCTTTGGGATAGGAATAAAAACACAGCGCTCTGACGCACGCCGCGCCACGAATATCTGCATCTGAATCGACTTTTTTTATTTCTATCTTTCCATTGTTTTGAATCTCGTTCGGCCGTATGGCAGAGCACGTCTTAAGAGTATTACTTTTAGAACAAAGACGATGATGTTGCCGCCGTCGGAAAAAAGACCACCGTGCAGATGAAATACGGGTTGATGACGATGGAGGAGAGCGATGATACGACGTGGACGCGAAAGCCATCGAAACTCGTTCAGAGGGGGTACTTTGACGATGATAAGAATAAGAGATCATAAGAGCATAAGAGATGAAGATGAAGATGGATGATGAAGAGTGTCGTCTAATACAAGAAGAGGGAACTTTGTTTTGGCGTTAAAAATGCTTGTGTTCGTACGACGAACAAAAAACGAAGGAAAAAATCAAAATATCAAAGGAGCTCTTTCTGCTGAGTCACCCCCGACACAATTTAGAACACGTCTATTCTATTCTCAAAAGAAGTCCCTCATCAAAGAACGAGAGATGAGTGCCCCTCCTCCTCCTCCTCATTCTCATCCTCCTGTTCGGGCGGTGACGTTGAAGAACGTGTCCTGCTTGGGGGAAGAGTTGGAGAAGGAGCAAAAAGAGAAACAAAACGGAGAGGAGGAATTTGCGACGAAAGAGTTCATCAGTCCTTCGACACGTGGGGATGGTTTCCGCTCATCTGTGCCGATGACAACAACAACAACAACAAATGAAACAACAAACACGAATGATGCGAGAATAGCAAATAGAAATGCGAAAAGAACTGCGGTGAAAGCTTCGTCGTCGTCGTCAAAAGTTGACGACGTTTTGCTCAGCTCCACGACGAACGAGACGCGCGCGCGTTTACAAACACTTCTCTCAGACATTGGAGATGATATTTTTCTCGTTGAAAGAGAAGAAGAGGAAGGAGGTACCAACAACAATAAAAACGACTACGGGAAAAAAGAAGGAGACGACGAAGCTCAATCTTCGTTTCTGGAGGTTGTGCACTCCATCGGTGAGCACTTTTTGCAGTTCCCGAACCACGCTATGCCCAAGTGGTCGGTCTTTGCCGCGCACGCCATCAAAATCTTACTGAAAAGAACAGACTTGGCGACCGAATTGCGAAAAGAGGAGAACCGAAAGAACAGACGGGCACTGTTGACGTTGTTGTTGTGTTTCACTCGCATCACGAGTCTACACAAGAAAATTAAAGACGAAGTCGAGTCAGTCAGCCGCGCTCATTCCAACAAAATTAACACGGAAGCGTTCTCGAGAACATCGTCCACGACGTCGTCGTCGTCGTCGTTTGGTGCGATCAGAAAGAAAGATATCGTCGCCACGGACGACCCCTCCACACAAAAACTCACGTTGGAGTGTTTCAAGACGTGCGAAAACTGTAAAACGATGTACGAAGGCGTAAAAATGATACAATCTTGCGTCGCACTTGCCATCATCTTAACGTTGCCGCAGTTAAACACGAACAACAATATTAATAACAGTAGTAATAATAGCGAAAAAAACTCTGGGAGCACCGCGGAAGATAGAAACGCGCAAAAAAGAATCCATTCGCCAGGATCGGCGGCGCAACAAGGAAGAAAAAATTCCTTCACCTCCTCTAGAGAAAGTTCTGCATCACCGTCGCTTGTTATAATTACGAGTAATAATAATCACAGAACTGCGAGTGGGTATAATCGTGGTTCTTCGCCGAATCGGATGTCTCCTTTGGATTCTCCGACGTCGCATTCGCGCTCGTTGCTGGGCTCCTCGCCTTTGGGCCAGCCCCAGGGGACCAGAATTTCGAATGAATTCTCGAGGTTTTCAAACGTCTCCGCAATTGCGCAGACTTTAGCAGCAGATGATATTGAGCGCAAAGATGCCTTTGATAACAGCAGTAAGTACTCTTCGCAATCGCCCTCGCGACGGACCAATCATGATGCGAGTTTTGGGCACGACGGCGCGGCGTCTCCCACCAGGGCGGGTGCGGGCAGTCGTGTCGGACGAGGAGTCATGAGGAATCCTTCTCGAATATTCTACAGAGCTGACATGGAGCTCGACGACGAAGAGAATTACGACAATCCGCAATCAAATTCGCAAAGTGATACTCCATCTGGGAGCTTAGGCGCAGCGCACGGAGGAAAACAGGTCAGTCCAGAGAGTCAGCGGAAGATGACGTCCGTGTGTAGAATATGCGAGAAACCTGTTCCATTATCAGAGCTTGTGGCACACTCCGCGTGTTGTGCGAGCAGTCCATTGAGTTCACCGCGAGGTGATAAGCACTCGAGGCAACGTTCTATGTCACCAGTAGACTATCTACGCACCTCTTCGCTTTCGTCATCCTTTGAGGAAAAAATGAGAGTCTCAGAGTTGAGTAGATCTCTGAGCGGCAACACGAGTTCTTCGGATAGAGATGACTTTCCCGACTATGAAGGAAGCGGTAATAACACTGATATTGGCAACACTATCCCGCCGCAATCACGAGTATCCGTGGAAGATTTCGAGGTGCTCAAGCTTATTTCATCGGGCGCCCACGGCCGCGTTTTCTTGGCGAAAAAGCGAGCTACGGGAGATATATACGCTATCAAAGCGATAAAGAAAAGAGATGTGGTGTTTAGAAACACAATCTCTCGCTTGAAGGAAGAACGGGATGCGCTGGTCTTAGCGGCGAACCCATTCGTTATCAAGTTGTTCTACGCCTTCTCATCGGCGCGACACGTGTACTTTGTGACGGAGTACGCCAACGGCGGCGATTTGTATAGCCTTTTGAAACAGCTCGGCTCTTTAGAAGAAAGCATGGCACGAAAATATGCGAGTGAAGTCGTTCTGGCGCTAGAATACGTACACTCAGTTGGCGTGACTCATCGCGATTTGAAACCAGACAACCTTCTGATCTCCTCAGATGGACATTTGAAGCTCGCGGACTTTGGTCTGAGCTTTGTCGGAGCGTCGCGAGACGATAATATCATCCCGAAAGCGAGCAACGAGAAATCTCCGCATCATCGCTCTGGGAGTATCAGCTCTGACGCGTTAAGTAGCGAGAAGAAGATGGCAGTGGGAACTCCGGACTACTTGGCACCAGAAGTTTTGCTCTGCGAAACGGATGAGATCTCCCAATCAGTTGATTGGTGGTCGTTGGGTATCATCGTATTCGAAATGCTTTCGGGCGTTCCTCCTTTCCACGCGCCGACACCGGCGGATATTTTCGATAACATTCTCGCAGGCTACGACGCACACAACGTTGTCGTCACATATCCAGAAGATATCTCGGATGAAGCTAAGGATATCGTGAAAAGCCTGTTACATTCCGAACCAGACGTGCGCCTCGGGTCCCTTCTCCTCGACGGCGCAGATAGCGTGAAGACGCACCCATGGTTTACAGATATTGACTGGGATAATGGCCATTCAGAGGCTAATTTTGTTCCCAATGTTTCTAATTTTCGTGACACGAGCTATTTCATAAAGCGTTCTTCCCAGAGTTCCTCGAGAACTGCCCGGCAAAGTTCCGAAGAGAGTTCAGACAGCGCTGGCGCGAACACCGTGGACAATGAATACGGAAGCTCCTCATCGCCGCTCCGTTCACCAAAGGGCGGTTCCACTCTGAGAGAAAGAAGTAGAGAACATACGTTCGAGTCGTACTATAGTGGTGAGGAAGATGACGTGGTTATCGATGATGACGTGTACGAGGAAGATTTCGGAGATTTCAACTTCATCAATTTAGCCGAACTCGCTCGCATGAATTTGACGAGCGAAGGAAGTGGTCATGCGTAGCAAAAAAAAGTATAGTAGTTTTAGAATGTAATGTTATAGCAATGCAATTTGTATCACAAGTTACGCGCGTAACATTTGGGCGAACGCGCGATAACTGTGTTCATTATCAAACTACTTCTATCGTGTGTGCTAAATTGTGGTGTTATACAAAATGCTACTATTTTACGTCTCGGGCAACGCATTCGGCGAAGAGCTGCGAAATTTGTTCCGACGACTTCGTCTTTAAGCTCGAGGATATCTTCAAAAAGTCTCTCTTAAACCGTCTCAATTCGATAAGGGTAGGTTGTCTGACGCAACGGATAGGTTTAAGCCCCGTGCTGCAATCTTGTCCATGAATATCTTCAAACGTATACGTCGTCGGTTCAAAAACCCCTAGGGGATTTGCAGAATTTTGCTTGGCAATTGAATCTATGACGCGCTGTATAGCTTTGTCCAAAGAGTATCTCAAATTTGTTTCACTCAACCGAGTGGTTGCCGTTGCAAATGTTGGGCGCAAACTCTTTCTCGATGCACCGTCGATAGCGGCGTTTCTCGCGAATGACTCTTCCAGGCTCGTCATCGCCTCTCCGTCACCATCTCCGGTCGTTTCATCCTTGGAACTTCCCTCTCCCGAAACCATTCGAATGATTGCATCATACGTCATTTCACCATCAACAAATAAATGTGCGCTATCACCGTTGCTATTGCTTACATAATCCCCCTTATATATCTCGTCCGAGAAATCTTCTGACGCTATCGGTTTCGTTTTCAACGTAAACATTGGCTTATGCCACCGATCCCGCGTATCAGGAACCTCATACCTGTTACACAAGTCTTCAAAGATGGAATCTTTGTACGCTTCAACCGATGCATCCACTTCCTTCAATGCTGCGCTCTGATTTCTAGATGTTGCAACCTCTCGCGAGTCAGCGCAGAATAGAGTCACGCAACGACACGCGTTTTCTCGCGCTATGCACCACAGTTGATATCGAAAACCTTGAACTAAATTCATAGAGTCTAAAATGACGTGCGGTCCGTTTGGTCTCACATACCTTTCCACCGTCGATTGCAACGTCTGACGAGTAATTTTTTCCATTCGAGCATCTTTGTACGCCTTATTTCGTTTCAAACTCAAAGAAGGTTCGTCCACGAGGACGCATTCTTCACCGGCGTCGAGCAGACGGCGCAGAATGTCTTTGGCGACGAGTGACTTGTTCGACTTTGGTAACCCTGTCAAGATAATCAAGCACGACGGCGGTTTATTCGACATTACGCACTCTTTCGCGAAACACTTACATTCACTTCAAATCTTGTTCCTCTTTCATCCCGTTTGATGTGCGCTTGTTCTTCGCTCTCTTGTCTCGAGCTTTCAAATGTGTGTTGTGTAAATGTGGAATCTCTCGTTTACTACGTAGCCCCTCTCCTTATCTCTCTTTGGGGAAAAGTCATATGCTCACTCCCACATACCACGCGTTCGTGCGAGTAGCCACAGGATTTAGATTATATGCGTTATGATTTCGAATTGTAACTAATTCTCAGACAAACTACTATTACTACTATTACTACTACTACTTCATTCTATTCTCATCTATTTCGCGCTCTAATGGTTCTAAGTATGCTTTATAAATTTCTGGTTTTTCTTCAGACGCTCTCTTCAGGACGGTAAGTGCCATATCGGAGTCACCGTTCATCTTGTACGATGACGCCAACGCAATCATAATTGATACATCTTTCGGAAGCAGGTTGTGTGCTTCTTCTAGAGCATCCACGGCTTTTGCCACATCGTCCAGTTTTCCTCTACTGATACCGGCTCCAAAAAGTGCCTTCCCCCGCTTTGATGCGTCTGGTTCAAGTCTCGCGCACGCTTCATACGCCGCCGCCGCGTGCTTCCAATTTTTCATCGAGGCTCGCGTTTGCGCTAGCGCGTACCACAATGAAGGATGCCCTTGCGACGTATCGATGCGAACGCCATTATTGCTTTGCCCACCACTGGCTGCTCCATCGTTATAATTATTATTTGCTGTTAATAACTTTTCTATTTGTCTGCACGCCTCCATCGCTTTTCCGGAAGCTTTCAATTCAGCCGCGGTTATTAAACCTTCTTCCATATCCTTCGATAGCTTCGGCGAAGGTGAATCCAAAACACGCACATCATTTTCCGACGACGCGAGAAGACTCCCATTATCAAGTGCTATCACGCTATCTACGCCTCGCCGCGATAATTTCTTCAAATCGAGCTCAAGCTCAGCCGTACCTAAAATCTTCGATCTCTTCCCAAACTCGCTCCGAATCGCACTCGATTGAAGATACGAATACGTGCTTCCTGCGAGCCAGTAGCAATGAACCGCTTGCGGTAACTGCATACCTACAATCAATATTGGGACGCACATCCACTCGAGTAGCAGTTTGATAGATGCCTGTATTCCTCTCGGGTTTGCAGTCGCTATTTTACTAAAATTCAAATCTATGTTTGCAAACACCATAGCCGCGGTGAGCGAAGGTAGTATTACGCCATACATGCCCATGGGCGCGTACAAATTCGTTAAATCTAATCCACTCAGCGTCAAGTCTCTAAACCACAACATACCACCGTTGGAAAGGTCCGCATACAACGCACTCTGATGACCAGAAGCGACATCGTTCGACGCTTTCGATATTAAACTTCGAACGCCTGAAATAGCACAAACAAACGTAGGGAGCTGAATCATTGGAGCCGCAAGAAGCCAGTACGGATGCGGCGCGGTCGAATTGTCTGGCAATCGCTGACGAATAGCGTTAGCTATTCGTAACGTTTCTGAAACGTCGTTGAAAATTGCTGCTTTTTCGGGAACGTCGTTTATGGAAGCCGTGTCCTTGTCGGCAAGTCTTTTTTCCGCCTCGCGTTTCTTTTTGGCCTGCAAAACGGACGTTGCGTGTGCAATTAAAACGCTCGCCTTCATTTGCTTTGATAAGATAGGGAGCATAGAAATGCGAATAATACACGCGATGGCGCCTAGTGTTGCCCACCACGGTAAACCCGAGTGCAATTGAACGTGTTGTAACGCAGTCGCGACGGTTGAAGAGACGACATCGAAAGAGCTCTCCGATGCTACTGCTACTGCAGCTGGTACCGGCGCTGACGATGCAGCGTATCCGCGTTGCCAAGAAATGGGTCGAGAATTGCACTTTGCTAGTATCTTTCTATCTCGTAGCATATCCGGAATTCTCGAGGTCGATGACGTTGAGTATCTGCGTCGCTGCTTTTGTTGCTCTTCGTTGTTTTGTTGTTGAAAGTTCTTTTTGGATGACGACGACACACATGTTTCCATCAACACGAACGCAGAAAGCTCTCTGCCGCTGGAGGAGGCGCGACGAGATCCCAAAGCGCGAAAAGTGGATAAACTCATGCTTTCGTCTTCTCTTTCGATGTTCTCTCCGATTGTATTCTTATCTGTCTCTCTCTGTATGCATAATAAATAAATAAATACCGAGCGCGTTTAGTTTTCCAACAAAAACGGATTTAGATTTAGGGGTGTGTTTTTCTGCCCCCAAGTTTAATTTAAGAGTGATTGTTTGATGACTGTTCTCTCTCTCTTTTGAATTCTTCGGTCTTCATTTACACACAATTCACTACTCCTTCAAACACCAACGAGCAGCAGCAAAAGCAGCAGAAAAGTTTTTCTCAGACGTTACAAGATATACAAACCTTCACACGCAACACTATCACACCACCACCACCACCACCACCACTTTGAAAATGATGCGCAACGCCGGTGGAGGCAGACGAGACGGACTGCGACGGGGCGGTTTGTTCCACGTGAACAATCGACACCGACGAAGATCTTTTGGATTTTTATGCTTGGATTTACCTCGGTGTATTCTGCTTCTCGCGGCGGCACTGTGCGTTATAGGTGGCGCCATTAACGTACACTCTATGAACGCGCATCACGACGCGCACGTGAAAGCTTCAGCGAGTTCTTCAACGCATGCGCACGGTACTGGTGGTGTTGGAGCCAGTAAATCCTCTTTTTCTTCCTCCTCGGCACCGAAAGTAACAACAACGAAAAAAGCCGCCGAGGAGGAGAACGAAGACATCGACGATTTGGACGACATCGAAGACACAGAAATGGATAAAGACGACGCCAACGACACTAACGGCGATGTCGAAGTTCCTAAATCTGCAAGCCCCAAAATAGAACCGAAAATGATTCCCAGAGTTGAACGACCGGCGAGTTTCGGATCGGATAAGTTGCGCGAAGCGGAGAAACGACATCAAGAACTCGAGAAGCAATTCGAAGACTTGGACGAAAGAGACGAACGTTTGAAAGGAACGCTTGAGTTTAATCGAGTCGAAGCTGGATTTAAAGAAAACGACGAGGACGAAGACGACGAAAGCGCGATCGATGAAAACAGAAAAGTTGAAAATGGGAAGACGTACGAGAACGTTGGCGGCATGTGGGTCGAAGTAGACACTGGAAACGAAGAGGTTATCAAAATCGCGGAAAAAAACATGGGAAGAGTAGATGGAGCGAAAAGTGCGGTGAAGATGAAAGATTCCGAATACATGAAACTCGCTCGCGAAGCTGCTCGCGACAAAGAGAAATTCAAAGATCCGGAAACGAAACGCTTACTTAGGAGATTTGGTTTGGATACGCACAGTCAACAAAGTTTAACCGAATCAATGAAGAAGAAAGCGCAAGAGAAAATATTAGCCATCGACAAAGCGAAAAGGGAGGAAGCTGCGCAAGGGGCAATGACGAAACCGCTGGTCCCGCATCCGGCGCTTTTAGTTCCAATGACGCGCTCGCGCGGCATCGCCGGTTGCGGCGTTTGCACAAACGCAACCGGCGGACATTTCGCGAAAGGTGTTGGATGCACTATTAACGGAGGCGCGTATAACATTGCTTGGAACGAAAACGACGGTCATCCTACTGTGAATGGAGGCTTGAATAACAGAGCGAAAGGCGCGTACGCGACTATAAACGGTGGTTACGACAACGAAGGCGCAAAAGATGATTCCACCGTCAACGGCGGCGGTCAAAATCGCGCCTTTGAAGTTGCATCTACGGTGAACGGAGGTGAATTGAACATGGCTTTAAAAGCAGGCTCGGTCGCAAATGGTGGTGCGAATAATGTTGCCGGGGGTGTTGATTCCGTCGTAAACGGAGGTGTGTTTAACAAAGCAATTGGGGACGGATCCTGCGTCGGCGGCGGCGAGTACAACAATGCGAACGGGGTACACTCGTCCGTCTTGGGTGGTGCGTTAAACTCCGTTTCATATGATCACGGTGCAATTGTTGGTGGATTGGCAAACTCTGCGACGTCGAATTTTACCGTGATAGTAGGAGGAGGCTATAACAAGGTGGAGGAGACGTACGGCGTAATCGTTGGAGGCTACAACAATACAGTCAAGGCGAGCGACGCAACAATTGTAGGTGGCTCCAATAACGAAGCATCGGGTGGTGGATCGCACGTGGCGGGTGGTGAAAACAACAAGGCGAGCGGTCAATTTTCTTCCGTTTTATCGGGACGGTTGTCCAGCGCTTTGCACAAAGGTTCGGTAGTATTTGGCGACGCGTCGCTCAACTCAGCGCGGAGCACGAATGCAAATCAAGTAGTAATGCAACACGACGATGTTCGTAAAACAGGTGGTGGTATGTTTGTATTTGACGAGAAAGTTGTGCAGGGCCGGAAACGCTCCTTGTATACGAAAGGTACGGAAGTAATACGTAACATCGCGCCGAAATCTTACGTCAGCGCGGACGGATCGAGGACTCTGTTTGGGATAGCGGCGAGCGACGTGGAAAAAATCGCACCAGAAATGCTCGTGAAGAACGCGGACGGCTCTCACGCGACGGATCCAACGGCTTTAGTTTACATGCTCGTGAACGCGTTAAAAGAGCAGGACAATAGAATTAAAGCTTTAGAGGCAAAGGCGGGAATAAAGTCATCTTGATCTTGGAATTAGGGGTTTGTCTTTTTTAGCACTCGGTAGTTTAGGTTTCTTTATATCTATCCATAGTACAAGTCGAATTTTACAATACAACGATACTAATTTACACGACAACTTTAACACCACTTGGATTGGCCAGTCAATGGATCGACAATGTACGCGCTGCCTTGCGGCGTGTAGAAAACTTGCTGCTGCGGTGGTCCTGGGTTTCGAGAGTGACTGGCAACGACTCCTGGATGTTGAAAAGGCAACGGCGGGAGTTCAGGTTGAGCTTGTTGTTGTCCTCCAGAATATGTCGATACTGAAATCGTGGGTGGTGATCTCGCTGGAGTCGGCGACGTTGTAGACGTTGTTGGTTGCTGTCTATAAGAACTTGGCGAAGGTTGGTTGATGGGAGAAGCTGATGAAGTCATGACACCGTACGCGCTCTTCAATTTGTTCCCCAATGCTGAAGTTGTCGCCGGCGGCGGAGATTTCATAACGGCCGGTTGGTGTTGATGTTGCGATGTTAAAGCTATGCTGCTTGTTCGGAGTGCAGAAATCCAGTCATCGCGTTCGCGATCGCTATCTGCGGCCAAATGCCTCGCCCCGATTCGTTCGGAAAACGCGCCTTCCAACGTAAGCGAATGACTTTTCCCCGCATCACGCGCCGCCGCTGGTGAAATGGAATCAACGCGAGATAATGGAATAGTACCTCGAGGCTGCGTCTTTGCCGTAACATCAGCTGTTTTGAACCAAAATATGTGGTTATCTTTTAAAAGAAAAAATCGCCGGCGCCACATTCTAACTGTCTCTCCTTTCTTCCAAAGCCAACCGGAATGCTCGTGCGGTTTCTCCCAATACGCAATACCTCCACCGCTACTCATCGCGCTCGCACCGTTAGTTGTCATTGCTGCGGTCGCACTGTTATATTCCGTCGATATTTCTCTTCTCCTTTTCGCTACGTTAAAGTCTGAGCTTAAGTTCGTCCATTCGTTCGAATCGTCGCACACAATCGTCGACGTTCCTTCGTGACTGTTCAACTCGCACCATTGAAATGCCCCAGATAATAATGAATCAATCATTGCGCCGGTCGTGGCATTATCTGCCGTGATGACTAGCTCTCGACTGGGAACGTTTTTGCTATCGTCACAGACGATTCGAAACATGCTGTCGTCGATTTGTTGCCACGAAGAGATTTTATTCATAGGAGAGGTAAGAATTTCCTCCGTTTGCGCTTCGTTGAATAAAACAACACCATCGATTCCAACTTGTACGATTACCGATTGCACGTCGTGTTCATCGCTCAAAGGAAATAACGTCGCCTTATATCGTTGGTTTCCATCTGGGGCGCCCGTAACTTCGTTCGGTTTTTGCGCTCTTCCTCCTCCTCCTCCTCCTCCTCCTTGAGGAAAGGCACCTTGATGCTGTGTGTGAATGAATTGTTGAAGATTTGGTTGTTGTTGTTGTTGTTGTTCATGATGATGATGATGATTATGATGAGATGGCGGATTGTGTTGCTGATTCTGCTGCTCGGTGTACCGATCGGGGAGCGTCGGATACATCTTTTTTTATGCTCTCTTCTTCACTCGTACAACGATTGTTTGAATGAGTGTTTTTGTGCAATCATAAAGTGACGAGACGACTTTCTTTTCACTCGGTTTGTTCTACTAACACTCGTCACAACAAAAACTTCAACGACAACATCATAAAGTTGAATAATAGTAATAGTAATACTAATACATGTCTCTACCTCCAGTGCAAGGAAGCAGCTTCCCGAGAACCATATCGACTCTATCCGCGACGAGAAGTACCATCGAAGCGGAGATAATTTACGACGACTTGTTGGCGTTGGAAAGAGCACACGCGAAACGTTTACACATCGTGAGAACGTTACACTCGAGACGACCGATTATAGGAAAAACGAAAAACAGAAGAGGAAACAACGGGAGCATCGGAGGAGAAGGCGGAGCAGGGAGCGACAATAACATCACAAATCAAGCGGAATCAGATTTAGAATATAACGAAGTCGCCGAAGGTGGCAATGCTATGGAAGAAGACGAACAAGGCGTGAGCGAAGAAGAGGAAGAAGAAGAAGAATAGACAAGGAGTGCTCACAAATGAGTTTTTTAAAGGTCATCGATGATCTCGCAAGGGACAAGCCTATGCGCAAGACGAAAGAGCGACAAATTAGGAAGCAAAAAGAAGAAGAGAAAGATGGCGATGATGAGTATACGGAGACTGTGAAGCCCGATGTAAAACTTCCTAAACAAAAAGCGTTTCGTGTCGACGCGACGCCGACGACGGTGGGAAACAATAGCATAAGTAACACGGCGACGACAACAACAACAATAAATGCATCAAAGGACGTAGAAGTTACGGCGTCAATGCAAACATCAGACATCGTGTTGAATGAAAAATCTGTTTACGGTGTTTTGGACGAGAATATGTCGCGAAAGAAGAGCGCAAGAGAACCTTATCGCACGCTACACGAAAGCGTTATGAAGGACGAGCGAAGAAAGCGTAAGAAAACGTCTTTGAAGGATGCGGGCAACGACGACGACGACGAAATCCTGTTTGTTGTTTACATAGCTTCTAGCGTAGGTAAAACAAGGTTCGACATATTTGCAAAAAACATTCCGGAAAAGCTCGGAGGGCTAGTCGTTTCTCATGTGGAAAAGTCGATAATTGATTCAAACGCGCTTTTAGTGGGGAGTCTCGTTGTGAACGACGCCACAAGAGGCGGAAAACACAAATCCAAGATCGAGCCAAAGAAAAAGAAAAAGAGGAAGGAAAAGAAAGAAGACGAGGAGATTGGCGTCTCGCACGTAGTTACTACGAAAGAAGGATTTGCCAAGTACGAAAAGAGTGTGCCGGATGAGTGCGTCACCAAGTTTGTATCTCCGGAATACATCGCGGCGTGCTTGAAAGAGAAGAAGATTATTGTACCCATCGAAGAGAAATGGTCCTTTGCCGCAGTTGCGGACGCAAAGACGTCGCCGATCGAAAAACCAACGCAAGAAATGCCGAAAGGAGAGAGCAAAGAGAAGAAAGAGAAGAGAGGAGAAGAAAGTCATCACGATGAAGAAGAAATCTTGACTCTGATGGAACTCGCGCAAATTTCGCTCGAGCAGGCTCGCGTCGCACTGGTTCATTTTGGATATTCGTTAGAGGTTGCAGTAGAAGCTTTTCTGGAAGGCAAGGTTTCCTTCACGGAGATTAATGGTGAACAGACGCTGGTTGAAAACGCATCCAAGCAAGCGTCCATGGAAAGCGACGTTCGGCAGAACTACTGTCACAGCTTGGAAAATATGAAGAAAATCAAGAAGCATTTCATGTGTCAACCTGCAGAACGCGTTGGAAACCATGACGCCAACAAGTCACTCATCGATATGCTCTCGAATTATGGAGCAATGCTTCAGGATATGTACCCAGATAGCAAGCAACAAAGAGGGCGGGGGAATGCGTATGTTAAAATCGCGCGTTTGCTGGAGAGCACGCCGTACGAGTTGACGCCAAACAATATCGACAATTTCATTGAGAAGAACAGGCGCGGAGGTCAAGGCATGGGAGAGAGCATGTGCAATAAGCTCAAGTACGCCGTCTCGTTTAAAGTTTTACCGGAATATGAGGCGTTTTTGAAGGATCCTTCCGTCATCGCGGTGAAGGGCATGTCTCGAGTGCACGGGATTGGAACAAAAACAGCGTACACATTTTATGAGCGATTTAACTTGAAGTCGGTTGAGGATTTGCGCGCGCTTCTGTCCAGTGGCGATCCAAACAATATTCTGAAGAACGATATGCGCATAAGCTTGAAATATCTTGAGGATTTGGAAGATCGCATTCCGCGGGAAGAAGCGAAAGAGATTGGCGATTTTGTCCGCGAGAGCGTCGAGAACATTGTGAGAGGCGCTCAAGTTGAAGTTGCTGGTTCGTATCGACGAGGAAAGCCGACGTGCGGTGACGTTGACGTTTTGGTGTGTTTAAAAGAGAATCAAAAGAAAGATGGTGTGTTGCAAAATATCATCGACGATATCGATCGAAGAGGCTTGATTTCGGCGAGATTATCGCAAGGCACGTTCGGGCAAGATAACTTCATGGGTGTCTGCATGCTCCCGGACGGCAAAGAAAACCGCAAACACCGCAGACTTGACATCAAAATATACGAGCCCAAACAGTTCGCGACGGCGTTGCTATATTTTACGGGTAGTGGCCGCTTTAACCGATCGATGCGTACGTATACGCATATGATGGGTTGGCATTTAGACGACAAAGGATTGTACATGGACAGGAACAAATCGAGGCGAGTAGAGACTGTGACCGAACAAGACATCTTCGCGGCGATGGGGCTGGATTATGTGCGCCCGCAAGAACGGAGCGTTTAGGGTTTAGGGTTTAGGGTTTAGGGTTTAGGGTTTAGGGTTTAGGGTTTAGGGTTTAGGGTTTAGGGTTTAGGGTTTAGGGTTTAGG
>Ga0114997_10000542_pt1 | contig 30914 bp, 30 predicted proteins | sample ArcticOcean_MG_C_2_FD_87045 | JGI IMG/M metagenome (GOLD analysis project Ga0114997, IMG submission 87045) | Marine microbial communities from western Arctic Ocean - ArcticOcean_MG_CB4_136 | ecosystem: Environmental > Aquatic > Marine > Oceanic | place: Arctic Ocean: Canada Basin | collected... | reverse complement strand
TTTTAAAAAATGGACGAATGGTTAAGGGCAAAAAGTTTTCTAACTTTAAAGATACTGGAGATCCTAACACAGCAGTTAAAATTTATAGTTCTCAAGATGCAGACGAGTTAATGTTTCTTGATATTAACTCCAGTTTATTATCTACAAGACAAATTTTATTAGATACGATTAGAACAGCTGCTAAAGAATGCAATATACCTCTTTCTGTTGGAGGTGGAGTAAAAACAACTGAAGATGTCAGGGAAATTTTATTGGCTGGCGCAGACAAAGTAGTCATAACTTCATCAATTGTAAATACTCCAAAGGTTTTAGAGGATGTGGCCAAGTTATTTGGATCACAATGTATTGTGGCTGGAATTGATTATAAGTATAACGAATTGAAAAAATACAATGAAGTTTGGATTGATTGTGGGAAAAAAAATACTCAAATAATTTTAGATGATTATATAAAAAAAATTGATAATTATGGAGTTGGTGAAATCTTATTGAATTCTATTGATAGAGATGGTGAAATGAATGGATACGACGTCAGAAACATAAAAGGAATTGCTGAACAAACAAGCACTCCAGTAATTGCCTGTGGTGGAGCTGGAAATTTTAATCATATATTGGAAATATTTAAAAAAACAGAGGTTTCTGCAGCAGCATGTTCAAGCATGTTTCATTTTGGAGATTATAATCCTATTCAAATAAGAACATACTTGAGAAATCAAAACATTGAAATGAGAAGAGTAAAATAGAATAATTTTTGATGAAACAATTAAAAAACTAAATATAAAGGTAATATGAAAATAAAATTAAAACCTCCTTACTTAATTGGTGAAGTAGGCATAAATCATAATGGTTCAGTTCAACTTGCAAAAAAAATTATTCGTGTGGCAAAAAAAAATAATTTTGATGCTATCAAGTTACAAAAAAGAGACTTAAAGATCTGTATTCCTAAAGATCAGCAAGATATTTTAAGAGATACACCATGGGGAAGAATGACTTATTTAAACTATAAAAAAAAAATTGAACTAAGTAAAAATGATTTTCAGAATATTATTAAATTTTGTAAAAAAGTTAAAATTGATATATTTTGTTCAGCCTTTGATGTTAATAGTCTTAAATTCTTAAAACAATTTAAATTTAGATATAACAAAATTCCTTCAGCAATGATTACTAATATCAAATTTATTGATGCGGTGGCTAAAGAAAGAAAAAAAACTTTTATTTCTACTGGGATGTGTGAAATGAAAGATATAATTAAAGCTGTAAAGATATTTAAAAAACATAAATGTAAATTTGTATTAATGCATTGTGTTTCAGAGTATCCTTGCCCAGAAAATAATTTAAATTTAAATATGATCACAAGTTTGAAAAAAAAATTCAAATGTGAAGTTGGATATAGTGGCCACGAAACTTCTGTCTCACCAAGTATTTTCTCATGGATAATGGGGGCAACTTATATTGAAAGGCATATTACAACAGATCGATCTTTGTGGGGCACAGATCAGGCCGCATCTATCGAGCCGCAAGGTATGGCAGCTTTAGCTGGAATTTTAAAAAAAGCACATACTTTTTTTGGAAGTGGAAGAAAAAGAATTTCACTAGTAGAACAAAAAATGTTGAAAAAATTCAAATATTGGTAATTAAAAGAATTTTTTTAAATTACCAATAATCTTTTTATAGCCAAAATTACCACCATCAATTTGAATATAATTTGAGATAAAATTTTCAAATTTCATTTTTGAGTTATGAAATTCATTTAAAAGTTGAGGTTTATCTATTTTTATATTTTTATTAAGTTCTATCTGAGGTAACTTAAAATTATCTTTAAATTGACTGCTAGCATTTCTAACACTTTTGTCCATGAATTTAGAAAAAACAGTGATTATATTTTTCTTGAATAGAATAGCATCAATAATTGCAGTAGACTCAAAAAATATAACTATGAAAGACTCAATTATTTTTTCTCTAGTTTGATATTTTAAAACTTTATAATTTGAAAAAAGTTTTTTTTTAAGTTCAAGATCATCTTTTGGATGAATACAAATTATAATTTCTTTATTAAATTCTTCAGATAGTATTTTTAGAAAAGCATTTAAATATTGATAATGAAGTTTAATATCTTCTTCATTTAATTTACCCCTCATCGCTAGTGAAGACGGATGGCCAAAATGATCATCTAATAAAACAATTTTATCTTCTTTAATTTTTGGTTTTTCTGAATTCAATATATCAAATGCTCTACTATTTATTTTAATAATCTTTTTATAACTAAAAAAATATTTTTTTGAATTTTCTATTTTTTTAAGATTCGAACAAAATAAAATTTCATATTTTGAAATTAAGTTAAGATTACTCAATAAAAAAAATTGTAATTTATAATAAATTTTTTTTAACTTAAACTTTATACCTTTAAAGAGAAATTTTACTTCAAGTTTTTGTTGAATTTGAATATTTGATATATCATTTACTTCAAAAAAATTTATTTTAAATTTTTTGAGATATTTTAATAACTTTATACCCGGAAGGTTTGTTTCAAAGTTATTAATAATTATTGCATTCAATTCCTTTTCAAAAAGGAAATTTTCGAAATCACTTATTGATATTGGATTAAAAATTACTATATTATTTCTAATATCAAATTTATCATCTATTTTATTGATAAATTTAGTTATATTCTTTTTATCATCTTCCAAAATATTGTTTAAATTTTTTAAATTAATTAAAAAAATTTTTTCAAAGTTTTCTGCAAGTTTATTAATTAAGAATGAGTGTGTTGCTAGTGGCTGATTAATGTTGTCAGATAAAAAAAACCATACTAAATACTTTTTTTTCATTTTTTTAATAAATTATACTGGATTAGTAAAATAAGATAATATAAATAAACAGCATAATTCTATCATAAAAAAAACTATTATTAAATTAACATCTCATGATTAAAAATAATTCATTTACAATTAATAATTTGAAAAATGTAGTTTTTATAGGTGAACATCAATCCTTTAAAGAATTAATTGAAATTAATAAGAAATATAAATTAAAGACACTCATTATTACTTCTCCAAATCAAAAAAAAAAAATTGATAAAGAACTACAGTGTAAAGTTTTTGGAAAACTTGATAGTAAGTTTAAGAATTTTATAATAAAAGAATTTGATATCAGTAAAACTTTATTTATATCTATTAAAGCAAGATGGATTTTTGATAAAAAAATTATAAAAACCCTTTTCAGAAATAATTTAATTAACTATCATCCAGCAAGACTTCCATTTTATAGGGGTGGCGCTACAGCCTCATGGAGAATTTTGAATGGAGATAGAATTGATTGTCAATTATTTCATCTAATTTCAGAAAAAGTAGATGAAGGACCTATAATTTATTATGAAAAATCTATTTTACCACATTATTGCAAAACACCATTAGACCTTGAAAATTATAGTGATGTTCAAATTGTAAATTTATATAAAAATTTTATTCAGATATTAAAAAGTAAAAAAAAAATCCCACTTACAAAACAATTATCATATTTTGGGCAATATTATCCAAGATTAAATTCAAAAATAAATGGTTGGATAGATTGGTCAGTGGAATCACAGCATTTATCAAAATTTATTGACGCTTTTGATGAACCATATTCTGGAGCCTGCACAATGCATAAGTCAAAAAGAGTATTTATCAAAGATGCACATATCCATGGTGGTGAAATATCAAATCATAATTTTTTATCTGGATTAGTTTCAAGACACGATGGAAAATGGATAACTGTTTGTACATCCGATCAAAATTCAATTTTAATAAAAAAAATTTTAGACAATAGAGGAAAAAACATAATTGACTCAATCAAGGAAGGTGACAGATTTTATTCTCCATATTCAAAAATTACCAAAGCACGAAGTTTTAAAGCAATATATGGTCCAAAATAATAACATTATTAACTTAAGAACTTGTAAAAGGTTAAAAAATAAATAAACACAAACTATGAAATTTAAAATATTAAAAACAAAAAAAACAAATTCTTTTTTTAGCTCTTATTTTAAAAAATTTGGACTCGGTGAAATCCTTAAACCAAAAAATTTTCATAAAAGATCGGTCAATCAAATGAAAGTTAGCCCTGCGTATGAACCCGAATTAGATGATTTGTTTTTACTACATAGTTATATAATTAAATTTAGAAGAATGACTGTTTTGGAATTTGGAACGGGATGGTCAACTCTAGTAATGGCCAATGCAATAAAATATAATAAAATTAAATATTTAAATGATATTAAAAATTTAAGATTAAATAATGCAGGCGAAGTGCATAGTCTTGATAATGAAAAAGCTTGGTTAGGTAATACAAAAAAAATATCATTCAAGTATTCAAAATTTATTAAATATCATTATTCAGAAGCAAACATGGATCTATTTAATGGAAGAATTTGTACTTCCTTTAAAAAGTTGCCTAAAATAAATCCAGATTTTATTTACTTAGATGGTCCTGATCAATTCAATATAAAAGGTAATAAGAATGGCATAAATTTAAATCATAATGATTTTATGCCAATGAGCTGTGACTTATTAAAAATTGAAAGTTTTTTGAAACCAGGCACTATCATAATAGTTGATGGTAGAGCAGCAAATAGTAGGTTTTTGAAATCAAATTTTCAGAGAGAATGGAAGTATTCTTATAACAATATAAATGATCAGCACGTTTTCTATTTAAATGAAAAACCCTTAGGAAAACTTAACAACAATCAATTAAAATTTTATTTCAAATAAATTTTAAGATTAATTAACTAAAAAGTTATTATTTTTTTTAATTTTTTTAATACAAAAATTAAAAAGTTTTTTTGAACTTACAGAATACACATTATATCTACCAAATTCTGTTTTTTTTAATAATTTAAAGTAGGGTGGTAGTTTTTTAAATTCTTTATTAAATCTTCTTTTCCTAACATAAAAGGTAGTACTTATAGGCTCTTTATTTTTATTATTAATAATTTTTCCTAAAAATTTTTTATTAAATCTATAATTTACTGAAGCTGACTCCTCAATGTAATGTAGGAAAGTAGCAGAATTTTCAAAGGTTGTTCCTATTGTAATTATTTTGCCATTAAAATTATGAAAAATATCGAAAGTGGTCCCTTTACCAAAACAAGTTTCAGTTTTAGCTCTATTATATATTTTCCAATTTTTTCCATAAATTGAAAAACTAAATATTGGGTGATTAGTTCTTTTTGTATCTTTTCTCAATCTAAAAATTTCGCTAAATAGCCCTATTTGACTTGGAGTTTTTTTGGGGTTGAATAATTTTGTTCCACAAAAAGAGTAGGAGAATGCAGGTATTAAAACAGTACCTTGTTTTCCTACAAAATTAATGATTTTATCAAAGAAAAATTTAAATTTTTTTTTTCTTTGAAGTTGCTCTATTGCACCAGAATCTCCATGAATCATAATATCATCATCTTTTTTAATATTAAGATCAGCAAATAATTTTTCTATATTAAGATTAGTTTTTTTCATTTAAGCTTCATTCTTTTACGGTAAATATCTCTTATTCCATCTTTTAACTTTATTGCTGTAAATTCTGGAAAATGTTTGACCATATTTGAAATTTCAATATCTTTTCGCATTTGACCATTTGGCTTAGACTTGTCATATTTAATTGATATATTTGTAGCATCACAAGCTTCAAGTGCTATTTTTGCAATATAATCTATTGAATAATTTTCATTAGTAGCAATATTCATATTGAAAAACTTTTTTTTTGATATCATTATATATATTATTTTAGCAACATCTTTTGCGTGCATAAACTGTCTATATGGAGTTCCATCTCCAAATAATGTTATCTTATTTTTTCTTTTAATTTTTGCATCAATAATTTTTTCAATTAATGCACCGACGAAATGTCCTTTAATTGCATCGAATTTATCAAATTCGCCGTATAGATTGCAGGGTATAATATAGTTATATTTTGTCTTAAATTTTTTATTATACATATCAATATGTATTGCCAAGCATCTTTTTGCATAAGAATAAGAAAAAAGATCTTTGTGTGGCGCTCCATTTAAAAGTTCAGATTCTTTAATGGGGTATTCGCTAATATCATCAGGATAGATACAAGAGCTTAATATACCTAAAAAATTTTCAACATTATTTGCAAAACTTTCTTTAAGAATAAAAGTATTCATTAGTATATTTTCTTCAAAATATTTTACTGGTTCTTCAATATTATGATGTACACCCCCAACTATTGCAGCTAAGTGAATAACTTTTTTAGGTTTTACCTCTAAAAACATTTTTTTAACTTCTATTAAATCTAATAAATTGTAATCTTTAGATGATACATATTTTGCATCTGGCAATATTTGCTTTAAATACGTACCAATTAAACCTGTACCACCAGTTACTAATATTTCATTCATAAAATTCTATTTTTTGTTAGCCGTAAAAACATAACCTATCGGATATACTTTTTTTGGATTAGTTTTCATCATAAAAATAAGAAATTTATCTAATAATATTACTAAAATCATCAGCAATTGATAAACAATAGGTAAATATTTAATAACACCCCTCAAAAGAGAAAAGCAAGCCAAGAAGGGGCCAAGGCCTAATTCATGAATCTTGATATTTTTAAAATTACCTTTTTTTAAAATTTTTTGAAGTTGTGTCTTAGTAAATCTATTATAATCATCTGGTGCACCATGAATCCTGTAAATAAATGGTGTTGATCCTATTATTTTTCCTTTTGGGACTAGTAATAAATTTAAATTCATAATAGCTATCTCGATTTCACTTATGTGTTCGAGAACATTAAAAATTATTATGTTTTCGTACTTTTTTTTATGTAAAAGTTTTTTAACAAGATTAATTTTTATAAAAGATTTATTATTATTGTCTATATTTGAATAAAATACCTTACAGCTTTTAGATTGTATATTTAAAAAATTTCTATCTATTTTGTAGTTTGCTCCAAACTCCAATGAATTGCCATTAACTTTATGCTTCTTAAACTCTTCATTTTGCAAATTTCTGAGAACACTGTTATTTGAAAATAGTAACTTAATATAATTCATCATTTACCATTTTATAAATAATTTTTTTAAACGATATTTTTGGTTTCCATTTTAATTTTTTTTTAGTTAATTCAATATCAGCTTTATATCCTCTTATATCTAGCTTTCTGTTGAATTGTTTTACATTCGAAATTAAATTTTTTTTATCTATATTTTGTAATTTAAAAACTTCTTCTACAAATTCTTTTATCGTATGTGCTTTTCCACTACCTAAAATTAAATCTTCAGCTTTCTTTTTTTGAAGCATCAACCAAAAAGCTTCAACATATTCTGGTGCCCACCCCCAATCTCTATAAACATTAATATTTCCAAGTTTTAACTTAATATTTTTATTTTTTTTAATTAAATTAGATGTATTTATGATTTTTTTTGTTACAAATTCCTTTGATCGTAAAGCTGACTCATGATTAAATAATACACCTGTGCAACAAAAAATATTATGTTTTTCTCTATAAATCTTCACTAAAAAATAGCCTGCAGCTTTTGAAACACCATATGGGCTTTGGGGTTCTATCCTGGATTTTAAATTATATGTATTATCTTTGTTATCCCCATAAAATTGCCCTGAGCCAGAGTTGAAGACTTTAATTGCAAGTCTTTTTTTTTTAATAACTTCTAAAATATTTAGAATTCCAACTGTATTGCTTTGTAAAGATCTTTGAGGATTTTCAAATGAATTTAGTATTGATGAATCTCCTGCTAAATAGTATATTTCATTAATTTTCTTTCTAATTATACCTTTACAAAAAAAAATATTTGTCGCCTCTCCTTTAATGATTGTAACTTTATCTAAAATTCCTAATCTAGATAGTCTAAATAAATTCTTTTTAGAATTATTTCGTGTAGTTCCAATTATTCGATAATTTTTATTTAATAAATATGATGCTAAATATGCACCATCTTGGCCACTTATACCAAAAATTAAAGCATATTTTCTATTTTTATTAATTTTATTTTTCATGAATTTATTATATTAACTATACCATCTAATTTATGTTCAAAACATTAATATTCACAGCAACATATAATGAAAGTGAAAATGTCAAAAAATTAATTCCTTTAATAAATAAAAGTTATAAAAATGCTGATATCTTAATAATTGATGACAATAGTCCAGATGGAACTGCAAATACTATTCAAAATTTATCAAAAAAAATTAAAAATATAAAATTAATCAGAAGAGATAAAAAAAAAGGACTAGATACAGCACACAAACTTGCTTTTAAATATGCAAAATTACATAAATATGATTTTTTTATTACAATGGATGCTGATCTTTCGCATCAGCCAAAAGAAATCCCTAAAATAATTAGACTACTTAAAAATTCACCTTTTGTAATTGGATCAAGATACATTAAAGGTGGAAGCTGCCAAATGTCACTACCAAGATTGATGTTAAGTTTGGTTGGAAATAAGATTATTAAATTAGTCTTAGGTATAAGTTGTAATGAATTTACAACTTCATATAGAGGCTTTAACCTAAAATTAATTTCTAAATTTGACATGAAAAATATAAAATCTAAAGGCTATAGTTTTTTTTTAGAAACCATATTTCAAATAAACAGATATTATGAAATAAAAGAAATCCCTATACAATTCATGAATAGAGTAAGCGGTGTATCAAAGATACCTAAAGTTGAAATTTTAAGAACTTTAAAAAATATTTTTATTTTAAAATTTTTTAAAAACTAAGTTAAACTTTTATATACTTCAAAAGTTTTACCAGCACACTTTTTCCATGTAAAATTTTTAGACCTTTCAAATCTTAATATTTTATTTTCATTTAAATTAGTTAAGGAATAGATTAATTTTTCAAGCTGAAATTTAAAATCACCTAAATCATGAGGATTAAAATATGCCACACTATTTCCTGCTAATTCTTTGAATGTACTGTTATGTGAGCATAAAACAGGACAACCTAAAGACATAGCCTCGATCATAGGTAACCCAAAACCTTTGAGTAAAGAAGGGAAAATAAATCAACCAGCTTTTTTATATAAATATGTTAGTAAACGATCGTCCCCATCTAATATAATTAAATTATTTAAATTTAGTTTTGAAATTTTAATTTTTTTATTTACCTTACAATAACTCTTTGATCTTAATTTTTTCATTTTTTTGATTTGCTAAATTAATTATCTCACACTCGCTAATTTCATTTATCTTATTTATACCTGTTAAAAAAGTTAAATTTCCTTTAATGGATCTGCTTTCTCGATAATTAGAATTTGTAAAACTACTTAAATTTTTATCATCTGGTATTTTTAAATTTAAATTTTTAATCTCATCAATGTTTATAAAAAAAGCATTTATACAATTTTTGTTAACACCCATAAAGACAAATCCTTTAGATTTCATTAAGTTAATTATTGCTTTCAAAGATGCACCAAAACATAAATTGGAATAATGATATTTTGTTCTATTAAAATTTTTAATGTTTGGTACTGTAATTTCTAATTGAGGGCCAAAAGTAGGATTGAACTCTAATACTGCGATCTTTGTAAATTTATTTGGTAATTCTTTTAATATCCAATAATCTACCCCATCAATATCAAGTGAAAATAGGTCAACATTTTCATTAAATTTATTTTCTATCAATAAAGAATTGATATTTTTATGATTAACAAATTCTTCTACAATTGTTAAATCACCTTTCCAAAATATTATATTCCCTGTGACTTTTTTTTTTAAATTTTTAATACAATCAATGATAAGTCCTTTTGAATTACTGGTTTCAAATATAAATCTAGTATTGCATTCATTATAATCGCCAACACCAATCTCGACATATTTTGGTTTATCTATCCTTAATTGAAACAAAAGGTAATCAATAATTCCATCCTCGCCATTTTGAGAAAAGATTTTATAATCTAAATCATTAAGATTAGTTACATACCTATATTTACTTCTATAATTAAGTAAATGTGAATGTCCAATTTGACAAATTTTTTTAAAAAAAAATTTTTGAAAAAATTTCCTTTCTATAAAATTAAGTACTCTAGTGATCATATAAATTAACTAAATACTAAATTTTTGAAAATTATGCTTTTTAGATAAATATTCATAAGTTCCTTGGTCTACAATTTTGCCATTTTCAAAAAGAAAAATGATATCACAATTTTTTACAATTTGATGTCTATGAGTTACTAAAATCAATGTTTTAGATCTATCAATAGTGAAAATTTCATCTATTATTTTATTTTCATTTTCAATATCTAAAGAACTTGTGGCTTCATCAAAAATTATTACTTTAGGATTGTTATAAAGAGCTCTTGCAATTCCAATTCTTTGTTTTTGACCACCAGATAATCTTGCGCCCCTATCCCCAACTAAAGTTTCTAATCCTTTGTCAGAATTTTTGACTAATTCATTAAGATTACACGTGGTAATTATTTTGTTTAATTTTTGTATATCAGTCTTTTTTTCATTTGATGAAAAAATTATATTATTTTTTATTGTGTCATCTAAAAGATAAACATCTTGTGGAACATAACCTATTTGAGATTGCCAACCTATTATATTTTGTTGAATATTTACTCCGTCTACTAAAATCTCTCCTTTGTCTGGTTCAAGCAATCCAAGAGAAATATCAATAAATGTACTTTTTCCGGAACCAGATTTTCCTATTATTCCAACTTTGGATCCCGATTCTATTTCTATGTTTAGATTCAGTAATGCTGATTTTTGAGCTACATCATATTTAAAATCTATATCTTTAAAATGTAAGTTTTTTGTAAATGAAAATTTTCTACCATCATATTCTTTTTTAACAAATTTAATTTGTTCCAAATATCTTATTTCATCAATCATCAAATTATATGAAGGTGAAAGACTTTTTATCGAAGATAGTGCATTTGAGATGGTATTAAAAGATGGTAACATTCTTACAGCAGAAACTGTTAATAATGAAAGCAAAGGGATTATGGTATTCAGATCTCGATCCATAAAAAGAAAAATTATAACTATAGAAACTACCGCCAGAATAACGATAGCTTCAAGAACTAATCTAGGTAATGATGTTAAAAAATAATTAATTAAAAAAGATTTTTCCCAAATATTAATTTTCTCATTGAAATTTCTTTCAAGTGTTTTTTCTTTATTAAATATTTTTACCTCTTTAATGGCACCAAAAGCCTCATTTATATCTTGTGTTTTTAAAGCAGTAAATCTTTGTAAAATTTTTCCATTTTTACCTATTATTTTTCGAGTATAAAAAAAAAATAAACCTACAAATAAAGTAAAAATAAAGAAAATGGAAAATGATACGAGCGCGTCGACGTAAATTAATAAAAGAAAAATTATAAACAGAATAATAGTTTCTCTAAAAAGTTGTATTGCTTGAAATAATAAGGTGACGGTTTGACTAGTTTCGCTTATTATATTTCTTAGAATAAATGCGGGATTTTTCTCGTAATATAGTTTAAATGGAGCATTTAAATATAATCTAAAAACTTTCTCACTTAAATTTGATCTTATTTTTTTTATAAGCAGTCCCTGAAAATAAATCAATAGAGCAAGATAAGTATTTTTTATAATAAAGATTGAAGTTAATGTAGCTCCACCTAAAATTAGAATATCTTTAGGTTTTAAATTTTCCAAAAATTGCAGATTTATTTTATTAGAAAACTTATCTTGAATAACACTTGGGTCCATTATCATCATTGCAAATATTGGAATTGATCCAATTCCAATAATTTCGAGGGCAGCTGCTACAATAGATCCTGTTAAAACAATAAAAATTAAAATGATGTGATCCCTATTGATTATTAATTTTAGATTGTTCAGCATTAATATTTACAGTTTATAAAATCAGATTAAATTATATATATATTGTGTTCAAATATTGAACAATATTTACTTTACTGTTTAATTATTGAACTATATGATCTTTTTATGGACGAAAAACAAGATCATTTTAATATTCTAAGAAAATTAGATAAAAAATCTGAATATACACAAAGAGGTTTAGCTTCTGAGCTTGGTTTTAGCTTAGGTAAACTAAATTATTGCCTTAAAGAGCTAAAAAAAAAGGGTTTGATTAAATTAAAAAATTTTAAAAAAAATAATAAAAAGATAAACTACATCTATATTCTAACTCCTTCAGGAATAGCTGCAAAAACTAATTTAACTTTTAATTTTATGCAAACAAAAATGCAAGAGTATGAGGAATTAAAAAAAGAATTAAAAAATGATAAAAATTAAAACTATAATTAATTTAACTATAATTAATTTAATTCTAATAAATCTTAAAATCTTTTATTTTACTTTTTTTCGTAATAAAAAAATCATCCTTTTTTATAACCCAAAGGAAAACTTATCAAATATAACCAATTATTACATTAAAGATTGGTCTCAAAATTTAGATAAAAAATTTTATATATTTTTTGTTTATGTGCCTAATTACAAAGGTGTAAATATTTATAATATTTCACCAATACTGTGTAAGTTTATTTTTGGAGTTGATATATTTATGAGTACATATGTTTGTGATTACTTTTCAAACAATTCAAAACGAATTTATATACATCATGATATATATGACACTCCTTTAACAAAAAAGAGTAATTATAAAGAATTGGTAAAGAAATTTATAAATTATGATTTTATTTTTACTCCCTCAGAATTAAGTTCTCGAATGTTTGAGAAATTATTTAAATTTTCAAAAAAAAAACCAGAAATAGTTAGTATTGGTTATTTAAAACTAGATTATCTTCTAAAACAAAAGAAAAAAATTAGTTTTAAAAAAGATTCTATTATAATTGCACCAACAGATTTTAATGCGTTTAAAAAATATTCCTTAATAAGACAATTACCGTAATTAATAAATTTTATAACTAAAGAACTTAAATTAAGAGTTGTATTTAGACCACATCCATCTAACAGAGAAAACAAACAAATTTTAGATATAAAAAAAAAATTTATTTCTAATGAAAAGTTTGATTTTGATGTTTCTGAAAATTATTCAAATAAATATGGCAAATCTCTTTGCATGATAACAGATATTTCTGGAACAGCCTACACATATGCATTTTTTAGTGAAAGACCTGTAATTTTTTTCTCAAATAACCTTATCGAAAGAAATTATAAATATTCAAATTATATTAAAGATAGAGTTAAAATTGGATATATTTCTAAAAATATAAAAGATATATCAAAAATTATTCGAAATATTGATAAAAATAAATCAAAATTTAGAAAATCAATTAAAGATTTAAGATTGAAACTTTCTAACTTTGGACAAGTTAAAAAAAAAATGTCAAAGAAAATTAATGAAATAACATTTGATAATGAAATTTCAATCTAAAGCACTTACATTAAATCTTCTTAAAAATTTAAAATTTAATGTTCCTAATTTATTATATTTCAATTGTTCGGATTTTTTAAAATTTGAAGACAAAATTATAGATAATATATACAAAAAATTTAGACACAAAGTTGCTATTCGTTCATCTTCTTTTTTTGAAGACAAAAAAAATACTTCTTTAGCAGGTGAATTTGAGTCAATTTTAAATATTTCATCAAAAAATAAAAATGAACTTTCTTCAGCAATTCATAAAGTTATTAAGTCAATGAGGAAATTTAATCATAAGAAGAATCAAGTTTTAGTTCAAGATATGGTTAAAAATGTAAAGATCTCGGGTGTAATAATGTCTTGTGATAAAGAAACTGCCTTACCATATTACACGATTAATTATGATAAATCAGGTGATACTACAAAAGTTACCTCTGGCCAAGGAATTAATGAGAGTTTTATCTATTTTAACAACCAGAAAGAAAAACCAAGAAATAAAAATTTTTTAAATCTTATTAACCTTACAGCAAAACTTTCAAGGATTTTTAATCATAATAAACTAGATATTGAGTTTGCCATTGATAACAAAAATAAAATACATTTGCTTCAAGCAAGACCTTTGATTGTTAAAACTAAGAAGCGTTACTCACTAAATGAAATATCTGAATCTTTAGAGAAACTAGATAAAAAAATAATAAAGCTAAGAAAAAGGCACCATGATCTTTTAGGTGATGACACAGCTTTTGGTATTATGCCAGACTGGAATCCTGCAGAAATGATAGGGATTAATCCCCGTCCATTAGCATATTCATTATATAAAGAATTAATAACAGATAGTGTTTGGTCAAAAAACAGAAAAAGTCTGGGGTTTAGAGATGTTACATCAAATCCTTTAATGAAACTTTTTTTAGGAAAACCGTATATTGATATGCGAGTTGATTTTAATTCTTGGATACCATCTGACCTTGAATCTAAAACAGGTGAGAAACTTGTTAATTATTATATGGAAAAGCTCAAAAGTAATTTAAATAATCATGACAAAATTGAATTTAATATAGTATTTACATGCTATACTTTTTCAACAGAAAAAAAGTTAAGAAGAATTCCAAGCAAATATTTATCAAAAAAAGAAATAAAAAATTTATCTAAAAATTTAAAAAAAATAACTCAACTATCTATTAACTCTTTAAATAAAAATTTAGAGAATATAAAAATTTTAATTAATAAACAAAAACAAGTAGAGAATTCAAGCATGTATAGCCTTGATAAGATATATTGGTTTGTCGAAGATTGTAAAAGATATGGAACATTTTCGTTTGCTGGTTTGGCCAGAAGCGCATTTATTGCTATTGATTTATTAAATTCTCTTGTTGAAAATAAAATTATATCTACTGAAGATAAAAATAAATTTTTATCTTCAATCAAAACAATAACAACTGAAATGAATAATGATTTAAAAAGATTGACCGAAAAAAATTTTAAATCAAAGTACGGTCATTTAAGACCAAATTCTTATGATATTAATTCAAAAAATTATAATGATGGCTTTAAATCCTATTTTTCAAAAAAAGATATAATCTATAAAAAAACAAAAACTTATAAATTTTCAAAAAATAAACTAAACAAAATTGACAAAGAATTAAAAAAAAATAAATTAGATGTTAAGTCAAAGGATTTAATAAATTTTATAATTGAAAGTATTAAAGCTAGAGAATATGCTAAATATATTTTTACAAAGAGTATTGATTTAGTATTTAAGCAGATAAAAATTTTAACAAAAAGGCTTGAGCTTTCAGTAAATGATTTGTCTTTTGTTGATATTAATACTTTAATGAATTTTTACAGTAATTTAGATAATTCAAATATCCAAGATGTTTTAATACCAGAAATTAATAAAAATAAGAAAAACTTTTTGTTTAATCAAAATATCAAATTACCCAGTATAATTACCAACCCCAAAGATGTATATTATTTTAAAGAGCAAAATAATGAAAGTAATTTTGTTACAAACCAAGATATAATTGCAAAAAATATTTTTATAAAAAACTTTAAAAAACTTGATTTAAAAAATAAAATTGTTTGCATAGAAAGTGCAGACCCAGGACATGACTTTCTTTTTTCCAAAGGAATTAAGGGCTTAATAACTAAATTTGGTGGTGCTAATTCACATATGGCTATTCGTTGTAATGAACTAAATATACCAGCCGCAATAGGAGTTGGAGAGAAAAAATTCAATGAAATAAAAGATTTATCAGTTTTAAGATTAAATTGTGAAAACAAAAAAATTGAAAAAATATGAGAATGAATATTGGCATAGTCCCTGCTGTGAGAGAGATTTATAAAAATCAATTTGAGTTTACTATAGACGCTAAATGGTTAAAATTTCTGAGAAAAGTTTATCCTAAATGTAATGTTAAATTTTTAACATCAAAAAATAAAGATGAGGAATTTGATTTAATAATATTTTCAGGTGGCAATGACCTTGTAAAAAATGATAAATCTAAAAAAAACAAAATTAGAAAAAAAGTTGATGATTATTATTATAAACTTGGTGTAAAAAATAAGATACCTTTAATAGGTATTTGCCATGGTGCAGCTTATTTTGGAGAAAAATTTGGCTGTAAAATAGAAAAAAAAACTGGACATGTTGGTAATCATAAAATCTTACTTACCAAAAAAAAATACTTTGAAAAAATTAAAACAAGCATAAATGTTAACTCTTATCATAATTATGCAATAACCACTGTATCTAAGAAATTTGACATATTAGCTTATTCTGATGATAAAACTTTTGAACTCATTAGACATAAAAAAAAAGAAATTCTTTGTATAATGTGGCATCCAGAGAGAAATAAAAAAATATCTAATTTAGATATACAAATTTTCAAGAAATTTATATGCAACTAATCATACTCGCATCTGGAAAAGGAAGTAGGCTAAAAGAAAAAACTTCAAAAAAACCAAAATGCCTTGTTGAAGTAAATGGGAAACCGATAATTGATTATATGTCCGAATTAATTGAAAAAAAAAATACGTTAATAGTTACAGGATATAGATCTAGTCTACTTAAAAAAAAATTTGGTAATAATAAAACTTTTTATAACAAAGATTATTTATCAACCAATATGGTTCATAGCCTTTTTTCGATTTATGAAAAAATTCATAAAGATGTGATTGTAGTTTATTCGGACATTATATTTGATACAAAAATAATTGACCAATTAGATAAATTAAATTTAACATCAATGCCCGTTAAAAAAGACTGGTTAAGTGTTTGGAAAAAAAGAATGAACTTAAAAAAAATAGGTAATGACGCTGAAGACTTAAAAATAAAAAGAAATAAGATCATTTCTATTGGAAATAAGATTATAAATAAAAATTATCCTAAGTATCAATTTATGGGTATCATTAAATTAAAACTTAATGATTATAAAAAATTGTATAAATTTTATAATAAGATTAATTACAAAAAAATTGATTTTACGTCATTTTTAAATTTAGCTATTAAAGAAAATCATTTGAACATACGAGCTTATCCAACAAACAAATTTTGGGTAGAAATTGACAATAAGAAAGATCTCAATGTTGCAAAAAAATTATTAAATGAAAAAAAATAATAGTAAAAAAGGTAGAGTATTTTGGATTACTGGATATTCTGGTTCAGGAAAAACTGAAATTGCAAAAAAAATAAAAAAATTTATTAATAAAAAATTTGGGAAAACTTTGATAATTTCTGGAGATGATTTAAGAGATATATTTTTCCTTAAAAAATATGATAAAAAAAGCAGAATTAAATATGCACTAGCTTATAGTAAATTTTGTAAATTAGTAAGTAATCAAGGTATCAATGTTGTTATATCTACTGTGAGTCTATTTAACCAAGTAAGGTTATGGAATAAAAAAAATATTTCAAAATATACTGAAATTTATATCAAGTCAGAATTATCAGAAATAATCAATTTTAATAAAAAGCGTGAAATTTATGATGTTAAAAAAAATATAATGGGTAAAAATATTAAAGCTCAACTTCCAAAAAAACCAAATATATTTTTAAAAAACGATTTTTCAAAAACAATCAATCAACTTTCGAAAGACTTAATCCAAAAAATAAACAAAAAATATTAATATAATGTGTGGTGTAGCTGGATATATAGATAAAACAGAGCTTGAAAAAAATAAAATTTTAAAATGTTTAAAATTAATGAAATTAAGGGGTCCTAATCAACAATCCTTTAGTAATCATTATTTTAAAGATAAATCTTTGTCATTATTTGCATCAAGATTAAGCATAATTGATTTGAATCAAAGATCTAATCAACCAATAAAAGATGAAAATTTAACTCTTATCTATAATGGAGAGATATATAATTACTTAGAATTAAAATCAGAACTTATTAAAAAAGGTATAAAATTTAAAACTGGATCTGACTCTGAAGTTTTGCTCAAATCTTATCAAGTTTGGGGATCAAAATGTGTGTCTAAATTTGAAGGAATGTGGTCCTTTGCAATATATGATGAAATTAAAAAATTGTTATTTATCTCAAAAGATAGATTTGGAGAAAAACCTCTTTATTATTATCATAAAAATAACTCATTTATATTTGGATCAGAAATAAAATACATTTTGCATTTAGGTTCAAAAAAAAACTTACATAAACTCAATTTAGAAAAACTTAAAAATTATTTAGTCAATGGTTATAAAGTTTTAAATAAAAATGATGAAACTTTTTTTAAAGATATCAAAAAATTAGAAGCTGGAACTAATCTATATTTAAATTTAAAAAATATGAGTATTAAATTTGAAAAATATGAAAAAAAAAATAGTTTAATTTCATCAAATAAACATTCAATTAATCAAAATATAGATAATGTAAGAAGCCTTTTAGAAAATTCATTAAAACTTAGATTGAGATCAGATGTTCCTGTGGCTTTTTGTTTAAGTGGAGGTATAGATTCTTCTTCTTTAGTCTCAATAGCTACAAAAAAGTTTAACAAAAAAGTCAAATGCTTTTCAATTATAGATAGTGATCCGAAATATAATGAGGAGAAAAATATTGATTTAATTAAAAAAGATACAGGGTGTGAGGTTGAAAAAATATATTTAGGAGATAAAAAGAATTTTTTTGGCAGATTAGAAAATCTTATTTCAGGACATGATAGTCCTATCTCTACTTTAGCTTATTATGTTCACTCTTTTATATCTGAAAATGCTAGTAAGCAAAATTTTAAAGTTATTTTATCAGGAACTGGTGCAGATGAAATTCTAACAGGATATTATGATCATTTTTTACTTCATCTATATGAAACAAAAAATGATAAAAATTTTATAGAAAATTTAAATTTTTGGAAAAAACATATCAGACCTTTGGTTAGGAATCCAATTTTGAGAAATCCAGATTTATACATTAAAAATAAAAATTTTAGAGATCATGTCACCTTTAATAATGATACTTTTAATAAGTTTTTAAAAAGACCTATTAATCTAAAATTTAAAGAAAAAAAATATTCACCTTCTCTTCTAAAAAATCGAATGATGAATGAACTATTTCATGAGTCAGTTCCAGTTAATTTACATGAAGATGACCTTAATTCCATGAATTATTCAATTGAAAACAGATCACCATTCCTAGATTCGAATTTAGTTAAATATTGTTTAAGTATTAAAAATCAAAATTATATTCAAAATGGTTATGGAAAATTTATTCTAAGAGAAGCTGTAAAAGGATATGTGCAAAATGATGTTAGATTAGATAGAGTTAAGAAAGGTTTTAATGCAAATTTAAAAACAATGATTAATTTCAAAAAGTTCAATCTATGTAATTATTTATCTGAAAGTAAAGATTTAAAAGAAATCGTTGATATAAAGAAAATCAAAAATTTAAATTTAGAGAAAAACTATACAAATAGTACAAATAAATTTGTTTTTTCATTAATCAATTTAAAAATTTTTTTAAAAATGTTCAACATATGATATGTATTATTGATTATGAACTAGGCAATAAACTTTCAATCAAAAATGCTCTTTCAAAGGCAGGTTTTGAAAGCCTTATTTCAAATTCTAAAGATGAAATCAAGAGTGCAGATTCATTAATCTTGCCTGGTGTTGGCTCTTTTAATGAAGGCATGGATAACTTAAAAAAATTAGACCTGATAGATATTCTTGAAGAAGAAGTTTTGGGAAATAAAAAAAAAATTTTGGGAATATGTTTGGGATTTCAATTAATGGCAAATGAAAGTTCAGAAAATGGTAATACAAAAGGGCTTGGTTGGATAAATAATTCAATCGAACTTTTAAAAGTTAAAGATTTAAAGATACCTCATGTTGGGTGGAATAATTCTAAAGTTATCAATAAATCTAAATTTATTGAACAATTAAATGCAGATAACCTTCTTTACTATAACCACAGTTATGCAATGCGAATTAATAATGACGAAAAATTTAAAATAATTTTAGGTTGTGAACACGAAGATTCATTTATCTCTTTAGGAGCAAAAGAAAATATTATTGGTATCCAACCTCACCCAGAAAAAAGTCAGCTTAATGGGATAAAATTCTTAAAAAATTGTTTTGGAGGATTTAATGCTTAAAAAAAGAATTATTACAACATTAACACTTCAAAATGGAATTCTTTTTAGAACAAGAAATTTTGAACCAGATTATAGATATACTCATAATTTTATTGATATGTGGTCAGTTGATGAAATAATAATTTTAGATATTACAAGAAAACTAAAATTTGGTGATAAAAATAAAAAATTTTTTTTTAAAACATTAGAACAAATTTCAAAAAATATAGTCGTTCCATTGACTGTAGGTGGAGGTATAGAAAAATTAGATGACATTAAAACATTATTAAATAATGGAGCAGATAAAGTTGTAATTAACTCAGTCGCACTTGAGTCACCAAAAAAAATTAATTCATTTGCATCAAAATATGGAAAACAATGTATCGTTGTTTCTATTGATGTAAAAAAAATAGATAATGAATTTATTGTGTTTACAGATTATGGAACAAAAAAAACAAACTATAAACTTAAAGATTGGATAAAAATTGTTCAAGATGAAGGTGCTGGAGAAATTTTTTTACAATCTATTGAATTTGATGGATCATTAGAAGGATATAATTATGAAATGGTTAATCACATATCTCAAGTAATTAATTTGCCACTTATAGTTTCGAGTGGTGCGGGAAATTGGGAACATTTCGAAAAACTATTTGAGTTTGATTTTGTTTCTGCTGCATCAACAACAAATATCTACCATTTCACTGAAAGTAGTATAAAAAGTTTGAAAAATTTTTTAAAAACCAAAAAATTAGAGATAAGAGTTTAAATGGAAATAATAAATTGTAAAATTTGTTTGACACCAAATACAAGACCTAGAGTTATATTTGAAGGAGATAAGATCTGTAATGCTTGCAAATACAAAGATAAAAAAAATGATGTTGATTGGCCTAAAAGAAAAAATGAATTAAAAGCTATTTGTAATAAATACAGGTCTAAAACAAATGAATATGATTGTATTGTTCCATGGAGCGGTGGAAAAGACAGTAGTTCTGTAGCTTACAAGTTGAAGTTCGATTATGGGATGAATCCTCTTTTAGTCACTTTTTCTCCTCTCATTCCTTCGATAGTAGGTGTTAAAAACAGAAAAAATTTTTTAGATATGGGTTTTGACAATGTTTATTTTCATCCAAATGAAAAAGTTTCAAGAATTCTTTCAAAAAGATTTTTTAGAGAAAGAGGAAATCCAAAAGTTCATTGGGATGCTGGAATAAATTCACTTCCAATTCAAATCGCCTGCGAGAAAAATATAAAATTAGTTTTTTATGCTGAACATGGTGAAAGTGAGTACGGTGGAAGAGTATTAAATAAAGATTCTGATAAGATTAGAAATTTTGAAGAGGTCATTGAAAATCAAATTGGTGATGATCCTCAAAATTGGGTGTCAGATGAAATTAATATGTATAATTTACAACCATATATTTATCCAAAACTAGAGGTTATCAAGCAAAAACAGATAACACCTTACTACTTTTCTTATTTTGAAAAGTGGGATATCCATGAAAATTATAAATTTATCAAAAGTAAAACGAAGTTTAGTGAAAATGAAACTAGGATAAGTGGAACATTTCAAAACTATGATAGTTTAGACGATTATATTGATCCATTATATTATTATATGCAATTCATTAAATTTGGTTTTGGAAGAGCCTTAAGAGATGCATCAAGATTAATACGTAATAATCATCTTGAAAGAGACAAAGGATTAGAGTACGTCAAGGCTTATGATGGAGAATTCCCTGATACTGAATTTCAAACAATTTTGAAATTTTTAAATCTTACCACTGAAGAATTTCATAAAATTGTAGACCAACATCGAAACAATGAAATTTGGGAAAAAAGTGGCAATACATACAAATTAAAATTTGAGATAATATGAAAAAAAAAGTAGCTAAAAAATACGATCAATGTTTAGAAGTTAGTCAGGATAATAAAAAATATCTCAATTTATCCTTAAAAAGATCTAAGGGACATCTTCCACATATGGAAGTGGCAAAAGCATTTTCTAAATTATTGAAAAAAGATTTAAAAAATAAAACAACCATGTTGGATGTTGGGTGTCTATCAGGTCATTTTTTAAGAACTTTTAGAGAAAAAAATAATAAAAATTTTTTTTATCAAGGTTTAGATCCTTTTGATTTACATATTAATGCTGCAAAAAAAGTATGGGAAAAAGATAAAAATTCTAGTTTCAAAGTTGGATGGGCTCAAAAAATTCCTTTTAAACAAAAAAAATTCGATATAACAATTTGTAGCAATGTGTTCACCCATATACCTAACATTTTAAATCCAATAAAAGAATTAATTAGAGTTACAAGAAAAAAAATTATAATTAGAACACCTATACATAATAAATCTTATAGAATTCAAATGGTTTTCAATAATAAATGGTGGAAATATACTTCTATAAAACCTGAAAATGAATTTGATAAAAAAGGAAACCCTAGATCTTTTGAATATTACGATGTTCATTCTAAAGAATATTTTTCATCTGTTATCAAAAAATTTCATAAAAAAGCTAAAATTAGTTATGTAAAGGATAATTTCTTTTCAAGTAAAATGATTAATAATCCACTAGAAAAGAAAAATATCCCCACAAAAGTAATCAACAATATGCAAGTTACAGACTTGATGATTGTTCCAAATTATTTTGTAATTATTAAAATTTAAATGAAATTAAAAAACCTAGGCTGTATCATTTTTGCAAGATCAAATTCTAAAAGACTTAAAAAAAAAGTTTTAAGAGAAATTGGAAATACACCGCTAGTATTGATTGTCTATTCAAGAGTCAGAAAAGTTTTTCCAAAAAATAAAATTGTAATTGCAACTTCAAAAAATAAATTTGATGATAATTTAGTTAAAATTTGCAAAAAAAATAATATCAAATTTTTTAGAGGTAATTTAAATAATGTTTTTCAAAGAGGCGTACAGTGTTGTAAAAAATTTAATCTTGATGCATTTATGAGAGTCTGTTCTGATAGACCTTTTTTTTATTATGAATTAGCAAACAAAATGAAAAAAGAATTTCAAAAAGGAAAATATGATATTGTAACCAATGTTTTCCCAAAAACCTTTCCAAAGGGACTCACTTGTGAATTTATAAAATTTAATACTTTAAAAAAAGTAAGTAAAAAAAATCTTAGTAAAAAAGAACAGGAACATATGATTAATTATTTTTATAGAAATAGTGAAAATTTTTCTATTAAAAATTATAAGTCTAAATTAAGTACAGAATATAAAAATTTAAACTTATCAATAGACAATATGAAAGGTCTAAATATATCTGAAAAAATATTCAAAAAAAGTTTCTTCAATATTAGTGTCCCTACAAAAACTGCTTTAAAGTATGCAAAGGAGTTATCTTGATTATACTTGGTATTCATGATGGTCATAACTGTGGTGCATCTTTATTCAAAGATGGGCAAATATTAATTGCTATCTCTGAAGAAAGAATCACAAGAAAAAAAAATGAATATGGATACCCAGAAAAATCGATTAATAGATGCCTAGAATTTATTAAGATCAGAACTAGCCAAATAGATGCCATTGCAGTTTCAACAAAATTTCTACCACCAAAATATTTCATGGTTAAAAGAAATACCACTTTTAAAATAGAAGATTATCTAAAAGAACAAAACAAATATTGGTATCCAAAAATTTATCAGAATAAAAAAGTTTCTTATCTATCATTATTTAAGGACAAAGTTTTAAATTCAAAAAAATTTTTATATAATAAAAAATTTTTTAAAAGTGAAGATGATGTTTTCGGAATGCAAAAAGCTCGAAGACATTTAATATCAAAAAAGCTGAAAGTTGATATAAATAAAATTGAATTTTTTGATCATCATGAATGTCATGCATATTATGGATATTATGGTTCTGATTTTAAAAACCAGAAAGTAACTGTTGTAACTTGTGATGGTGGAGGGGATAATTCAAATGCAACAATTTGGGTTAGCACAAAAAAAAACAAGTTAATTGAGAAGTACAGGACAAATGAAGGAAATATTGGAAGGATATACAGATATATTACTTTAATATTAGGCATGAAGCCAACTGAACATGAGTTTAAAGTTATGGGTATGGCTGGATACGGAGTAGAAAATACTAATTTTTATGATAAATCCTTAAAGATTTTTCAAGATACATTAAATGTAAATGGCATTAAATTAAATTACAAATTCAAACCAAAAGATAATTTTTTTTATTTTAAAAAAAAATTAGATGGTTTAAGATTTGATACAATTTCTGTTGCTTTGCAAAAGTTTACTGAAAATTTGCTTCTTAAATGGTTTCGAAATATCTCAATTAAATTTAAATGTAAAAATTTTGTTTTTTCTGGAGGGGTAGCACAAAATATTAAAGCAACTAAGTTAATACTTGATAGTAAAAATATAAATTCTATATTCATTCCCCCTGGTCCTGGTGATGAGTCGTTGAGTATTGGAGCAGTTTATTGCAAACTTTCTAGATTGGGTATTGATAAAAATAAAGTTAGCAATATGATAAATCCATATATTGGAATTTCGTTTGATAAGAAAGATTTAAAATTTTTAAAAAAGATAAAAAATATTAAGGTATCTAAAACATCGAACAGAAAAATTGCTAAACTTATTGCAAAAGGTGAAGTTATAGCAAGATTTTCCATGGAGAAGAATGAATTCGGACCTAGAGCGTTAGGTAATAGGTCTATTTTGGCAGATCCAAGAAAAGCCGATATATTGAACGTTATTAATAAAAAAATCAAAGTAAGAGATTTTTGGATGCCGTTTGCTCCAAGTATAATAGATAAAGATTTAAATAAATTTTTCCTAATTAAAAAAAATCATAAACCATATTTTATGACTATAGCTTGTGACACAACTGAAATTGGAAAAAAAACTATTCCAGCGGCAGTGCATCCTTTTGATAAAACTGGTAGACCACAACTAGTAACAAAAAGAAGTAATAAAAATTATTATAATTTGATTAATGAATTTAAAAAAATTACTGGAGTAGGTGTACTTTTAAATACTTCATTTAACTTACATGGTGAACCAATTGTATTTTCTCCAAAGGACGCAATAAAGACTCTTAAAAAAAGTGGTTTAAAATATTTATTTCTTGGGGATTATCTTATTGAAAAAATAAAATGACAAAAATTATTGCTGAAATAGGCTGGAATCATATGGGAAGCTTAAAGCTTGCCAAAAAAATGATATTGGAAGCAAAAAAAAATGGGGCAGATTTTGTCAAAACTCAAATTTTTAATGTAGAAAGTCTTAAAAAAGGACCATGGGACAAAGATGGCAGAAGGGAAATCTATAAAAAAGCTCAACTAAATTATAAAAAATATGAAGAGCTTTTCAATTATGCAAAAAAAATTAATTGTAAATTCTTTGCTTCAGCGATGAGTGTAAAAGATGCTGAATTAATAAAAAAAGTAAACAATGAACTAATTAAAATTCCCAGTATGGAGTCTAGAAATATTCCGTTAATAAATTATTGCTCAAAAAATTTTAAACACATAATAATTTCGTCAGGTACATCAAAATTTGAAGAAATATTAAATAGTTGTAAAAAAATACCTAAAAAAAAATTGACTGTTTTGCATTGTGTTTCATCTTACCCCTGTAAGTTTTCAGATTTAAACTTACCAAAAATTGATTTATTTAAAAAAAAATTTAAAAATGTGGGATTTAGCGACCATTCTTTAGGTATTGAAGCATCAATTCTATCTTTAAAGTATAATCCTATTCTTATAGAAAAGCACTTTACTACAAATAATTCGTTACCAGGTAGAGATAATAAATTTGCAATTCTTCCAAAAGATTTAAAATCACTCAAAGATATAATCATAAAAAATTCTCTTGCTAACAAATTCAGGGGTAAAAATTTTTTAAAATGTGAAATTGAGGCAAGAAAAATTTACTCTGGTAGATGGAATAAAAAATGAATGATATACAAATTTCAGTTTATATACCAAATTACAATTATGGACGATATTTGGATAAAGCAATACAAAGTTTATTAAAACAAACTTTCAAAAAATTTGAAATTATAATTATAGATGATGGTTCGACAGATAAATCATTTGAAGTAATTAACAAATACACTTCTCAAAAAAAAAATAATATTAGGGTTATTCAGCACAAAAATAAAGGATTAATAAAATCGAGCAATATTGCAATAAGGGCTTCTAAAGGAAAATTTATTATGAGACTGGATGCTGATGATTTTTTAAAAAATAATGCTCTAGAAAAATTTTTTAAGGCTATTAATCAGGATCAAGAAATAGCAATGGTTTATAGCGATTTTTATATTACTGATAAGAACTTAAAAATTATAAGAAGAGAAAAAAAAATTAATCAAAGGAAAAAATCAGAGTTACAAGATATACCTGCTCATGGAGCATGTTGCCTTATTAGAAAAGATTATCTTATAGAAGCAAACCTTTATGATGAAGAATTTGATAGACAAGATGGCTACATTCTTTGGCTTAAATTTTTAAAAAAGTACAAAATTTTAAATATTAATAAGCCCCTTTGGTATTATAGACAGCATGGTGATAGCCTTTCATCCAATTCTGAAAAATTATTATATGCAAGAAGTCTTATCTATGAAAAATTTGCAAAAATAAGTAATAAGAAGAAGAAGAAAATTGTATGCGTAATTCCTGTTAGGGGCAATAATGTATCTAGCAATTGTTTGTCATATGAAAAATTGGATGGTAAACCTTTAATTTTTTGGTCTATTGATGAAGCTTTAAAATCAAAAAAAATAGATAAAATAATAGTTACCTCTTCCGATGAAGAATTATTATTTAATATAAAAAAAAAATATAAAAATAAAATTTTTTACCATAATAGAAATAAAGATTACGCAATAGAAAATACTCATTTTAGAAAAGCTGTCTTAGATTCTATTGATAAAAACTATAAAAAGAAAAAACCTGATATAATTGTTATGCTGTACCACGAAGCACCTTTTAGGAAAGCATTATATATAAACAATGCAATTAATAGTATGCTTATTCATAGTACAGAAAAAGTTATTCCTGTGTATACAAATCTCACTGATCATTACTATAAACATGATGGTAAAGGATTAAAATTAATCAATAATTCAAGACACAGCTCTCTTCACTTAGAAAAAAATATTATTTTTGTGGAATGTGGAGGAATGGTTGTAATGAATTATAATTTTTATAAAAGAGATAAAAAAGAGAAAACAAATAAACTTGGCCACATAATTATGGATAGAAAATCTAGCTTTTGTATTAAAGATAACTTTGACCTTAAAATTGCGAAAAATATAAAAAATTTTAATTAATAAAAAAATGTTTTATAACATAATCTTTTTTTTCAAAGAATGTAAGAATTTTTTAGTAGGAGTGTTAAATCAAATAGAGCTATTTATTAAAGAAAATAAAGAAACTGAATTTAAAATTTTTACAAATAAGAATAAGCAATTTTTTCAAAAATTTGATAATTCCTTAAATAATAAACAAGGGGAAATTTTGGTTACTTGTATTGCAGTGACTCATCCCGGTTTTACTATTACTCAAATGTTAATTGGGAAATATCTTGAAAAAATTTTGAATTTAAAAGCAGTTGGTATGATGGAGAATAAATCTCACTATTACACAAAATTATTTAAAAGTTATAATTATAATCAAATAGAAAATTTCACAAAAATGAGCATTATTAGAAAATATAATCTTTTTTTAAAATCAAAAAAAATACTAAAAGAACAAAAAAACATTGAAAATTTCTTAAATTATGAAGTTGATGGAGTAAAAATTGGTAAAATTGTTTATGAGCATTATATAAGATTTACTGGAAATCCTACAATTAAGGAATTTGATTTTAAAGTAAATTACTTTTTGTTCAAAGCTCTTGAATATCATGTTTATGCAAAAAATTTATTTAAAAAAAGGAATATTAAATATGTAGTTTTAAGTGAAAAACAATTTATTCCATCAGGAATAATTTTTCAAAATGCTTTAATAAACAAATCAAAAATTTTTGCCAGGGTTGGTGGACCTTCTAATATAGGTTTAAGATTATTTGAAAATGAAAATGAATTTTTTAAATCTAGATATCACTTTTCAGAAAATTTAGTAAATGATGTTTACAACAGGTTTTTAGATACTGCAGTCAATTATTCTAATAAAATATTAGCAAATAGGTTTGGAAACATTAAAGATAGTAATATTCAAGATATTAGAGGCGCTGATATTGCTTATAAACAAAAAGAAAAATTTACTAAGAAAACACTTTGTGAAAATCTGCAATGGGATTTTTCAAAACCAATCGTAATCATTTTTGACCATCATTATTTAGATGGTTTGTATGACAATGATCGATTATTTTTTAAAGATAATCTTGAGTGGATTGTTTCCACATTTGAGTTTATTAAAAAAGTTAAAGATGTTAATTGGCTTATAAAAAGTCACCCTGGAGAACCAAGCGAAATTCATAAATCAAAAACTAATACAGAAACCGAATTTGAAAAAGTTGTAGGTGATTCTGATCATATTAAATTATTTCCAGATAGGTATTCCGCTGGTTTGCTACCAAACATTGCTTCAGCTGTTGTAACGGGTTCAGGAAGTGTTGGAATAGAATACCCTTGTTTTGGTATACCTTGTATACTTGCTAATTCATCACATTATTCTGGAAACGGTTTTACTTTAGAACCTAAAAATAAAGAGGAGTATTTTGAATATCTTAATAATATTTCTAAATTAAAAAAAATTGATGAAAAAATAATCAATAAAGCAAAAACTTTTTTATTTTTAGAAATTATACTTGGTAGAGTAAATATTCCTTTAATACCAAATTATGATATCGGACACAATTTTTATTCTAAATCAAATAGTGAGAGGTTCTGGAGAGAATGTACAAGTCTTTTATTGAACTATAATTTAAAAAATGATAAATTCATTTATAATCTTGAAAAACAAATTAAGTCAAATAATAAACATTTAATTAACAGTGAAATATTATAATTAAAATTTTAAATAAAATTTTAAATAGATTTTTAAATGAAAGCTAACACTCTAGTTTGTCTTATAGACGAAGTTTCTTTAAATAGATTTTTAGCAACAAGCGGTTTTATGCTTGAAAAGATGAGCAAAAATTTTAAAGAAATTTTTATACTCAATTTTGTAGATTATAAAAAAAAATTCAACTTTTTTATTGATCTTAACAAAGAAGTAAAAGCAGAAAAAAAAGAAGTGTCCCCATTCAAATTACCAAAAAATATAAAGTTAATTAACATAAAAAGTGACAAAGATTTTACTAAATTTTGTATATATAGAAATGTTATAGGTATCGATCTCTTGGGTAGAAGGCTTGTTGATCTTCCCATCCATTTGTTACTTGCAAAAAATGATGTAAAATTAATACAAATATCAAATATTGGAAATATACAATTTACATTAAAAATAGATAAGTCATCTTTAATCAAAGGTCTAAAGTATCATTTAGATAAAAAAGTTTCAAAGTATCTTTACTACTTATTAGCAAATCTGTTTTTGATACCCAAAATAGAAATAAGATTTATTTCTAATGCTAATATTTTAGAAAATATTAATAATAATTTGATAAAAAAAATTTTTCATAAATATAAATTTTTTATCACAAAAAGAATAATAAATGTTAATAGTATTTCATTTGATCAATTTCATTCAAACAAAAACAAATTAAGTGAAAATTATATAGTTTTTTTAGATCACGATTTAGCTTCTCCAGATGATCAGTATTTTGGCCACAAAAAAATCAACGAAAAAAAACATTTTACTGAATTAAAAGTTTTTTTAGAGGATTTATCTCAAACTTTTAAAAAAAAAGTTATTGTTACTATTCATCCAAGAGATAAGTTGTCATTAAAAAAAAAAATCTTTTCGAATTTTAAAGTTGTTAAATACCAAACGCGTGATTATATAAACAAAGCATTTTTAGTAGTTTTTTTTGAGTCCAGTGCAATTGTAAATGCAATTCTGCTGAAAAAAAAAATTATAACAATTACGTCTGATTATTTAAATGAAAACTTGAAACTTGGGAGTAAACGATATCAAAATCAAGTAGGCATTTATCATTTAAATGTGCAAAATAGATTAAATTTTGATAAAAAGACTCTTATAAAAGAGTTAAATAAATCAAAAGTAAAGTATAAAAATTTTATTAACACTTATATTGGGCCAGATAAAAATAGAATAGGTTATAAAAAAATCATAAAAATTATGAAAAATGAATTGTTAAAAAATTAAATAATGCGAATTAAATATCTTTTAAAAAGACTAGTTTTTAATTTTAAAAATGAAAATTTTATTACAGTAATAAAAAAAATTATTAAAACTATTTTCTCTTCAAATAAAATTGATCTTGATCAATTAAAACTGGATGAAAATATTTCATTAGACGACTTATTTATTAAATTTGGAAGTGACAAAGGCTCATTAGATGGGAAAAAAACTTATTCATTTTTAAAACTCAAAGATAAAAATAAATTTTCTAATTATTTTGAATGGATTAATCGAGATAAATTAAAAAAGTTTGATTATCAACTTGGTCAAAATTCTAGTCCAATTTATGAAAAATATTTTTCTGAAATTAGACTCAAAAATTTAAGGATTTTAGAAATAGGTACAGCAAATGGTCACTCTGTTGCGAGTTTTTTTTATTATTTTCCAAACTCAAAAATTTTCACGATAGATATAAAGAAAAGTTTTCATTTTTTTTATAAAAGTGAAAGAATTTATTTTGAAACTGTAGATTGCATGAATGATCAAAGTGTAAAGAATTTTATTTCTAAATTTGGAGGATTTGACATAATCATAGATGACTCAGATCATACTCATCCAACGTTTTTAAAAAATATCAAAAATTTTTATCCATCACTTAATTCTGGTGGTCTTTACTTTTTAGAAGATTTTAAATATGCAGATCAAGATTTGTTAATGATTAGAAATTACAATGAAAAATTTGGAAAAAAAGTCATGATGCAATTTACAATGACAATGGA
>Ga0114997_10000541_pt1 | contig 30946 bp, 29 predicted proteins | sample ArcticOcean_MG_C_2_FD_87045 | JGI IMG/M metagenome (GOLD analysis project Ga0114997, IMG submission 87045) | Marine microbial communities from western Arctic Ocean - ArcticOcean_MG_CB4_136 | ecosystem: Environmental > Aquatic > Marine > Oceanic | place: Arctic Ocean: Canada Basin | collected... | reverse complement strand
AGAGATTGCTGATGCACTAGAAGGGACTGACAAGATAGTTTTAGTAAAAAACCCTGTTAATCCAGATTTAGCTTTATGGCTTGGAGGTGTAGAAAGATTGTATACAGCTAATATTAAAAAAATAGGATTAATTCATAGAGGGTTTTCTACTTATGAAAAAACTAAATACAGAAACATTCCTGAATGGCAGATTGCTATTGAAGTTCAAAATAAATTTCCAGATCTTCCTATGATTTGCGACCCTTCTCATATAACTGGGCGAAGAGATTTGATTTTTGATGTCTCTCAAACAGCCTTAGATTTAAATTTCGATGGTTTAATGATTGAATCTCATTGGGATCCAGATAATGCTTGGAGTGATGCTAGCCAACAAGTTACCCCTTCACGTTTAATTGAAATAATGAATCAATTAAAAATTAGAAAAGAAAGTAATCAGGAAGAAGATTATAAATCTAAACTTGAAAATTACAGAACTCAAATAGACGTTTTTGATCAAAATTTATTAGATACAATGGGAAAAAGAATGAAGATTTCAGAAGAAATTGGATCTTTAAAAAAATCTAAAAACGTTGCTGTTTTACAGAATAAAAGATGGAATGAAATTTTAGGTAAAATGATTTTAGAGGGGAAAGAAAAGGGTTTATCCGAAGAGTTTACTCTTAAAATATTTAAAGCGATCCATCAAGAATCAATTAATCATCAGGAAAAAATAATTAATTCATAATAATTTTATAGCCGATTTTTTTCAGTCGGCTTTTTTTATTACAAGGCTTTTTTTTATTCTATTTACAGCTTCGTTAAGGTCATTAACAGAGGCAGCGTAAGAAATTCGAATACAGTTATTGTTTCCAAAATCTTCACCGCTTACTGTAGCAACTTGAGCCTCTTCTAAAAGGTGCAACGCAAAATCATTAGAATTTTCAATAATTTTATTGTGTAATGTTTTTCCGAAATAATATGAAATATCTGGAAAAACGTAAAACGCACCATCTGGTTTATTTAGTTTAAAACCAGGAATATCGGAGAGTAAATTCATGATTAACTTTCTTCTATTATTAAATTCATCTACCATGTATTTTATTTTATTTACTGGAGCATCAAGAGCTGTAATAGTAGCTCTTTGAGCAATACAATTAGCTCCACTAGTAATTTGCCCTTGCATTTTATTACATGCCTTTGAAATCCATTCAGGCGCACCAATGTATCCAATTCTCCAACCTGTCATTGCAAAAGCTTTAGCAACTCCATTTACAGTAATTGTTCGATTATATAATTCAGGTATTGCTGCAATACTAAAATGAGGTGTACCGTAGTTAATATGTTCATATATTTCGTCTGAAAGAATATAAACATTAGGATATTTCTCTAATACTTTTCCAATAGCACGATATTCTTCTTCTGTGAAGACACTTCCAGATGGATTATTAGGAGAATTAAAAATTATCAATTTCGTTTTAGAATTAATTGCTGAATCTAATTTCTCAGGTGTTATTTTATAATTATCTTCAATGCTAGAAGGTATTATTATTGATTTCGCTTCAGCTAATGTTGTAATTGCAGAATAACTCACCCAATATGGAGCTGGAAGAATAACCTCATCCCCAGGATTTAATAACACCAGACATACATTTGCTATAGATTGTTTGGCTCCAGTTGACACTACTACTTGAGAAGGAGAATATGTAAGATTATTATCTCGTTTAAATTTTTTACAAATAGATTCTTTAAGGTCAGTGTAGCCATCAACTGGAGAATATGAATTGTAATTATCATTTACTGCTTTAATTGCAGCTTGCTTAATAAATTCTGGCGTATTGAAATCTGGTTCCCCAAGGCTAAGCCCAATAACGTCTATTCCTTTATTTTTTAATTCCCGGGCTTTAGCAGCCATAGCTAATGTTGAAGAAGTTGGCAAGCTGATTATTCTGTCTGAAAGTGAATTCACGAAAAAAATCAATTAAGAGGGTTGAGCACCCATTAGTTTTAAAAATTTGAAATGCGAAAATAAAGCACTTTTAATAGTTTTGTATTCATTATAGGGTAAATTAAATTCTTTAGCTGTTTTTTTTACTATTCTAGCGATATCTGTATAATGAATATGACTAATATGAGGAAAAATATGGTGTTCAATTTGATGGTTAAGTCCACCAGTGAACCAATTTAAAAACTTACTTTTATTTGAAAAATTTACTGTTGTAAGCAATTGATGAATTGCCCATGTGTTTTTCATGGTTCCAGTATTTTTTTGAGGCATTGGCATTTGAGCGTCTTCAACAATATGAGCTAATTGAAAAATTAAACTTAAAATTATTCCAGCAGTATAATGCATGGCAAAAAACCCAATTAAAATTTTCCACCACACTATTTTTAAAAATGTAACAGGAATTATAATCCAAATTATAAGGTAAAGTATCTTAGTAAGGATTAAAATGCTCCATAATCTTGAAGGATTTAATATGGTTTTATAAGTGAGTCTTCTTTTTAGATATTTAGTCATGGTTATGAAGTCTGAAGTTATAGCCCAATTAATGGTCAATAAACCATAAGTAAAAATCGAATAGATGTGCTGAAAACGATGAAATGGAAGCCACTTACTGTGTTTAGAAAATCTAATAATACGCCCAGCTTCTAAATCTTCATCATGTCCATGAATATTTGTATATGTGTGATGAAGTAAATTATGTTTTATTTTCCAATTATAAACGTTTCCAGCTAATATGTAAATACTAGATCCCATTAATTTATTAACCCATTTTTTTTTAGAAAAGGATCCATGATTCCCATCATGCATGACATTCATTCCAACTCCAGCCATACCTATCCCAATAATTATAGCAAATAAAAGTTTGAACCATTGACTTGTGTCTAAGAAAAAAATAAGGATATAAGGGATTATAAAAACAGAAAACATGATAATTGTTTTTAAATAAAGTTTCCAATTTCCTGTTTTATCTTTTTTTTCAAATTTAAAATACTCATTAACCCTTTTATTTAATGTCTTAAAGAAATCGTGACGACCTATCCTTGAAAATCTAACTGCGCTATGACTATTATTCATAATTTTTAAAAAGTATTTATTTCTTTTCTATATTTGGTTGATAACAAAATTAGTACTTTTGAAATTATTAACAGAATATTTTCCTGATCTTTCTCCGATTCAATTAAATCAATTTGAAGTTTTAGAAGCTCTCTATTATTATTGGAATTCTAAAATAAATTTAATATCAAGAAAAGACATTAGTTTTTTTTACGAAAAACACGTGCTACACTCTTTAAGTATCGCAAAAGTAATAAGATTTAAACCCTTAAGTGAGGTTTTAGATGTTGGAACTGGTGGAGGGTTTCCCGGTATTCCTCTTGCTATTCTTTTCCCTAATACCAAGTTTTATCTTATTGATAGTATTGGTAGAAAACTTAAAGTTGTTAATAAAATTTCAAATTCTTTAAAACTTAAAAATATTGAAATAAAGAATATAAATGCTAAAAATTTTAACAGAAAAGTTGACTTTGTTATTAGCAGAGCAGTAACCTCAATGGATAAGTTTGTGCCGCTGATTATTAATAATTTTAAGATTAAAAATAAACACAAATTAAAAAATGGTATTTTATGCCTTAAGGGTGGTGATCTAAATGAAGAATTAATAAATTTCCCTAAATCTAAAGAATATGAAATTTCATTTTTTTTTAAGGAGTCTTTTTTTTATAAAAAAAAAGTAGTCTATATTTCGTTTTAATTTAAGATAAAATCTGCATTTAATTTAAATAAAGGAATTTCAACATTAAAATTTTTGGTCGTTGTAAAATTAACCATAGTAAAAAACCCTTTCATTCCTCCGATTGCTGAAGTTATTAGACAGCCAGATTCATATTTAAACTTTTTTCCTGAGAAAATGACTGGTCTTTCTCCGACTACTCCATTTCCTTCAATATAATATGGGTTTTTATTTGCTTCTATTATCTTCCAACTACGTGTAAGTAATTTTACGGAATCTTTACTTTGATTTTTAATTTCAATTCGATAGGCAAAAGCATAATGAATTATTTTATTTTTAAGGAAACTTCCTTTAAAATCAACAATTATAGAAATTTTTATTCCTCGAGTAACCTGTTCAACCACAGTAAAATTAACTTTAAAGTTAATTTACTTAAAAAATAATTAATATCTAATAATTTTCAAAATTAATTGAAGTTGATAATTTAAATGAATTGGGTTTGCTAACCCCTATTAATTGATCATTAATATTTCCGATAGGGCGATAATAAATAAATATTTGAAAAGTATTTTCGGAATTATAATGAGATCCACTGATTTTATTTTTTTTTAAAACATTTTCACCTATTTTGCTAACGTATTTGTAATTGTAAAACCCTTGTTTTAAAGTGATATCACTTTCGTATATTTCTAAACCTGGATTAAAAATCATTATATTTTCATCACTTAATGAGTAGTTGTTGAATTTTCCATAAACATAAATATTTTCATCTTCAAAAATTTTATTTTTTGATAGACTAAAATGCACCTGTGTATAGTCAGCTTCAGTTTTATTGTCAAAGCCAGATAATGTTCTAACTCTGAAATCTCCATTTATGTCTTGAGTGTTACTGTAAGGGTATAGATTACGCTCAACATTAGTATGTAAATATGTTTGATATTGTGTCTCATTGCTAACAAAACTAATATTTTGAGATTCTGCTAATATATCCTTAGTATCGAAGAAATAGTATTCGTTACCGCCTTCAAATAGAAGTTCTAGATCTTGATAAAATTGTAATTCTTGGTTAATTATAAATTGAGGTTTTATGTTTTGTATAGAAAAATCCCATTGATAATTTTGTAGAATAACAACTTTAATATCATTCTGAGGGTTTTGAAAGCTAATATTTAAAGGTTTAACATTGAATTTTATTGCTTGATGAGTAGTGAATTTTTTTAAATCTAAAGAGCTTGTAATTGCTGAATTAACAATTGCGTTATTACTAAAAATTAAAAATTTTCTAGAAAATACTACGATGTCATTTTGATCATAAATTTCAATCATATAATTTCCAGTTAATAAAAACTTAGTTTTTTCATTTGGTAATTCAAGCTCGTAATGAGTATAACTTTGTTTAGTTCCGAAAGAGCTTTTGAAATTGGATATTCTTTGATTATCAAAACCAGTAATGAAATCATTTTTAAAGAGCCCTGAGGGCGACCAGTCGTGGTTAAAGTATGATATTTTGTAATAAAAATCCTGATCTGAACCTCTAAGGTCATCAAAAGACAAAAAAAGCGGTTCGTTTAGTTTTATAATCGGAAATTGATCAATCTCATCTTTGCTATTAAAGATAATTGTTTTTATAAAATTAGGTGGATTAATCTCTTCTGAAATCTGAGAAAATACGGAACACTGACTTATAAGAATTAAGCAAATAAACAATAATTTAAACATTGAATACATTTAATAAAGTTACATAATAATTTGAATTACCTTTACGATATTGAATCCATATTTTTTAAAATTACCACATGAGCTATTTAGAATCATAATAAATAATAGAAAATACTCTTATAAGGCTTTTCAGTAAACTTTATTAATTAGTAAATTTGCATGATTTTTCAAACTAATAGTTATATATGCTAAAAAAAATTCGTATCCGTCGAGGAGTTAATTTAAACATCGATGGAGAGGCTGATAAGATTTTAGTTGAACTCCCTAGTTCTAAGACAATTGCAATAAAACCTTCTGATTTTTTCACAATAGTTCCAAAATTATTAGTTAAAGAAGGGGAAGCCGTTAAAGCTGGTTCTCCTTTGTTTTTTTCAAAAAACAATCCAAGAATAAATTTTGTTTCACCTGTTTCTGGATTTATTAAAGCTGTAGTTAGAGGTTCTAAAAGAAAAATCACTGAAGTTATTATAGCTTCAAACGATAGAGATGATGCTATTATTTTTGATATTGACAATTATCATAAATTTTCTGCGGAAAAAATTAAGGAAATTCTACTACAAAGCGGTAATTGGCCTTTTATCAAGCAACGTCCATATGATATAATTGCTTCTCCCCAAGATACTCCAAAGTCTATATTCATATCTTGTTTCAGCACAGTTCCTTTAGCTGTGGATTATGATTTTTTGTTAAAAAACAATAAAGAAGATTTTCAATTAGGTGTAAATATTTTAAATAAATTAACATCTGGTATAGTTAATTTAGGACTTGATGATTCATTTAATGGATTTTTTAATAACATTAAAAATGCCCAAAAAATTTCAGTTAGTGGGCCTCACCCTTCTGGAAATGTAGGTGTTCAAATCCATAAAATAGATCCAATAAATTATGGAGATAAAGTTTGGACTATTAACCCTGAAGACGTTGCTAACATCGGATCTTTTTTTAAATCCGGTAAATATACAGCTAAAAGAACTATTGCAGTTGTTGGAAATTCAGTTGGAAAACCTCAATATTACAATACAATTATTGGTAGCTCTATTTCTAATCTTTTAGATCATTCTAAAATAAACTATAAGATCAAGAATCGTTTTATTAATGGTGATGTGCTTTCTGGTTCGACTGTTGGTTTAGATAATTACATAGGATATTACAACAACCTTTTTTCTGTAATACCTGAAGGAGATGTTTATCGTTTCTTGGGCTGGATTCCCTTTGTTGATAATCACATTCTAAGTTTATCTCGGACTTCCTTTTCGTGGATTTTTTCAAAAAAGAAATTTAATGTTAACACAAATATGAACGGTGAAGAAAGGGCTCTTGTTGTAACCGGTGAAATGGAAAAAGTTTTTCCTATGGATATTTTTCCTATGCAATTAATTAAAGCTTGCCTAAATGAAGATATAGAAAAAATGGAATTTTTAGGGATTTATGAAGTTGTTCCAGAAGATTTTGCTTTAATTGATTATGGATCTACTTCCAAAATTGAGGCTCAGAAAATAATTAGAGATGGTATTGAATTAATGATTAATGAAGTAGGATAAAAAAATATTATGGAAGCTTTAAGAAGATTAATAGATCAATTAAAAAAACCTTTTGGAAAGGGAGAAAAGCTTGAAAAGTTTGCACCCGCTATTAATGCGTTTGACACCCTATTGTTTGTCCCTAACCACACTACGAAAACAGGAGCTCATATAAGAGACTCTGTTGATCTTAAGCGAACGATGGTTACTGTTATAATTGCACTTATGCCAGCTTTAATTTATGGTATATATAATACTGGATATCAACATTTCTATCAGATAGGCGAGAATTTTACTTTTTTAGATGCTTTTATTCATGGAGCATGGAAAATAGTGCCAATGATTTTAGTATCCTATATTGTTGGATTAATAATTGAATTTGGGTTTGCAGTATATAGAGGTCATGAAGTAAATGAAGGCTATTTAGTTACAGGACTTTTAATTCCAATGATTATGCCTGTAGACATCCCTTTATGGATGGTTGCTTTATCTGTAGCTTTTGCAGTTTTTGTAGCTAAAGAGGCTTTTGGCGGAACTGGAATGAACATACTTAATCCTGCTTTAACAGCTAGAGCTTTTGCTTTTTTCGCTTACCCTACATACATGTCAGGCAATAAAGTTTGGGTTTCAGAGGCAACAACTGTAGATGCAATTTCAGGTGAAACTATTTTAGGTTCCCTTGCTGCTGGAAATAAAATAGATTATTCTATTTTAGAAATGTTTTATGGTTCAATTCCAGGTTCAATTGCGGAAACCTCTACACTTTGGATTCTTGTAGGAGGTTTGATCTTGATATTAACTGGAGTAGGAAGTTGGAGAATTATTTTTGGCGGAATAATTGGAGCATCATTTATGGGGATTTTATTTAATATTTGGAGCGCTAATGAATTAATGGCTTTTCATTGGCTAAATCATTTATTTGTAGGGGGGTTTTCTTTTGGAATTATATTTATGGCTACTGATCCTGTATCTGGAACTCAAACTTCAAAAGGAAAATGGATTTATGGTGTTTTAATTGGAATCTTTTGTATAATGATTAGAGTTTTTAATCCTGCATATCCTGAAGGAGTTATGCTTGCAATACTATTAATGAATGTATTTGCTCCGACTATTGATCATTATGTAATAGAGAAAAATATTTTAAAAAGAAAGAAAAGATGGGCTTTAGCTCAAATTAATAATGTTAAAAATGAATAGAGATAGTAATTCATATACTTTTTTGTTTGCTACAATTATGGTTTTTATAGTGGCCTCAACTTTAGCTTTTACAGCATCATCCTTAAAAAAAAAGCAAGATGAAAATGTTCGTAAAGAGCAAATGCAAAATATACTATCTACAATTGGAATTGCAATAGATAGAGATGGAGCAGAAGAGTTGTATGATAAATACATAACTGAGCAAATTTCACTTAGACAAGATGGAACAGTAGATTCTAAAATTAATGCATTTAATATTTCTCTTAAAAAAGAAACCAGAAAACCCTTAAAAGAACAGCGTTTTCCTATTTATGTGGCTAATGTAATCGATTCAAAATATTATATAGTTCCTTTAATTGGTTCAGGACTTTGGGATGTTATATGGGGATATCTTGCGCTTGAAGAAGATATGCGGACAATTAAGGGGGCTGTATTTGATCACAAAGGAGAAACAGCTGGATTAGGCGCCGAAATAACTCAGAATTGGTTTCAGGAAAGTTTTAAGGGCGAAAAAATAATCAATTCGGATGATATACTTGTTGGTATATCAGTTTCTAAAACAAATAATGACTCTAAAGGTTTAGACAAAGATGATCATGAAGTTGATGCTATTTCTGGAGCAACTATAACAGGAGATGGTGTAACTGATATGATCTTAGGTAGACTAAAATATTATATGACTTATTTCGATATTATAAAAAAAGAAGTTATAAAAAAAGATGAAATTGATTCTGATAATAAAATCATTGCTTTAAAATAAAAATTATGTCAAAGGCTTTAAAACCAGTTATTAAATCAAGTTTATTTTTTATAAATAAAAACAATGAGCCACTTTTTTCAAAAAAAAACAGAGCTCTTCTAAGCGACCCAATGGATGACAATAATCCTATTACCGTTCAGGTTTTAGGTGTTTGTTCTGCTCTAGCTATTACTGTTCAACTTAAACCTGCAATTGTTATGACTATATCAGTTATGGTGGTTATGGGAGCGAGTAATGTTATTATTTCGTTACTAAGAAATTTGATTCCAAATAGAATTAGAATAATTGTTCAGCTAGTAGTTGTTGCTTCTATGGTTGCATTGGTAGATCAGGTGCTCAAAGCTTTTGCTTATGATGTATATAAAGAGCTTTCTATTTTTATTGGTTTAATAATAACTAATTGTATTGTGATGGGAAGATTAGAGGCTTTTGCTTTAGGTAATGGCGTATGGAAATCTTTTTTAGATGGAATTGGTAATGCTGCAGGATATGGATTTATTTTAATCATTGTTGCTTTTTTTAGAGAGCTTTTAGGTTCAGGGAAATTATATGGTTATCAAGTGATACCTGACTTATTTTATGAAATGGGTTATGAAAATAATGGTCTAATGTTATTGTCTCCGATGGCGTTAATTACAGTAGGTATTTTTATTTGGATACAGCGCTCAAGAAATAGAAAATTAATTGAAAAAAATTAATAAGTATGGAAGGATACATTAACTTATTCGTGAAAAGTATTTTTATTGAAAATATGATATTTGCATATTTTTTAGGTATGTGTTCGTATTTAGCTGTTTCTAAAACTGTAAAAACTGCTACTGGACTTGGACTGGCAGTTATTTTTGTTCTATCAATCACAGTACCTATTAACTTTCTTTTAGACACATATCTCTTAAAACCAGGAGCTTTGTCATGGCTGGGTTCACAATATGAATATTTAGATTTAAGCTTTTTAAGCTTTATTATGTTCATTGCCGTTATAGCTTCTATGGTTCAGTTGGTTGAAATGATAGTTGAAAAATTTTCTCCTGAACTTTACGGAGCTCTAGGGATATTTTTACCTTTAATAGCGGTTAATTGTGCAATTTTAGGAGGTTCTCTTTTTATGCAACAAAAAGATTTTTCCGGAGTTTTCGAATCTAGTGTTTATGGTTTTGGCTCTGGAATAGGCTGGTTTTTAGCAATTATAGCGATAGCTTCAATTAGAGAAAAAATTGCTTACTCAAATATTCCCGCTCCACTTCGTGGTTTAGGCATTACATTTATAATAACTGGCCTTATGGCTATAGGATTTATGAGTTTTATGGGTATTAAATTATAACAATTGATATGGATTACACTATAATCTTAGCGAGTATTATCGTTTTTTTAGGAATTACATTTCTACTCGTAGGAATGTTACTAGGAGTAAAAGCTAAATTACTTCCTTCAGGACCTGTAGTGCTTAGTATTAATCAAGAAGAGAGTCTTGAAGTTTCTTCTGGAAGCACTTTACTAAATACTCTTAGTGACAATAAGATATTCCTTCCTTCTGCCTGTGGTGGTGGTGGAACATGTATTCAATGTAAATGTCAAATTATATCTGGTGGTGGCGATATATTACAAACTGAAAAACCGCATTTTTCAAGAAAAGAAATTTCTGAAGGTTGGAGGCTTGGTTGCCAAGTTAAGGTAAAGGAGAATATGGTTATAAAAGTTCCGGAAGAAGTTTTTGGAATTAAAAAATGGGAAGCTACTGTTGTTAGAAATTGGAATGTCGCTTCTTTTATTAAAGAATTTGTGGTTAAATTGCCTGATGAAATGAATTATAAAGCCGGCGGATATATTCAAATCGAAATTCCAGAAGGAGATATAAAATATTCTGATATTGATGTTTCTGCTCATCCTGAAGAACATCCTGGAGAATCTGATAAGTTTAAAATGGAGTGGGATAGTTTTAATTTATGGCCTTTAGTGATGAAGAATCCTGAGTTAGTTGAAAGAGCATATTCTATGGCTTCTTATCCTGCTGAGGGAAGAGAAGTCATGTTAAATGTTAGAATAGCTACTCCTCCATGGGATAGAACCAAAAACGGATGGATGGATGTTAATCCCGGTATCGCATCTTCATATATTTTCGCAAAAAAACCTGGCGATAAAGTCATTGTTTCAGGACCTTTTGGCGAATTTTTCATTAACGACTCTGATTCTGAGATGTTGTATGTTGGAGGTGGAGCAGGAATGGCTCCGATGAGATCACATTTATATGAATTATTTAGGACTATTAAAACTGGAAGAAAAGTTACTTTTTGGTACGGAGGAAGATCTAAAAGAGAATTATTTTATCTTGAACATTTCAGAGCTTTAGAAAAAGACTATACAAATTTTAAATTCTATGTAGCACTTTCTGAGCCTTTAGAAGAAGATAATTGGATTCTCAAAGATAGTATTAATGGAAAAGGAGATGGTTTTAAAGGATTTGTTCATCAAGTAGTTATTGATAATTATCTTTTATCGCATGAATCGCCAGAAGACATTGAAGTATACTTTTGCGGGCCTCCTCTTATGAACCAGGCAATTGAAAAAATGGCCGATGACTTTGGAATACCTCCTGAAAATATTCGTTTTGATGATTTTGGGGGATAAAATCTAATATCCAAAAACATCTTTTAACGATACTTCTTTTACCAATCCATATTTTTTTAGATCTTGAAGATTAATCTTATCTTTATCTCCAATTAATATTGTGGTATATTTTTTATTTTTTATATTTTCTTCATGAAAGCTCTTTAAATCTTTGAAACTTAAATTTTTCACTTCATCATAAATGTTTTTTCTTATATCATATTCTATTCCCTTGTCCTCAGCATCTATAAAATTCCATATAACAGATGACTTTGTTATTCTTTCACTTTCAATCTTATTTAAGATAGCTTTTTTAGCAATATTAAATGCTTCTATTGATTCTGGTAGATTATTCATTAATTGAAGCATAGCCTTCATCGCTTCTTTTTGTTTATCGGATTGAGTTCCAATATATGCTAACATTGCATCATGACGATTAGGTTTACTTGCTTGTATATATGCAGAATAAACGGAATAGGCCAAACCTTGGGCTTCTCTAATTTCTTGAAAAACAATACTTCCCATGCCACTTCCAAAATAATTATTAAACATTTGAATTGCTGCAGATTTATTAGTGTCAAGAAGTTCTAGACGATTTATAATCATAAATTCCGTCTGAACCATATCAAAATTTGTCCAAAAAACTTTATTTTCATTTGTTGGAAGTTGTTTGTATTCTTTAATTTTTGCTAAAGATTTAAACTGTTCTTTAACAGGGTGATATTTTTTTAGAATATATTTTAACTTTTCTGTATTTTGTTTTCCATAATAAAGAATTCTATGAGGAAATTGATTTAGATTTTTGATCACTTTATTTAGATCTTTAGAAGTTATTTTTTTTAAATCCTTTTCAGTTAGAACATCTGAAAAAGGGTTTTGAGAGCCATAGCGAGCATAATTAAGTAAGCCTCTCTGTAAGATTGTATTTTTATCTGTTTTTTGATTCATCCTAGTTTTTAGAATTCGCCCAATTAATTGTTTAACATTTTCTTCTTTGCCAACGGGATTGGCCATTACTTCTTCAAGTACTTTTATAGCTTTTTCCATAGACTTGTCAAGGCCTGACAAAGTAACATATGTTTTGTTTTGTGAAGTATTAACAGAAAAACTGCAGCCTAGTTTATAGAATTCTTTTTGTAATTCTTCTGCATTAAATTTAGTGGTTCCAACTAAAGGGAGATACCTTCCAATTAGGGGCATCAGCGGCTCATAATTTTTCCCAAAATCAAATAAATAAACTAATTCAAATAATTCATTTTCATCATTAACTTTTGATAGAATTTTAATAGGACCTATACTATCATGGCTTATGTCTCTTTCATAATTTAAAAACACAGGCTTTATCTTATCAATATATGTATTTTCTATTTTCTTATGGAGTTCAGATTTTTTTTCTCTATTAAGCGCTACTTTAGTTATTTCAGGTTTGTTAATCTTATAGAGATTTTTATCCTTACCAACTCTTTTGTATATAACCACATAATTATTGTTGTAATTTTTCTTTACAAAATCAACTACTTGATTTTTTGTAATTTTCTCCATTTGATCAAACTTCTGTAAATAATCACTCCATGAAATTTCATTAATATAGGATCTCATCATCTGAGTTGTCCTAAATCTATTTGATTGCAAAGACCCCATTAACTTAGTTTTATAGTCATTTACAACTGCCTGTATTAACCAATCCTCAAATTCACCTTTTTTAATTAATTCAATTTGATCTAGTATTAACGACTCAACATCTTCTAATGTTTGACCTTGTTTAGGTTTTCCAAATAAATTGTGCACACTATAATCTTTATAATCCAAAATGGTTGACCCAGCTGACAAAACAGTTTGTTTTTGCATTAAATTAAGGTCAATTAATCCAGCTTTTCCATTATTTAAAAGCATATCAATCAAACTAATCATTAGATTATCATAAGAACCTATACCGTTAAATCGAAATCCGATTTCCAGATTTTCTTCTTTTGGACCATAAACTTCTGACCTAACTATTTTATTAATTGCAGCCTCTTCACTTTTGTTCCAAATAGGTAATTTTGAATTGGGAATCAATGAACCAAAATGTTTATCAATCAATTTAATGGTCTCAGAATAGTCTAATTCTCCACTTATAGAAATGGACATATTATTGGATCGATAATAAGTTTTGAAATATTTTTTTATTTCTGTGATTGATGGGTTTTTTAGATGTTCGATAGTTCCAAGGACAGATTGGGTTCCATATTGATGAGAAGGAAATAAATTACGCATCAATTCTTCATGGGTTTTTCGATCATCGTTATCTAGTGCTCTATTTTTTTCTTCATATACTGACTCTAATTCAGTATGAAAAAGGCGACTTGTTATTTGTTGAAATCGAATACCTTCTAGTTCTAAAAAACGAGGTAATTCATTTGATGGGATTTCTACAGTATATATTGTGTAGTCATTATGTGTCCCAGCATTAAGTCCTTTTTCTCCTAATTGAGACATTATCTTATCATATTCACCTGCAATAGCAAATTTTGATGCTTCGTTTGAAATTGAATCAATTTTCTTATAAAATAGACTTCTTTTTTTAGGATCAGTAATTTTAGAATATTCATTAAAGTATTTTTCAATTGAGTCAAGTAAAGGTTTTTCTTTTTCAAAATCTTGAGTTCCAAAATATTGATTTCCTTTAAACATTATATGTTCAAGATAGTGAGCTAATCCAGTATTATTTTTTGGGTCATTTTTTCCTCCTGCTTTTATAGACGTTAGGACATGAACTCTAGGTGCATTTTTATAGTTACTTAAGTATACTTTTAATCCATTTTCTAGTGTATAAATTCTGGCTTTAAGTGGATCGCCAACTACATATTCGTATTCATATCCATTTTCATTTTTTTTCTTAGTTTCATATTTTTGTGGAGAGCAAGAATAAAAGGTTAAACTAATTGTAATTAATAAAAAAAATAATTGTCTCATAATTAAATCATAAAAAATAGTATAACTCAAAAATACTAAAAATAAACACCATACTGATTTAATAGCTTAATTTTGTAATTAATGAAAAAGTTGACAAAGCAGGATATTCATAATTTAGTAATGGAGATTGCTGGAAATTCTTTAAAAAATGAAGGTTATGAATTTTTAACAGTTAATTCTAAATTGGAAAAAGACCCTCAATTTGTTTCCACAAAAAATAAGCAGTTACATTTTATAATAGTAAGGGCAATTGATTATCCTGAAAATCCTGTAAAATATGATTGTCACTTCATGAGTAATATTTTTTTTCATGCAATTAAGTTTAAGGCCAGAACACATTATGCAGGAGTAGGCTTAGCAAAAGCAAATGAATTTAATAAAGAGATAGTTTATGATTCTTCATATGCTATAAATTTTAATGGTTTACAAGAAATTATTTTAAATGAAAAAATATAATTTATTTTTACTTATATTGATAATATCTCTTTCTTGTAGCGATTCAAATAAAATTGAAATGCATAATGGTTTTGAATTAGGCACTTTTTATAGAATTCAACGTCAATCTTTAAATTATAATCATGAAAGAATTCAAAATGGCATTGATTCTTTATTTAGGGTTATTAATTTGTCAATGTCCACTTATATTCCAAGTTCTAAAATCAGTAGAATAAATAATGGTGATAGTAGTATTATAGTTGATGCGCATTTTGTAAAAGTATTTAAGAAATCAACTGAGGTGTTTTTATTAACAAATGGTTATTTTGATCCAACTGTAGGTTCTTGGGTTAATGCATATGGGTTTGGACCTGAAAATGAATTAAAAAATATATCAGACTCTCAAAGAGATAGCATTCAAAAGTTAATTGGATGGAATAAGATAAGTTTAACAATAGATAATAAAATATTAAAACAAGATCCTAATATTTATATAGATTTTAATTCATTGGCAAAAGGTTATATGATTGATGTTATTAATCAATACTTATTAAAATTAGGAAGTAAAAATCATTTAATTGAAATTGGAGGGGAGATAATAGCTTGCGGTAAAAATCCAAAATCTAAAAAAAACTGGAAAATTGCAATTGAAAATCCACTTCAAAAAGAAGATAGAGTAATAATAAAAGTATTACCCATTATAAATAAAGCTATAGCAACATCTGGTAATTACAGAAAGTTTAGAATCGATTCTTTAACTGGAAAAAAATACGTTCATTTAATTGACCCAATTACGGGAATTCCAGTAAAATCATCTATTTTAAGCGTATCAGTAAAAGCAAATGATTGCATGACCGCTGATGCTTTTGCAACTTCATTAATGGTTATGAATCTTAAAATGGGCATTAAAATAGTTGAAGAGAATTCTAGCATTGAAGCTTATTGGATAGTTTCTGAAGGAGATCAATTAAAGCAGATATTTTCAAAAAATTGGTAAATATTTTTAATTTTTATAAACTATGGGGATTTTTTCTTTTTTTGGAAGACAATAAAGTTCACATGTTTTTTTATCTAATGAAGCTAGATAGTCTAATGGGTTTACGTCAAAGCCTACCGAAGCTAAAAGCTTAAAGTAGTCCTTTCCGTATATACGAACGTGATCGTACTGGCCGAAGACCTCAGTTCGTTTTTTAAAATCTTTAATTTCATTGTTCTCATATGATCTTTCTCTATCTAAATCAATTGGAACTTGCAAAATTCCAGTACCTCCTTTTTTCAATACTCTATAAATCTCTTTAAGGGCCATAACGTGATCATTGATGTGTTCTAAAACATGATTACAAAGTATAAGATCAAATGTATTATCATTGAAAGGTAAGTTGCATAAATCAGCTTTGATGTCTGCCAATGGAGAATTTAGATCAATGGTTGTGTAATTCCAATAATTAATTTTTTTAAATTTTTTATAAAAAATTTGTTCCGGAGCGACATGTAGCACTTTTAATTTTTCGTTTATAAAATTAGTTTCCTTATAAAGATATAGCCATAAATATCTATGTCTTTCAAGGGAAAAAGTTCCTGGACAGAGTGCGTTTTTTCTAATATTTTTATAACCATAAGGGAGGAATTTTCTATAACTACTTCCGTCTATTGGATCTATAAAGGTGTTTCCTTTAAAATATATTTTTAAAATAGGTTGTAAAAAAAGACTTATTTTAATCAACCAGGTTCTTGGAAAGAAATTTAATATTATTTTATATGCTAAATCCATATTATTTACTTGAAAACCGTACTTCTTCGTCACTAATTATTCCTAATGCTTCATGTATATATTTAAAAGTTGATAAAAGTTCTGGATTTCCATCAATAAGAGCAACATTGTGCTCAAAATGAGCGCTTGGAAGATTATCTAAAGTTAAAATAGTCCAACCGTCTTTAAGTTGTTTTATTTTGCGAGTCCCTTGATTTATCATTGGTTCAATCGCTAAAACCATTCCATTTAAAAATTTTTTCCCTCTTCCTCTTTTTCCATAATTTGGAATTTCAGGACCTTCATGCATTGTTTTCCCTAGTCCATGGCCTACTAATTCTCTAACAACACCAAATCCTTTGTTTTCTGTATATTCCTGAATAGCATATCCTAAATCTCCAACTCTATTATTGACTCTAAATTCATTAATACCTATGTATAAAGACTCTTTGGTTACTTTTAATAGATTTTTAGTTTTTGGATCAATATCGCCTATAGGAAATGTATATGCATGATCGCCATAATATTCGTTTTTCAATGCACCACAATCAATGGAAAGAATATCTCCTTCTTTTAATGGAATTTTATTTGGAATGCCATGAACAACTTGATCGTTAGGGCTTAAGCACAATGTATTTGGAAAATTATAGAGACCTAAAAAACCTGGTTCAGCCCCATGGTCCCTAATAAAACTTTCAGCTCTCGCGTCTAATTCTAAACCAGTTATACCTGGTTTAATTTCGGCTGCTAACATCCCTAAAGCTTTAGAAACTATTAAGGCGCTTTCTCGCATTATCTCTATTTCTTCTAGATTTTTTAAAACAATACGACTCATTGAAAATATGCGTGTTTGTAATCGTCAGTACTTAATATTTTAAAAACATCTTTTTCTAATGTTTCTAGGGGAAATTCAACGATTCTATTAAGCTCTATATTGTTTTTATAAAAAATAAATGTTGGTATATTAGTTATGTTTAATCCTTTTTCAAATTTTTCAAGTGTTGTTTTGTTTTCAGACATACTAATAATTTCTATTGATGATAAGTCATAATCAATTGATTTTAGTATATCAAATAAAATAGGGATTTCTCTTTTACTATCTTCACACCAAGTTCCCATGAAAATCTTAATCTTTATATTTATTACTATTGGAGCTAATTCTAAAAGTATTTTACTATCCATTGGTTTATATTTTTTTAAAAACCAATCTTGTGAAAAATAAATAAGCTGATCATGATTTATTTTTCCTAAAAGAATTTTTTCACCTTCACTAGTTGTTGAAAGTAAATTTTTATCTATACTAGATGAAATGGAATTACATTTAGTATTAGTTATTATAATTAAAAATATTAATATTTTTTTCATAGTTATATTCATATTAATGATTCTTGCGTCATAGATGAAGGTTTTGAAACACCCATTAATTTTAAAATAGTTGGCGCTATATCACCTAAAACACCATTATTAATTTTTCGTTTTAGGTTATCTACTAATATTATGGGTACTGGATTAGTTGTATGAGAAGTATTAGGGCTTCCATCTTCATTAATCATTTTTTCACAATTCCCATGATCTGCAATAACAATACTAACATAATCTTTTTTTAAAGCTTCCTCGATTACAGCTTTGGCGCACTCATCTACTGCTTCACAAGCTTTAATTGCGGCTTTAAGATCTCCGGTATGCCCTACCATATCAGGATTAGCGAAATTCAAGCAAATAAAGTCAGCAGTTTCTTTTTGAATTTCAGGCATAATAGCATCTCTTATTTCATAAGCACTCATTTCAGGTTGAAGATCATAAGTTGCTACTTTTGGTGAAGGACATAGGATTCTTTTTTCCCCAATAAAAGGTTTTTCTCGGCCTCCATTAAAAAAAAAAGTAACGTGAGGGTATTTTTCAGTTTCAGCAATTCTGATTTGTGTTTTACCTTCTTTAGACAAGGCCTCCCCTAGAGTATCTTTGATGTTATCCTTATCAAAAATTACATTAATATTTTTGAAAGAACTATCGTAATTTGTCATAGTAACATAATGAAGTTTTAAAGGATGCATATTATATTCTTTATTAGCTTTTTGAGATAAAACTTTAGAAAGTTGTCTACCTCTATCAGTTCTAAAGTTGAAAAAAACAACTACATCATCATTTTCTATATTAGCAATTGGTTTTCCTTCATTATTTTCAGCGACAATAGGTTTAATAAATTCATCAGTGACACCTAGATCATAAGATTTTCGAATACTTTTAGATATATCTCTAGTTCTTTCTCCAATAGAATTAACAATCAAATCATAAGTTTTTTTAATTCTATCCCATCTATTGTCTCTATCCATAGCGTAATATCTACCAATAACTGTTGCTATTTGAACACAGCTGTTTTTTATTGTCTTTTGTATTTCATTTATGAGCTTTATACCAGAGTAGGGGTCAACATCTCTACCGTCAGTAAAAGCATGTAGAAATACATTTGAAACATGATTTTCATCAAAAATTTTTATTAAACTTTTAATGTGATCAATATGTGAATGAACTCCTCCATCAGAAACTAAACCTAACAAATGAATTTTCTTATTATTTTTTTTAGCATATTGAATTGCATTTAGCAGAATTTTTTCATCTTTTAAAGTATTTTTTTTAATTGCTAAATTTATTCTTGCTAGATCTTGATAAATAATCCTTCCAGCTCCTAGATTCATATGACCAACTTCGCTGTTGCCCATTTGACCTTTTGGAAGGCCAACACTTAATCCGTCTGTGAGTAATGTGTTGTGATTATAATTTCTGTAAAGATTCTTTATAAAAGGCGTTTTAGCTTGATCAACTGCAGAAACCTTAGGGTCTTTAGATATTCCCCATCCATCAAGAATCATTAAAAGGACTTTATTATGCATTTATATTTTTATTGTAAAGATAGTAATTCCCATTATCTCATTTGTCTTTTGATAAATCTATCATATCTTTATTAAATTATTAAAAATTATTTTATTTGAGAGAGGGATTAGTTTATAGATCTACAGGGAGTTGGTATAATGTTAAGGATTTAAATGGAGATTTTTTTTCTTGTCGTATTAAAGGCAAATTTCGTTCACAGGAAATAATAAGCACAAACCCTATTGCTGTTGGTGATATTGTCGATTTTATTGTAACAGAAGAAGACAATAGGTATGTTGGATTAATTCATAAAATTCATAAACGAAATAATTATATAGTTAGAAAGTCGGTCAATCTTTCTAAACAAATACATATTATAGCCGCTAATATTAATCAAGTTTTTTTATTTATTACACTAAATAATCCAAGGACACATTATGCTTTTATAGATCGATTTTTGGTAACAGCTAAAGCTTATCATGTTCCAGTATTACTTTTATTTAATAAAATTGATTCTTACGTAAAAGAAGAAAATGATCAATTAATAAAAATGATAAAAGTATATCAAGAAATTGGATATAAATGTCATAAAATATCTTGTTTTAGACCTAATGATATAAAAGTCGTTAGTAAATTGATGTTCAATAAAGTTAATATGTTTGCAGGTCATAGTGGAGTGGGAAAGTCAACTTTGTTAAATGCTATTGATCCAGATCTTGACATTAAAACAGCCCCTATTTCAGATCTTCATAAGAAGGGTCAACACACTACAACCTTTGCGCAAATGTATGATCTAGAAAATGGATCTAGAATAATAGACACTCCTGGGATCAAGGGATTTGGAGTTGTAGACATCAAGCCCAGAGAGTTAGGTGAATATTTTATTGAATTTGAATTATTTAAAAGAAAATGTAGGTTTAATGATTGCATTCATGTTGATGAGCCTGGGTGTGGAATTAAAGCTGCAGTAAATAAAAATAAAATATCTGAGTCTCGTTACAATAGCTATCTAAAATTATTGATTGATGATACGGTTTATAGATTTAAAATAAGCTAAGATGAGAGTTGTTATTCAGAGGGTTAAAGACGCGAGGGTTTTAGTTAAAAAGAAAATAGTTGGATCTATAAAGAAAGGGCTTTTGGTTTTTGTGGGTATTGAATCAAATGATTCTAATGAAGATTTAAACTGGATAGTAAATAAGGTTGTTAATTTAAGAATTTTTTCTGATGAATCGGGGGCCATGAATTATTCTGTTAAAAATATATCTGGTGAAGTTTTAGTTGTAAGTCAATTCACCCTTGTCGCTATGACTAAAAAAGGGAATAGGCCTTCATATATTAAAGCAGCAAATCATAAAATAGCTATTCCTATTTTTGATGCATTCAAACAAAAAATAGAAGTTATTTTAGATTATAAAGTTGAGTCCGGAATTTTTGGAGCTGACATGGAAGTCAAATCATGTAACGATGGACCTGTAACTATATGTATTGATTCAAAAAACAAAGAGTAATTCAGAAAATGTTAACTTCTGATTCTAAATCAATATTAAATTCTTTTTTAACTTCTAATTTGACTTTATTAGCAACTTTCAGGAGTTCTTTACCACTTGATTTTCCGTAATTTACAATTACTAATGCTTGTTTTTCATGAATACCTGCATCATTTTCTCTATATCCTTTAAGTCCTATTTTCTCAATCATCCAGGCAGCAGGTATTTTAATTAGTTTTCCCGAAATATTATAGAACGGAATATCATTAAATTTTTTTGTTAATAAATAAAAGTCATTTATTGATATTATTGGATTTTTAAAAAAACTTCCACAATTTCCAATTTTTTTTGGATCAGGTAATTTATTTTTTCGAATATCCATTATTGCTTTTGCAATATTTTTTAAGTTTAAATTAATCCCTTTAAGATTTTTATTTAATCCAGCATAATCCAATTTAAAATAATGAATATTTTTAGTTAGTTTTAAACAAACACTTGTTATTACATAAAGATCTTTTAATTTGTTTTTAAAAACAGAATCCCTGTATTTGAAATTACAATCATTAAATAAAAATCTTTCGATTTTACCGGTACTTCTTTCTATTGCATTACAGCTTATAAACACATCTTTAAGTTCTACTCCATAAGCTCCTATATTTTGAATTGGAGCGGCACCAACATTTCCTGGAATTAGCGCTAAATTTTCGATTCCACCAAAATTATTTCTTATACACCATAACACTAGGTTATGCCATTTTTCTCCAGCATTAACCTCAACAATAACAGAGGATGAAGACTCTTTTATAATTTTTTTACCTTTAATATTTATATGCAGACAGACTCCTTCTATATTTTTAGTAAATAATATATTACTACCACCTCCAAGAATAAATTTATTTTTAAATACATTATTTAAAAGTGCAGCCTTTAATTCATTAATTGAAGCTATATTTATAAAGGAAGCAGAAGTATAATGAACGCCAAAGGTGTTAAATGATTTTAAAGATTTATTTTTTTCCATTTAAACAAAAAATTATAACATTTAGCAAGATAGAAAACTAACGCAAATTGTTATATTTTGATAGACCTTTTTCTAGAATTTTTATAGCTCTGATTATTTTATTAGTATTTAAAACAAAACCAATTCTAATTTGATTTTTCCCATAACCAGGGGTTGAATAAAAACCCGAAGCTGGAGCAAACATTGCAGTTTCGTTTTCGAAAGAAAAATCTGTTAATAGCCATCTAGAAAAATTTTCAGCATTTTCAACAGGAAGCTCTGCAATGCAATAAAAAGCCCCTTTTGGTTTAGAAACTTTAACACCATCTATTTTTTTAATTGCGTCTATAAGAACATTTCTTCTTAAAGTATATTCTTTTTTTACTTTAGCGACATAGCTCTTAGAAGCATTAAGAGCAGCTTCACTTGCCATTAAAGCATATGTTGGGGGTGATAGTCTTAGTTGAGCAAATTTTAAAGCAGTTGAAATTAAATTTTTGTTTTTTGAAACCATACATCCAACTCTTGCTCCACATAAACTATATCTTTTAGAAACTGAATCAATCATAATAGAATTTTTAGCAATTTTTTCAAATTCTAAAATAGAATAATGTTTTTGTTTATCATCATGAATAAATTCTCTGTAAACCTCATCAACAATTATAAAAACATCATTTTTAAGAGCAATTTTCCCAAGAACTTCAAGCTCTTGTTTTGTATACAAATATCCGGTTGGATTACTGGGGTTGCAAATTAAAATAGCTTTTGTCTTAGCAGTTATTTTGGATTCAATATCCTCTGAAGATGGTAGTTTGAAATTGTCTTCAAAAAATAATTTTATAGGAACTATTTCTATGCTTGCTGCTGATGCAAATCCACTATAATTAGCGTAAAATGGCTCAGGAATTATTATTTGATCGCCGGGGTCACAAACGCAATTTAAAGTAATAGCTAATGCTTCACTAGCCCCTGTAGTTACTATAATATTTTCTGGAGTGACATTTATTTTATTTTGTTTATAATATCTACATAAAGCTTCTCTATAACTTATGGATCCTTCAGAAGGTCCATATGGCAATAATTTTAGAGTATTATTTTTAACTATTTCCATAGATTCAACAGGAGAATCTATATCAGGTTGACCAATATTTAAATGAAGAACATTAACCCCATTCTGTTTTGCTATATTAGCATATGGGATTAATTTTCGAATAGGTGATTCAACTAATTTTTTATCTTTTAGAGAAAGTTTAAGCATTTTATTAAAATATTATAGTAAATATCTTGAAAAAATTTATCAATGAGAGTTGAAATGAAATATGATTCAATTTTCTTTCACCGATCCTTTAATTTCCAATATAACGATAGGGCTTTTACTAGCATTAGAATTTACCGTAATAGTTTTTCGAATAGGTCCAATTCTATTAGTATCATATTTAACCTGAATCTCCCCTTCTTTACCAGGCAGTATGACTTCTTGAGGTTTTTTCGGAATGGTACAGCCACATGAAGAATAAACTTTATTAATTTTAAGAGGAGATTTCCCCGTATTTATAAAATTAAAAATTCTTATTCCATCACTTCCCTTTTTAATTTCCCCATAATCAATTATTTCTTTTATAAATTTAATTTCTGGAGTATTTTCCTGTGAATAAGACAAGAAAAAGGTAAAAATCATAAGATTAAGAAGAAGTATTTTTTTCATTATAGAGTATTAATAGTTTCTAAATATACATAAATACAAACTTTATACAAAAATGTATAGATTACTTTCAAAATCTCAAAAGGAAAATTACTTTTGTTGAAATTAAAATCTAATTAAATGACCATTAATTCTAAATTTGAATCATCTGAAATTGAAGAGAAATGGTATAAATATTGGTTAGATAATGATTTTTTTTCATCTAAACCTGATAATAGACCACCATATTCAATTGTAATGCCTCCTCCAAATGTTACTGGAGTTCTGCATATGGGTCATATGCTCAATATCACTATCCAAGATATTTTAATTAGAAGAGCAAGAATGTTGGGTTATAATGCTTGTTGGGTTCCAGGAACTGATCATGCTTCAATTGCAACCGAAGCTAAAGTTGTCTCTTTTCTTAAAGAACAAGGAATAGATAAAAATGATTTAACTCGTGAACAATTTCTAGAACACGCATGGATTTGGACTAATAAATATGGTGGAGCTATTCTGAAACAATTACAGAAATTTGGATGCTCTTGCGACTGGGAGAGAACAAAATTCACTTTAGATGATTCAATGAATGAGTCTGTAATTAAAGTTTTTGTTGATTTATATAATAAAGGGTTGATCTATAAAGGATTTAAGATGGTAAATTGGGATCCAGAAGCCGAAACCACCTTATCTGATGAAGAGGTTGTACATCAAGAAAGCTCAGGTTTTTTGTACTATATAGCATATTTTTTAGAAAATTCTTCCAGTAAAATAATTATTGCCACCACAAGACCAGAAACCTTATTAGGAGATTCTGCTATATGCGTGAATCCTAAAGATAATCGTTATAAAGATTTAGTTGGGAAAAATGTAATTGTACCTATAGCTAATAGAGTGATTCCAGTAATTGAAGATGAATATGTTGATAAAGATTTTGGAACAGGTTGTTTAAAAGTAACTCCGGCTCATGATCTAAATGATAAAGTTCTTGGAGAAAAGCACAAACTGAAAGTGATTAACATTTTTAATTCAAATGGAACATTAAATGAGAATGGACTTCATTATAACGGAAAAGATAGATTTGAAGTTCGTGCAGAAATTGTAAAAGAATTAGAGGGTTTAGGTTTATTAATTAAAAAAGAATCGCATATAAATAAGGTTGCAAGGTCTGAAAGAACAAATGCTATAATTGAGCCGCGTTTATCTGATCAATGGTTCCTTTCAATGAAGAATATTGCTAAGCCTGCTATTAATGCTGTCATGAATTCTAATGAAATATCTTTATTTCCAGAAAAATTTAAAAGCACTTATAGTTATTGGATGGAAAACATTAGAGATTGGAATATATCTCGTCAACTATGGTGGGGACAACAGATTCCAGTTTATTATTTCGGAGAATCTAAAAATGATTACGTTGTTAGTGAAACGAAAGAAAAGGCGTTTTTGCTAGCTCAAAAAAAAACAAAAAATAAAAATTTACATATAGATCAATTAATTCAAGAATCAGATGTTGTAGACACTTGGTTTTCTTCTTGGCTATGGCCGATTTCTGTTTTTGATGGAATTAGATATCCTGAAAATGAGGAAATAAATTATTATTATCCAACTCGAGATTTAGTAACTGCTCCAGATATTTTATTTTTTTGGGTTGCTAGAATGATTATTTCTGGTTATGAATTTAGAAATCAATTTCCATTTAAAAATGTTTATTTAACAGGCGTAGTTAGAGATGCTAAAGGAAGAAAAATGTCTAAACAATTAGGCAATTCTCCTGAACCATTAAATTTAATTAAAGAGTTTGGAGCAGATTCAGTTAGAGTTGGTCTTATGCTTTGTTCTCCTGCTGGGAATGATCTATTATTTGATGATAATCTTTGTAAGCAAGGAAAGAATTTTACTAATAAAATATGGAACGCCTATCGATTAATTGACGGATGGGAAATTTCGGAATTCATTGATGAAGAATCTGCTTGCAGCGATTCTATAACTTGGTATGAAAATAAATTTCAATACACCTTAAAGATGATTGAGACTCATTTTGAAAAATATAGAATCAATGACGCTATGATGGCTATTTATAAATTAATTTGGGATGATTTTTGTTCTATACTTTTAGAGGCAGTAAAACCAAGGTTTAATTCACCAATAAATAAAAATTCACTAGAAAGGATTAAAAATATTTTTGAAGATAATTTAAAAATTTTACATCCATTTATGCCTTTTTTAACTGAAGAATTATGGCATAAGATTAAAGAACGTTCTCCTGAAGAAGCTCTTATTGTTTCATCTTGGCCTAAAATAAAAAAATACAATAAATCGATTTTAAATGAATTTGAAAAGACTTATTCAATTGTGTCATCGATAAGAAAATTTAGAAAAGAAAAAGAAATTGGTTTTAAAAATAAATTAGAACTATTTGTAATTTCAAACACTAATCAAATTCCATTTACAAGTATAATCGAGAAAATTGGCCAAATTGGTAATATAGAATTTTGTTTAACTAAGCCAAAAAAACATGGTGGAAGTTTTAGAGTTAATAATATCGACTTTTTTATTCCTTTACAAAATAAAGTTGACCCTATTTTTGAAATTAAGAAATTAGAACAAGAGCTTATCTATGCTAAAGGATTTTTAAATTCAGTTCTAAAAAAATTAAACAATCCAAACTTTGTTAAAAATGCTCCACCAAAGGTTATTGTTATTGAAAAGAATAAGCAATCTGATGCAGAAGTTAAAATTGAATTAATTAAAAAAAACATAAAAGAACTCTCTTAAATTACTTTTTAGTAATATAATCAAGGCCACCTTTAATATGTTGATTAATTGAAACATTTATTTTTGCACCAATAGGTAAAAAAAGATCAACTCTAGATCCGAATTTTATAAATCCTGCATCTGATCCTTGAGTAACTTTTTGACCAAGTTTAGCGTAGTTCACTATCCTTCTTGCAACAGATCCTGCTATTTGCCGATAAAGAATTTGCCCAAAATCAGTATTTTGAATAACAATAGTAGTTCTTTCGTTTTTTTCAGATGATTTAGGATGCCATGCTACAAGATATTTTCCAGAATGATATTTACTATAATTTATTATTCCACTAATAGGGTATCTTGTAACATGAATATTTATAGGAGACATAAAAATAGACACTTGAATTCTTTTGTCCTTGAAGTATTCTTTTTCAAAAACCTCTTCTATAATTACAACTTTACCGTCAACTGGTGATAATATTTTTTTAGAATCTAGAATTATTTTTCTTTTTGGATTTCTAAAAAATTGAAGAACTAAAATTAAAACGACTAATGAAGTTAAATGAATTATTAACTTGAGAGTTGAATTTTCTATAAAATAATCTGCAAAAACAGCTGCTAAAGCAACTATAATGAATGTATATAATATAATTAAATGCCCTTCTTTGTGAAACATCTTTCTTAAGTTATTTTTAATAAAATAAAGTAAAATGGAGCAGTAAAAATAACACTGTCCATTCGGTCATAAAAACCGCCATGTCCAGGAATTAATGATCCACTGTCTTTTACTTCTGCAATTCTTTTAAAATAGGACTCAACTAGGTCCCCAAATGTAGCTAAGATACAGATAGAGAAAACTAAAATTAATAATTTACTGTTTTCAAACAAAGAGAATTGTTTATTCATAACATATGTTAAAAATAGTGTAAATAGTGTTCCGTAAGAAAAACCTTCCCATGATTTTTTCGGTGAAATTTTTGGAATTAATTTCTTTTTCCCAAATCGTTTACCGAAAACATATGCGAATGAATTATTAGTCCAAATTGTAAGGTAAAAAAAAGCTATTAGTTCTGGTTTATATTCATTTTTTAAAAAAGGTATTTGAATTATAAAAAAACAAGAAAATGAAATGTAGAAAAAAGTTAAATAGGCTTTATTTAATATATTGTATTTTATTTGTTTATTAGATATTAAGAAAAAAACTAAAACAATATTAGTGAATAAACAACTATATAGAATTATGTTAATTACTTTTATATTCAAAAGATTTAAATAGAAGTTAATAATTAACAACCCTAAAATTAAGATGGGTAATGGATTTAAAAAATTTATTAATCTTTGAAATTCCCAAATTGCAAGTGAAGAAAAAATAAAGATTAAAATAAATAAACTGATAGGGGAATAAAAAATAGAAATAAGAATGATTGAAGCGTATACAAATCCTGATATTGATCGAATAAATAATTCTTTCATTTTTAGTATTGTTCTTGCACTAGTAAATATAAATTTTTTGAGGTACTTCCATAGGTTAAAAAATCTTTTTCTACATGAGAGTTAAATGTATTAATTGTTGATATATTAGTAGGTAAATCCTCATTGTATTTACCGTTTATATTAGTCATGGCTTCACTTACATCAGATACAAATTGATTAGTGCTAGATAATAATATTAAATTTTCTGGAATCTGATTTAGCTTCTTATTATTAATTTGTTTACTACATATTAAAATTGAGCCTTTATTTGCAATTAAAAACTCACAGCTTAAAACTTGAACTTTTTTTAAATTTTTTTCGGATGAAGAATCTTTCAAATTAAAAAATCCTTTTAATAAAGGATCTTCACAAAGAATATCAGTGTCTTCCCAGCCATTTTCATCTAAAATTTGATTATAGTAATTTAAAGTATCTATTTTGCTTTCACAATAAATGAATTTACCCCCTTTTTTGGTAAATTTTTTAGCAAATTGAATTTCATTTATATCTGATTCCTTAGGTAAATATTCACTTGTAAGGGTGTTTATTTTTTTTTTACCAAAAAGATGACTAAATAATTTCAAAACTATTTATTTTTAGGTATTTTTTTAGCATTTACAGAAATTTTTTGGACAACATCAAAAGATCTCTTCCCTAAAATATTTATTAGATCATCTTTGAAAATAACTTCTTTGTCCAAAAGTCTATTAGCTAACTCTGTTAGTTTTTCCTTTTGTTTTTCAAGAAGCTTACATGCTCTAATATATTGTTTCTCTATAATTATAGATATTTCTTTGTCAATTCTTTTTGCAGTATCTTCTGAGTATGGTTTTGAAAAATTATATTCTGAATCACTACTTGAATCATAATATGTAATATTTCCTATTTCCTCGTTTAATCCATATACAGTAACCATTGCCTTAGCTTGACGTGTTACTTTTTCTAAATCGCTTAATGCTCCAGTTGATATTTTATTAAACATGATTTTTTCTGCAGCTCTTCCCCCTAAAGTTGCACACATTTCATCTAACATTTGCTCTGTTCTAACAATCATTCTTTCTTCTGGAAGATACCATGCGGCTCCTAGTGATTTCCCTCTAGGAACTATAGTTACTTTAACTAAGGGCGCCGCAAATTCTAGCATCCAGCTTACCATTGCATGTCCTGCTTCATGAAAAGCAATAGTATTTTTTTCATCGGCAGTAATTATTTTATTCTTTTTTTCTAAACCTCCAACTATTCTGTCAACTGCATCAAGAAAATCCTGTTTACCAACTGATTTTTTATTTTTTCTTGCAGCTATTAAGGCGGCTTCATTACATACATTAGCAATGTCAGCGCCAGAAAATCCAGGTGTTTGTTTAGCTAAGAAGTCAACATCAAGTGTTTTAGTTTTTTTTAAAGGATTAAGATGGACTTTAAAGATCTCCTTTCTTTCTCTTATGTCTGGAAGATCAACGTAAATTTGTCTATCAAATCTACCCGCTCTCATTAATGCTTTGTCTAATACATCTGCCCTATTAGTTGCGGCAATAACAATTACATTCGTATTTGTTCCAAATCCATCCATTTCAGTCAAAAGTTGATTTAATGTATTTTCTCTTTCATCATTTGATCCAGTGAAATTATTTTTCCCTCTAGATCTTCCTATAGCATCAATTTCATCAATAAATATAATAGCTGGAGATTTTTCTTTAGCTTGTTTAAATAAATCTCTAACTCTGGATGCTCCAACTCCCACAAACATTTCTACAAAATCAGACCCTGAAAGAGAAAAGAAAGGAACTTTAGCCTCTCCAGCAACTGCCTTTGCAAGCAATGTTTTCCCAGTCCCAGGAAGGCCTACCAGTAAAGCCCCCTTAGGAATTTTACCCCCCAAAATAGTATATTTTTTAGGATGCTTTAGGAAATCCACTATCTCTTGAACCTCTTCTTTAGCCCCTTCAAGGCCAGCTACATCTTTAAATGTAGTTTTTACATCTGTTTTTTCATCAAAAAGTTTCGCTTTAGACTTTCCTATATTAAATATTTGTGAGCCTGCGCCACCTCCTGCTCCTCCAGACATTCTTCTCATTATAAAAATCCAGACACCTATTATAATTATAATAGGTAAAAACCCTATTATAACGTCCATCCATTTGTTCTCAATTGTTTTAAATTGATATTTAAACTCAATCCCATTTTGCTCAGCCTTTTCCAGTTTTCTTTGAAATAATTCTAGGTTTCCAACTTCAAATTCATAATGAGGTCCATTTATATTCTCCTGACCTAAAAAATTTTTAGATTTCAAGCCTTGATGAATAGATTTATCTAAAGATTTCTCGTTAAGTGAAACTTGAGCTAAATTTTTATTGATTACTGAAACTTCCTTAATATCTCCATCATTAAGATATCTTTCGAACTCAGAGATATTGGTTTTCCTTAAACCGTTTGATGAACTTTCAGTAAACATACTTATTCCTAAAAGTAAGCTAACTACTATTCCGTATATCCAGTAAGTGTTAAATTTAGGTTTATTTGAATTATTGTCTTTCTCCATTATTTTTAATAATTGGAAGCAATTTGGGTGTTTTTCGCATCTCCCCAAAGTGATTCTAGGTTATAATATTCTCTTATGTTTTTCTGAAATACATGAACAACAATATCAATATAATCCATTAATACCCATTCAGCATTATCTAAGCCCTCAGTGCGATAAGGCTTTTCTTTAATAGATTTACTTACAGTTTTTTGTATTGAATTGACAATAGCAGAAACATGAGTATTTGAAGCTCCATTACAAACAATAAAATAATTACAAACTGTATTTTCAATTTCTCTAAGATCCAAAAGATTAATTTTCTCTCCTTTAACCTCTTCGATACCAGAAATTATTTGGGTGATCAATATATTTGAATCATTTTGTTTTTTTAACATTAAGTTAATTTATAAGTGCAAATTTATTATTTTAACAGACACCTTAGCTAATAATAATGTCATATTTTAAAATTTACAAAATTGATGCCACTAAATCAACAAACGACTATT
>Ga0114997_10000537_pt1 | contig 31038 bp, 27 predicted proteins | sample ArcticOcean_MG_C_2_FD_87045 | JGI IMG/M metagenome (GOLD analysis project Ga0114997, IMG submission 87045) | Marine microbial communities from western Arctic Ocean - ArcticOcean_MG_CB4_136 | ecosystem: Environmental > Aquatic > Marine > Oceanic | place: Arctic Ocean: Canada Basin | collected... | reverse complement strand
GTCTGAATGAGCTGATGCGCGATGTGGACACCGTCGCCCGTCTCGGCGGCGATGAGTTCGCCGTTGTTGTCGGCGGAGCGAATGAGGGTGACCTTCTCGAGATCTCCGCCCGTATGGCCGATGCGATCAAGCAACCCGTCAAGCTGGGCGGTATCGAGGCCGAAGTGACGGCATCGATCGGTGGTGCGGTCGGGCCCACCCACGGTGCCGACGCCCACGTCCTGCTCCAGCGCGCCGATATCGCCATGTACGACGCCAAGCGCGCTGGGATGCCCTATCGCCTGTATGTCCGTGACGACGATCGTCATTCGCTCGACCGTCTCACGCTGATGGGGGAGCTGCGGCACCTTCTCGATGATGGACTGCGCGTCTGGTACCAACCCAAGGTTGATCTCCAGACCGGGCTTGTGCAGGAGATGGAAGCGCTCGCTCGATGGCAACACCAACGCCTTGGCCTTCTCGGTCCTGGTCAGTTCATCGAACTCTGTGAAGTCTCTGGGCTGATCGCTGACCTCACTTTTGCCGTGCTCGACCAGGCGCTCGACACGATCAAGGACTGGCCCGGCCAGCGGGTCGCCGTGAATGTGCCGGTTCGGAACCTATACGACCGCAACCTGCCGGACGCGGTGGCTCAGCGCTTGGAGGAGCGAGGCATTTCGGCGGATCGTTTGATCCTCGAGATCACCGAACGCGAGATTATGGAAGACCATCGGGCGATCGTCGAGGTGCTGGAGGCGATGCACAAACAAGGCGTCCGCATCTCGATTGACGACTTCGGCACGGGCTTCTCATCGTTGACGCATTTGCGCAAGCTGCCAGTCCACGAGATCAAGATTGACCAGTCGTTCATCTCCGGGATGCTCGATCGAGAGAACGACTACATCATCGCTCGATCAATCATCGACCTGGCCCACAACCTTGGCCATCGTGTGGTTGCCGAGGGGGTAGAAGACACCGCCACGCTCGAGCTTCTGCGGGGCCTCGGCTGCGATGCCGCGCAGGGTTTCCTCTTCGCCCGGCCGGGCCCGGCGGAGCGCATCCGGCGTCAGATTGACAGCGGCCCGGCCCTCGACACCGACGGCACATTGGCCTGGAATACGCGCGACTAACAGTCAGCGAACGCAGAACTTCTAGACTCGCTGCCTGATGGGCGCCGTCACCACTACTACTACGCCGTCGGACCAGGGACGGATCCCGGGTCTCGACGGCTTACGCGCGATCGCGGCGATCGCCATCGTCTTCCACCATGTCGGTTTTCAGTCCGGAGCGACCTTTCGCGCTGGGGTTTGGGGCGAGTATCTCGGCCGCCTCGACATTGGTGTGCCGATTTTCTTTGCCCTCTCGGGATTCCTGTTGTTCAGGCCGATTGCGGCCGCGGTCCTCGACGACACACCCTTGCGATCCGCCACGGTTTTCCTTTGGCGGCGAGCCATGCGGATCTATCCGGCGTACTGGGTGGCGTTGATTCTGATCGTCGCGTTCACGTCGGAGGGATTCGTCGATGTCACGGGCGCGGTCACCAACTTCCTGTTGATTCAGATCCACTGGCCGACCCACCGGGCCGGACCAATCCTTCAGGCGTGGAGTCTGGCCACCGAGTTGACCTTCTATCTCACGCTCCCGGTGATGGCCCGGGTGCTGCGCCCATGGCTGCGCAGTCGCGACTACGCCGGTCGACGCAATGGCCTCTTCCTCTTCGTTGCGGGCCTTGTGCTTCTCTCGGTGTTCTTTCGGGTATGGGTGCTCACACTCGACACGAGATGGAGCGGGGCGCAGGCGCAATGGCTGCCGGCCATGTTCGACTACTTCGCCATTGGGATGGCGCTGGCCGTGGCCCGGGTGTCCCTTCACGAGGGCACCAGAGGTCGCGAGCGTCTCGAACGAGCGGGCGCCCCGGCCTGGGCTTGGTGGTTTGCCGCGGCGATCCTGTTCCACATTGTGTCGACTCGGTTGGGTTTGGCGCTGGGTACGGAGACCGCGCCGTGGCTGCGCGAGATCGCTCGCCAGTTCCTCTACGGCCTCATCGGTCTCTGCCTGCTGTTCCCGCTCGTGTTCGGGACAGGCCGCCGCTCGCTCGTGCGGCGTTTCGTTGGGCACCAATGGATGGAGTGGCTCGGGCTGATCTCGTACTCCATCTACCTCTGGCACATGGTGTTCGTCGTCCATCCGTTTGAGCCGCTGGCTGGCCTCTTCGGCGCCCAGCGAGGCGATTTCTTTTGGGACTATCTCGGTACCGACTTCTGGACGATGCTGGCGTTCGTCGGCATTCCCACGCTGTTCGTGGCCACGGCCAGCTACTACGCCGTGGAGCGCGTCGGCCAGCGATGGCAAGGGGCGGTGCAACGCGGAACGCTCGACCCGACCCCCCTGGAGGCTCGGGTTTCGAAGATCCTTGGGCGAGTCCGGGCCGCGTCGTTTCGGGCCCAGCTGTTGGTCGTCGCCGGGGTGGCCTTCGTCGGGCGAGCGGCCTACGTGGTGCTTGCGAAGCACGATCAGACACTCGCAACCACCGACATTTTCCCGGGTGACCAGTTCTTCTATAGCCGGGCCGCCGACGCGCTCGCCGCCGGCGAGGGGTTTGTCACGCCGTGGCATGACATCGCGGTCAACATTGGACTGGCCGCTGAAGGTTCGGCGGCCCAGCATGCGGCCGATCACCCGCCACTCACGGCAATCGTGGCCGCGCCAGCCTCGTTCCTTCCCGGCGCTCGCGGTGACCATCTCTTCGAACAGCGGTTCATCATGTGTGCCGTTGGTGCCGCGGTCGTGGTGATGGTGGGCCTGCTCGCTCGCGAGATCGCCGGACGGTCAGTCGGGTTGACCGCCGCGATCGTGGCCGCGATCTACCCCGGGTTCTGGATCAACGACGGCCTCGTGATGGCCGAGTCGCTCACGGCCCTGACTGTCGCGGGGGCGCTCTACATGGCCGCTCGGTATCGGACCGCGCCCTCCGCTCGTTTCGCAGGATGGCTGGGTGCATGGATCGGCCTAGCGGCCCTTGCCCGCGCCGAGTCTCTTCTGCTCATACCACTCGTGGTCGTCTCGTTGATGTGGGTCACCCATCCCGAGTTGCGACATCGAGTTATCCGAACGGTGGTTGCCGGTCTCGCGACCGCGATCGTGATCGCGCCATGGGTCATCCCGAACCTGGTGCGGTTCGAAGAGCCAGTGCTGATGTCTCACGGTGACGGGCTGGTGCTCGTTGGTGCCAACAATGACGCGGTCTACAACGGCGGCGGGATCGGTTTCTGGCTGCCGCCCGGCGAGTTCATCGATGCGACCTCTCGATTCGATGACACCGACCCGAGCGTCGACTCGGTGGAAATGCGGGAGCAAGCCACCACATACATCGGAGATCATCTCCGCGATCAGCCGCGGGTGATGGCGGCGCGCTTGGGCCGGCTGTGGAGCGTCTATCGCCCGCTCAACACCGCCACGCTGAACACGCAGGAGGGGCGCGAGCTATGGGCGTCGCATCTGTCGATCGTCGCGTTGTATCTGCTGGCCCCATTGGCCGCGATTGGATGGTGGCAGGCGGGGCGCGGTTGGGCCCGTTGGCTGCTGGTCAGCATGGTCGTGCATGTCTCGCTCATGGGGGCCCTGTTCTATGGGGTTCCACGATTCCGCACCCCCGCCGAGGTCACGTTGGTGGTCGCAGCGGCGATCGGCCTGCATTGGTTGGCTAACCTCGGCCCATGTCGACCACCGCACACATCGTCTTCTCCGGCGTCCTCATCACAACCGTCCTCTTCATCTACTCCCTCGTCCGTCAGCGAGTTCTGAAGAGTAAGTACGCGTTGTTGTGGTCGCTGGTCGCGGTGGCCCTTCTCCCGATCGCGGCAGTGCCAAGCATCGTCGAGTCAGTATCGGACCTGCTCGGCATCGAGACACCGTCCAACACCATCCTGCTGGCCTCCGTGTCGCTGCTGTTCGCAACCACGGTGCACCTCACCTACGAGCTCTCACGCGTTGAGGCGCGCACCCAGGACCTGGCCGAGGAGTTCGCCTTGCTGCGGGCTCGGCTCGATCTAGCGGAGCCAGCCGAAGCGGACTGAGATCAGTCGCGCACCGCGGTAACCACAAGGCCGTCGGCGCTATAGGGCCGACCGAGTTTGCCGAGCAGACGTTCGAGGCCGAGCACCAAACGTACGGCGAGCGATTCGAGCCGGGAGCGGTCGCCCCGGTCGCGCACGGTTGGCACGTAGGTGACACTGCCGGTGGGCTTCCAGCCCTCACGCTGCATGAGCTGGGTGAGGGTGCGCCAGGTGAACATCACGACATGGTCGGGGTGATTCACCTCGACCCGCCGGGTGATGTTGGCCACCACGTTGACGAGCCCGTAAGCGTTGGGGGTGGTGACGATCAACGTGCCGCCGGGAGCGCTCAGTTGGGCCATTGCTTCGAGGAACGGTCCGGGGGCGCCGAGGTGTTCGATCACTTCACCGGCGAGGACAATGTCGGCTGGCTCCAACCCAAGCGCCGCGACAGCGGCGGTGTCGGTGCAGTCGACGAGGTGTGCTTCGTAGCCACCGTCGACTGCCGCGGCCACGCCAGGGCCATCAAAGTCGAGGCCGACGAGGCTGGTCGCGACATTATCGATATGGCCGTGCAGCCAGCTGCCAGCCCGGCCTTGTTCCTCGCGGAATCCGGCGTCGGCAAAGCCGACGTGGATGACTCGCTTGCCGCGGCATTGTTCGACGAGCCACTCGACGCGATCGACAATGTTCGTTCGCGGCAGCGGGTGGGCCATCTCGTCTTGGCCGTATTCGGGGATCTCGGTGCTCATGCGGCCACCTCCGGTTGGAAGACGGGCAGGTTGTCGCCGAGTTCGTTGACGACATCGATCATCCGGCGATCAGTGTTGGCCACGACGCTCACGACGCGGTCCTTCATGCCCTTGCGACCCCACCACATGATGCGGCTGCCGATACGCCCGACCTCAGGAAGAAGCCAACGCTCCTCGTCGGGATCGAAGTCGTAGGGATGGGAGTAGAGCCATGCGTGGCTCGGCGCCCGTTTGGCCGCCCAGCGGATCATGGGGCTCGGCGCGATTCGGAGGTAGACGCCGCCGAGCAGAGGGACCGTCGCCGGACCGAAGCCGAAGATTGGCGATGGGATCTCGATCAGGCCGCTGGGCCAACGAAAGGGTTCGTCGGGCGCGCCCGGCCAGCCGTAGAGGGGGTTACGGGCCGGCAACACCGACGAGCTGTAGATGTAGCCGAGGTCGGACAGGATCTCGGGGGCCCAGGCGGATTCGCGGACCATCGAAAAGATCGGTGCTCGAAAGCCAACAACGGGGGCCTGGATAGTTTGGGCCAGTCGGTCGGTGGCTTCCGCGGTGACCGTGCGGAACGTTTCGGCGCCCACATCGGGGAGCGGCGTGTGCGTGGCGCCATGCAGGCCGATCTCATGGCCGCGAGCGGCGACCCGAGCGACAAGGTCGGGCTGGTCGCGCACGACTTCGCCGACCACAAACACGGTGCCGATCACGCCGGCCTTCTCGAGATCGTCGAGAAGGGCATCGGTGACAGCCGGGTAGCGGAGCTCGGCCGACTCGTTGGGCCGATGGTCCTCGAGGTCGAGCGTGAAGACAACCCCGCTGGTGCCGTGGCCGCTCATCGCTGTATAAGCCGCTTCTCGAGGGAGTCGAACACGCCCTCGTTTCGGAGCCGATGGACGATCCAGCTTAACGCCACCGAAGCGAGCACAATCATCGCGATATCGACCGGCACTCGATAACGAGTCAGGCCAAACGTGCTGATCGAGGCGAACGCAATCATCGGCCACATCGACAGCAACGGAGTGAGGCGTTTGCCGCGTTTGCGCAGAAGGGCAATGCCAATCAGAGAGAACGGCACGAGTGCGTAGTACATCCCAAGGCCGAGCGTGCTGGGCTCTTCCCAACGCCCTTCGACCTGATAATTTACGCGGAGGGTGTGGCCCACCCGGATGAACTCGAACGATCGGCCAACCCGAGCGATCGCGACCTTCGGGAAGCGCTTCCAGTTCTCGCGGTAGTACTCGAAGGCATTTTCACGGTTGAAGACGTCGATGACCGATTCGTCGTAGGTCACTCGGTTGGCTTCGTCGTCGGGCCAAGAGCCGGGATACTTCGCCTCAAGCTCCGGCGCGAGGTTGCGACCTTCGAAGCAGCGAGCCCAGATGCCGATCGATTCGCCTTCCCAAGCCGTGTCGCAGGCGCCCGCCATCATGACGGTGCCGGTCACGGCGCTGACGGTGACCGGTTCCTCGAACCGAAGGTTGTTGTAGATGAGCCAGGGTGACATCAACATCAAGCCGGCGACGCCACAGAGAATTGTTTGGCGCACCTTCTCCCGCGTGTCGATCGTGCGTACCCACCAGAACAAGGGCAGCACCATGAACGCATAGAGGCTGATGGCCTCCGCTCGGATCAATGTGGCGAGGGCGATCGCGATGCCGAGAAGAATCGCATTTCGGCGACTGGGTTCCTTGATCCATTCGTAACCCGCCCAGAACATCAGGACGATGAACGGCTGGTACATACCCTCCGAGAGCAGCATCATGTCGTTGAGCCACATGAGCGGATGAACAGCGGCGATCACAGCGGCGATCACACCGGCGGCGTTGCCCGCGAGGCGCCGCGTGAAGAGGCCGATGACGATGATGAGCACGAGGCCCCACAGTGATGCGGCGATGCGGTGTTGGTCCACCGCGTCGACGCCGATCTTCGACCAAGCCGCGAGATAGGCGGCGAAGAGAGGTGGATCGCCGGCTGAATCGACGTGGCTGCCGTTCGCCAGAAACACGTTGGGATTTAGATAACGACCCGTGTCGGCCAAAAGGTTGGCTTGGCCATGGTGATAGGCGGCATCACCGGCGATCGTGTAGCACTCGGTTGCGCCCGTATTGCAGGTGGGGCGATAGTTCGTGATCGTCCAGACGCGAAACAGCCAGCCGAAGAGTCCGACGCTGATGATCAACGAGACGGAGCGGGGCAGATTACGGAACCATTCGGTCATGTCAGCGCGCCTTTCTCGACGGTTTCTGCGGGCGGCATTTCCCCGAGCTTTGGGGGACCGTAGCGGTCGATCAGATGGCCCAGGGCGACAGCGGTCAGAATCACGAAGACGAGATCCGCGCCGATGCGGTAGCGCGAGATCCCGAACGTGATCGCTGCGGTGAAGATGGCCGTGCCGGCGACCGCCGCGATCGGCAGGACAGTCGTGCGGCGACGCCACACCGTGATGCCGTAGAGCGATCCGATCATCACGAAGTAGTGGGCCCAAAGCCCGACCGTCACATGGGTGCGCACCCGTCGCTCGAAGAATGTGTCGAAATTGATGCCTTGGACTGGCCGGTAAACGCCGAGGATGCGCCCAACTCGGGCCGCCACCACCTTGGGAAACTGTTCCCAGTTGTCGCCGATGTACTCGGTGGCCTTGGCGTACTTCGCGGCCGCGATCGCCGATTCGTCGCCGCCCTTGGGCCACGTGGTGCCGTCGTCGCAGTTCGCGCTCCAGTAACCGATAAAGGTGCCGGAGTAGGTGTCGTCACAGTTGCCGAGCTCGAGCACATAACCCGGGCCGACCGCGAGATAGGTGGGCTCGTCGAAGATCGTCACGTTGCGGCCCACCCACGGCGCCAGGATCAACATGGCGAGACCGGCCGCCATCGCGGTGCGTTTGATGCGGTCTCGCCACTCGAGTTTGGGATGGAACATCACCATCGGAGCGAGCAGCAAGAAGAACATGAGGAACGGTTCGGAGCGGGTCAGCGCGCCGAACGACAACATCACGGTGAGGTGAACAATTCGTTTGACCGAGGGCTCCTCGTAGGCCCGATGGGCGAAGTAGAGCGCCCACCCCGCGAGCGGGATGTACATGCTCTCGGACAGGATCAGCGCGTCGTTCATCCAGAGCGGTGGATAAATGGCGACGGCGAACATCGCGATTGCCGTGGTGCGGAGATCGAAGAGACGCCGCAGGGTAAGGCCTACGGGCAGGACGGCGGTCGCCGAAAGCAGACCACCGGCGAAGCGATGCCAGGTGACGGAATCGGCGGTGAAAAACGACCAGATCGCGAGATATACGGTGTAGCCGGGCGGGTGGGCGGCCGTGGGCACGAGCACCCCGTTCACCTGGTATTCGAAGGGATTGGCGAAGCCGCGGCCGTCGGCCAAAAGATTGGCGCTCAGGTGGTAGTAGAGGTTGTCGTTAATCGTTCCCTCTTCGATTAGCGGAACATCGCCGTACCAACGAATGAGCACCAGCCAGCGCACGGCAACGGCCAAGCCGAAGGCCAGCAGGACAGCGAGGGCAAACGGGTGTTGTTTGGCGCAAGTGCGGGCGCGTTCCCAACCCAGCAGAACAGCTCGTCGAAATGTGATTCCCCAGCGCACCGGGTGATCGTACTTGTGGCGTACGGTTGCGGCCCATGCGTGTGACGGTGATTGGCCACTCGTGCCTGCGGGTCGAGACCCGGGCCGGCACCATTCTCGTCGACCCTTGGCTGTTCGGTTCCTGTTATTGGCGCTCGTGGTGGCACTTTCCGCCGTCCACCGAACCCACTGAGGAGATGCTCCGACCGGACTGGGTGTACCTCACCCATCACCACTTCGATCACTTTCACTATCCGTCGATGCGCAAGCTCGACCGTTCGGCGGAGATCTTGATTCCGCGATTCGGTGTCGACGTGATGTCCGACGAGGTCGAGAGCCTGGGCTTCGAGAAGCCTCGCGAACTTATCCACGGGCGAGAGATCGACCTCGGCGATGGCGTGCGGGTGGCGTCGTATCAGTACGGGTTCGACGACACGGCCTTCGTGATCGCCGAAGACGACCATGTGGTGGTCGACATCAACGATTGCAAGATCCGTGGTCGAGCACTCGATCAGCTGGTCAAGGACTTTGGGCGCCCCACGCTCGCGTGCAAGAGCCACTCATTCGCGCAGAGCTATCCGGTGCTCTACGACAGTGACGATCCGGCCCAATTGAGTCTGGTCACGAACCAGACCTACCTCGACGACTTCCACGACGTGATGGCGCGACTCAACCCGGAATACGCGATCCCGTTTGGCTCGATGGTTGGATTCCTGCATCCCGACAGTGCGCTGCTCAATGCTCATCTGGTTACCCCCGCCGACGTGGTTGACGGCGTTGCGGCCCGTGGTGGGATCGACGGCACCGAGGTGATGCGAATGGCGCCCGGCGATTCGTGGGACAGCGAGTTGGGCTTCGATCGCGACGGGTTCGACTGGTACGTCGACCGCGACGTGCACCTGGCCGCCCTGACCGAGAAGCATCAGCCGAAGATCGACGCCCGCACCGCCGAGGAAGACGGCGTCGCCGTCGACTGGTCGGCCTTTGAGGCGCATCTCGGTCGCATGGTGCGAGAGGTGCCTCGGGTATTCGCTCGACGTCTGGCCCCGCGACCGTTCGTCTTTCACGTACCGTCGGATCACGCCACGCCCTACTGGTGGATCTCGTTCCGTACTCGTTCGGTCGGCCGGTCGGCCGAATTGCCCGAGGGAGCCTCCGGCCTCACGACGGTGCCAGAAGCCGTATTGGCCGACGCGATCTGCGACCGCATCGTCCACATCCTCCACGGCGCGATGCGCATCCACACTTCGCTACAGCCCGGTGGTGTCCAGAGCGATCTTGGCTTCTGGGGTGTCGTGATGATGTGGGAGCTTGGTTACCTTCCGTTGCGATCGAGTGCCCGTCACCCACGCCTGTGGTTCGCTATGGCCCGGCGCTGGCGAGAGTTCCTCGACCAAGCCCCCAGCGTCATCTCCCGCAACCCCGTCGACCACCTCGCCGAGCGCTTCGGCGCCGACGTCTAACCCCCCCTACGATCTCTGGCCCGTTTTGCGCCGTCCGCGGCGCAAAACGGGCCAGAGATCGTAGGGGGGGTTAGTAGGCGTCCATGTCGAGGAATTCGAAGGTGTCGAGGGTGATGGCGTCTTGGTCGACGGTGGGGTCGAGGTGGCGAATGATCAAGTTGAGCGGTGACGGCTGCAGGCGTCGGGGCGGCCGCCCACCGCGAAGAGTCACCCGGCCGTTGAAGCCGGCGTAGACGGCGAACGCGGCGCGATGGAAACGCATCGCGGAGCGGATCGCTCGCGTCGCGTCGATGGGCGCGGTGCCGGTGGTTAGGGGGAACAACTTCAGGACGACGCATGCAGGTATCGGACCGAGGTTTGATGTTGTCGTGATCATCGCGAGGTCATCGGCTTGGTGAACGAAGTAGCGGGTCTCGGGGCAGGCGAGCCGCCAGCGAAGGACATCGGCGTTGTAGTCGGTGGACCATCCGTCGACGACATGGCGGTCGACCGTGGCGGCGAACTCGGTGAACTCCTCGCCGTCGAGCCAGTTCGCATCGATCTCGCGATGAGTCATACGTGTACGGCCCCGGCCGAGCGGCTGCACGATGCGGACGGGGAGTGGACCGGCGAGCCGCCACCCCATGTACTTCACCACAGCCCCGGTCGACTGCTCGTTGGTTACACCAACAACGAATGACCGCCCCTCGGCCGTCGCTTCTTCGTAGATCTCGAGGCCAATACGCGTGAAGTGGCGGGCTCGTTGATGGTCAGAGTGGACCACGGCGTTGAGCGACCACGCGCCGTCGCTTCGCTCGCCGACTGGCCCACGGAATCGCCGCGGCATGTTGGCGTAGTGGGCGGCGAGACGGACCGAGCCGTCGACTTCGACGTGCTGGTGACGCTCCCACGCCCGGCCGAGCGGGTTCTCGCGGTACGCCCAGCGGAGATAGTCGTCGCCCACGAATCGCGGATCGGGGAGTTCGCGATCGAGTAGCTGTGTGGCGTCACTCAGGATCTGTGGGTCGTCGCTTTTGCCGTCGATCGTCCACCCTTCGACGTTGTCATGGACGGTGGCGCCATCGGGCGGTTGCAACGCAGTCATGCCCGGACGGTACCGTGCCCATACCTTGCGCTGGGAGAAACCCGTGGCTGATCTGATTGCGTTGTCGTCTCGTGTCATCGACGAAGGCGATATGAACGAGCGGACGAACCGCGTCACGATGGAGCTCACCGAGGTCGCGGAGAACCTGTCGATCGTTGAGGCGTTCTCCCACATCTGGACGGTCGATACCGGTGACGGGCTGGTGCTGATGGACACCAGCCATGTCAGCGGCGGCGTTGCGGCGCTCGGCGCGATCCGTGGTTGGCGAGCCGACCGCGTCCACTCGATGGTCTACACCCACGGCCATATCGACCATGTGGGCGGCAGCGGCGCGATCATCGCGGAGGCGGCGGCCAACGGGCAGCGCACTCCTGAGGTGATTGCCCATAAGGCTGTGCACGAACGTTTCGCTCGTTATCGCGAAACGACCGGCTGGAACATGGCGATCAACGCTCGGCAGTTTGGTGGCAACGTCACCAGCACCGGTGTGGTCGGTGCAGCGGGAGAATTCCTGCCGGCAGACGTCGGCACTCCGACGATCACCCACGAGTCGGGCATGACCACCACGATCGGCGACACCACATTTGAGCTGCATCACGCTGTTGGCGAAACCGACGACCACACTTGGATCTGGGACGCCGACCGCGAGGCGATCTTCTCCGGCGATCTGGTCATGTGGCACTTTCCTAATGCCGGAAATCCGCAGAAGGTCCAGCGATTCGCGGGTGATTGGGCGACGGCCCTCCGCGCCATGATCGCCAAGGAGCCCGAGTTGATCCTGCCTGCTCATGGCCTTCCCATTGGCGGCAAGGAACGCATCGCCACGGTGCTCGACACATCGGCGTCGGCGCTCGAGTACCTGGTCGAGGAGACCGTTGCGCTGATGAACCAGGGCGCCACGCTCGACACGATCCTGCATTCAGTGAAGCTGCCCTCGCGGTTCCAGAACGTGCCGTATCTCACCCCGAGTTATGACGAACCCGAGTTCGTGGTGCGCAACATCTATCGACTTTACGGCGGCTGGTGGGACGGCGACCCGTCGTCGCTGCATCCCGCGCCACGGTCCGCCCTTGGTGCCGAAGTCGCCTCACTTGCCGGTGGCGCCTTTGCTCTCGCTCAGCGAGCTCTGGCCCTGGTGGAAGCTGGTGACCTCGCGGTTGCTGCCCATCTCGTCGAGATGGCCTCCGCGGCAGAGCCGGCAAACGGCGCGGTCCACGAGGCTCGGATCGAGGTGTACGGCGCGCTGCGTGCTGTTGCCACGTCGCTGATGACGAAGGGGATCTACAAGAGCGCGATTGCGGCGTCGAGCGATGCGCTCGGATCGCTCGACTAATGGCGCAGTGAGACGACCGGGTCTTGGGTGGGACGGAAGTCGTCGCCCGCGATCGTGGTGGCGGTGGAGAGCTCCACGACCTCGCCCGAGCTGACGAGCGCATGGATGCGGCCTCCGCCGTCCCGGCCGACGTGTTGCACTCGTAGCCAGGCACCATCTCGGTGGATCCAGTTGCCTTCGCGCACCAGGTCGGGCGGAACAACTGCGGCGGGACGAATCTTCACCGGCTTGCCGGCCGGTGTCACTCGAAGCAAACGGATTGCCGGCACGAGGATTGCGAGCGACCCCAGCGCACACATGATCGCCACGAGCGTGACGGTTTGTCCGCCGTCATCCCGCGCACTGTTGGCGGCGAGACTCAAGCCGCCACCAAGGACGAGCGCGGCCACGACGACAAGGCCGATCGTGCCCTTCTGATTGTCGTTGTTGGCGTTCTGGCCTTCAACCAGGCGACCACTCTCTGCGTACTCCAGTATCTGCGAGGTCACATCTCGTGGCCGACGTTCAATCCAACCCATTGCCATCGCTTTTTGGTGCCACCGAGATTCGCCGCGTCACAAGGCTGACGAGCGGATCGGCGAGACGCCAGAAAAAATTAGCCACCGGCTGACCCGACTCAGAACCGGCCGTTGCCCATGACGATGTTTTCCGAGCGAAAGACTAGGTCGTGGCCTCGTTTGCCTCGGCGCGAGCGGCGCTCGATGTCTGGCGTTCGAGTCGGATCGCGAAGAGGCCAGCGACGACGATGGTCACACATCCGATGGCGGTCGTCGCGTCGGGCGACTCGTCGAAGAAGAGCGCGCCGATGAGCACCGCTCCGAGCAGTGTTGTGTAGCGGAAGGGGGCTGACACGCTCAGATCGCCGACGCGAACCGTCTGGATGGTGAACACATATCCAATGACGAGAAAGACCACTGCGGCGCCGAGATAGAGCAGCCCCCGAACAGTGATGTCGCCCCACCCGGTGAAGATCGAGATGATGCCGGTGAGCGCCGACACCCCGAGAGCTGTGAGCAGCGCGATACCGAACGCCGAGGTCTCGGCTGGCACTCGTCGAGTCGCGAATTCGCGCACGACCTGGAAGGCGGCGCTGGCCACGGCCATCAGCGCCCAGAACGAGAACGCGTCGGTGGCCGGCCGGGCGACGATGACGACGCCGATGAACCCGGCGGCAACGGCGATGTATTGGCGGCCGCTGACGTGTTCGCGAAGATAGGACGCGGCGACAAGGGTGACGACGAAGGGCACCAACGACTGGATCGTCTGGGCGTTGGCAAAGTCGATCTGCACGATGGCGGCAAAGAAGAAGGCCGACGCAACGACTTCGGCCAGCACCCGTGCGACGAGCGGTCGCTGCAGTTGCTGCCGGGTGACGTGCTCGTCTCGTTTCGTGCAGATCACCGCGAAGATCGCGGCCATTGCGAGACCTCGGAGAAACAGCGCCTGATAGACGTCGAGTCCCTCCTCCGATGCGGCCCGCACGAGCGCGTCGTTGATGACGTAGCCGAGCGACCCGATGACCATGTAGATGCTGCCCAACGTGTTTGGTGAAACCCGTTGGGTGGCGGAGGGCGACGTCACGCGGTGATCGTACGCGCCGGTCGCTCACCGATGGAGACGTTGACGGGGCGCATAGTGAGATCGAACTCGGCGGTGCCGAACGCGCCAACCATGTCGGCTCCCCAATGTGGCTTGATCGGTTCGGCATCGGCCTGAATCTCGATTTCCCACATGAGGTCTGCGACCGACCGAACCCGGGCCAGCGGGTTGACCGCCTGCGCCATGTGTTCGAAGCCGGGAGCATCGGGATCTTCGAGCCACGACAGCGGGCTCCGGCACACGTCGTCGCCGATTCCCTCGGAGGATCCGTCGAACGTGATCCGGCCATGGGTTTTGTCGATCACCTCAAACTCGTAGCGGACATAGTCGTTCACCAGTACGGGGTCGACCTGCAGGATCTTGCCGATAGCGGCCATGTCATCGCCGCGAATGTTCAGGGCGTCGCGGAGACGAGCGACCAGCACGGGCGCAATAGCGGCGCGCTGTTGGGGTGCGGCATCGTCGAGAACTTCGGGGCTTATCAACTCGTCGACCGACCAGTACGCGGCGCGCATGAGGATGTGAGCGTCGAGGCAGAACTCTTTGGCCTGACGCACGAGCACGTTGTGGGCGAAGTCTTCGAGCTGCAGGTCTTGTTTCAGGTCGCCGGCATAGTCCGTCATGCCGCCGTCCTCACCCGAGTCTCCGAGTAGGAACTCGAACTGTGCGGCGCGCGAAGCCGCAACCACGGCCAGGCTCGGCGCTGCGGAACGTGCCCCGATGCTGTCGTCATCCTCGGGAAGATTGCGCACTTCCCATCGGCAATGGTCACCGGTGAACTCGTCGGCCTTCGGAGGCCGGTGGATCGGGATCGCCCGCATGCGGGGGTTCGTCGTACCAAGGGTCGCGTCGAACGTGCGGTCCTCCATGTGGTGACACATGTTGACGACGAGTGTCTCGTCGTTGGCCGTCATGTGGCGGAGGTAGTCGTGGGCGCCGCAGTAGGGGAGATGGAAGTAGCCGAGGTCGTGGTCGATCACCTCGAACTGGAAGTCGAGGTATTGGTGGGGCGCGCCGACATCGAACTGCATTGCCTTGAACGCGGTGCCGACGGCATCGCCGCTCATGCCCAGGTTCTTCTTGTTGCGGGCGGCGTAGATCGGGCTCGACCCCATCCACTCGCTGTCGGCCTGAGCGATCGTTGCGTCCTGGCCCGCGGCGACGACGACATGCATCATCAACCCGCGGTCGTGGTACATCCCCATCATCATGTACTCGCGGCAGAGTCGCGCCAGCGTGGCGCGACTCAGTTGCTCGAGCGTGAAGTTCGGATCGAAGTCGCCGCGATAGTCATCGGTCGTCATGTGAGTGTCTTAGCCCGCCGCAGCCGCGCGTCGCCAGGTTCAGTAGCCGGTCCGTGATCCTTGATCGTCTGGAGAATGCCGGGCCGCGGCGATACCGGCACGTAGTGCGCTGAGGTCGCTCACGGCTGTGATCATCTGAAACCCCATCTCTTTGCGACGTGTGACGAGGTTGGGCGTCGCATGAATACCGGCGACCACGCCATGGCGTCCACATGCATCCACGATCGTCTTCAGCGCGTCCATGAACGTCGGGTCGTCGTCGTTGTTGCCCGGAGGGAGGCCGAGAGAGATCGACAGATCGGCCGGTCCGACATAAATCGCATCGACACCTGAGACCGCCAGGATCTCGTCGAGTGCACCGATTGCCTCGACCGTCTCGATCATCGGAATGCAGAGGACAGAACGATTGGCGCCGGCGTAGTAGCCAGAGTCGCGCAGGCCGACGCCATTGGGGCCGAAGCTGCGGATTCCGCCGGGGGCATAACGACAAGCCGCTACCGCCGTTTGCGCCTCTGGCGCGCTGTTGACCATTGGCACGATGACCCCGTGGGCTCCGGCATCGAGTACTCGGCCGATTTGTCCGGAGTTGTTGCTAAGCACCCGAACGAGCGGCAGCGAAGATCCAAGGGCGGCGACCTGGAGGAGGGAGGCGGTGTCTTGGTAGCCGATGAGTCCGTGCTGGTTGTCGATACAGAGGTAGTCGAAACCGGCGCGAGCCATCACCTCTGTGGTTGCCGAGTTCGAGGTCGAGATCCAGCCACCGACCAATGTTTCGCCGGCAACCCATGATGTCCGAGGGTCCATGGGATAGACCATGCCATATGGACTGATGGTCTTACCATCAACAAACAGACTGGCAGGGAGTCTTCGTGGCCGAGAATATCGATCTACTCGTCAAGGGGTGGTACGTCGTCACGATGAACGCGACGCGCGACATCATCCGTGATGGAGCCGTAGCCATCAGGGGCGGCGAGATCGTCGCGGTTGGGAAAACGAGTCAGCTAGAAGCGGACTACACCGCCAAGGAAACGGTTGGTGGAGACCAGTTCGTGGTCACGCCGGGGATGATCAACTCTCACATCCACGTCACCGGCGAGCCGCTCACCCGCGGGTACGTACCCGACGACACGCCCTTCGAAGAGAACGTCTTCATGTGGCTCTGCCCGCTCTACTCGGTCCACACCGCGGTCGAGGAACGACTCTCGGGCCAGCTCGCGGCAGTCGAGATGCTCAAGTCCGGCACGACGACATTCCTTGAGGCTGGAACGATCCGCTTCCTTGATGAGGTGGTCGACGGTCTCGAGGAGGTCGGGATCCGGGGCCGCGTCGGCGAGTGGGTGTGGGACCTTCCGCCGGAACCCGACGTCTACAAACAAGACACTGATCAGGCAATCGCCCGGCTCCAGAACCAGCTCGAACGTTTCCCCGCGGCTTCGGACAAGCTCGTGAGCGCCTGGTCACTTCTCGTCGGCCACACCACCGCCTCGGATCCACTCTGGCTCGCCGCTCGCGAGTTGGCGACCGAGCACAAGGTCGGGATGAGCTTCCACATGTCGCCGGCGAAGCTCGATCCGGAAGGGTTCGTGAACGAGTTCGGCCAGCGCCCCATGGTGCATCTCGCAGAGATCGGCGTTCTCGGCCCCGATGTCGCCATCACCCATTGCGTGCAGGTTGATGACAATGAGGTGCGGATCATGGCCGAGACCGGCGTGCACGTCGCCCACTGTCCGACCACGGCGCTGAAGGTCAGCTACGGCATCACACAGGTGGGCAAGATGCCGGAGATGGTCCAATCCGGAATCAATCTCGGCATTGGCACCGACGGCAACAATGCATCGAACTACTCCGACCTGATGCGCGCCACATATCTGGTGGCCGGGCTATTCAAAGATGGCCGACAGGATCCACAAATGTTCCCGGCCGAGAAGGCCTACGAGATGGCAACACTCGGTGGGGCCGAACTCCTGCAGATGTCGGATCAGATCGGATCGCTTGAGGTCGGCAAGAAGGCCGACGTTGTCGTCCACGACACCGACCGTCCGGAGTGGCGACCGCTGCTCAATGTGATGAACCAGCTGGTGTGGTCGGCCGATGGACGCGGAGTCCACACCGTGATTGTTGATGGGGTCAAGGTCGTCGAAGACGGCCGGATGCTGACCGTCGATGAGGACGCGATGTGGGCGGAGGTGCAGCGTTCGGGTGAGGCAATCACCGCTCGATCGGGCCTCCCGGACAAGTCGAAGTACCCGATCCTGTGACCTTTGAAGCCGAGATCACTCCGGGCATGGCGCCCGGGGATGCGGTCGAGCTTGGTTGTCTTGTCGAACAGGTCGGCTTCGATCGGCTCGGAATTTCCTGCGTCGCGCTTTGGCCCGACACCTATCAGCTGCAAGCGTTGATCGCCGCTCGAACCGAGCGCATCCACATCGGTTCGATGGTTACGAACCCGTACACCCGTCATGCCGCCGTGCACGCTGCCGCGCTGGCGACACTGCAAGAGGTTTCCGATGGCCGAGCGTTCTGTGGCATCGGCGTGGGTGCGGGGCTCGAAGATTTTGGAATCGACTACCCGCGGCCCATCAGCACACTTCGCGAAACAATCGGCGCGATTCGTGGACTGCTGTCCGGCGAGTCACAGTCGCTCGATGGCGACACCGTCGAACTCCACGACGCTCGCTTGTTGCGACCGCCCGTAAAGCCGGTGCCGATCGCGATTGGCACTCGAAGCCCGGGGGTGATGAAACTCGCCGGCGAGGTGGCCGACGTTGCGCTCGTCGGTGCTCGACACCTCACCCCGGAGATCGTGGCGCGCTATAGCGGTTGGCTCGCCGAGGGTGCCGCGAGAGTCGGCCGCAACGTCGACAGCATCGAAGTGCTACCTCGGGTGACGCTGTGTGTTTCAGAAGACGAGGACCTCGCGGTGGAAAGTGTGAAGCGATACGCGGCCCACTACCTGGACATTCTCGGAGACCACGGCCCGCCCGTTGACCCGCATCGTCGCCGTGAGATCGTGGCAACGCTGGCCGACGCCAGAGGCTGGTACTTCGACCTCGACCGCTACGATCCGCCGGAGATGCTGCGGCTGGTCGACGCCGAGTTGGCCCGCCAGTTTGCGATCGTGGGGACGCCGTCGCAGTGCGCGGAACAACTTCGCACTCTCATGGACCTCGGGTTCGACGGCGTGAGTTGCAACCTTGCCGCGGTGCAACGCGAGTCGATGTATGTCGGTCTCCGAGAAACGATCGAAGGGGCCGGGGAAGTACTCCGGCTACTCGGTCGGTAGGCCCGCTCGCTCCCGCAGGCTCCGTCCGGCTGCCTGCGCATCGGCCGCGAGGTTCGCCACGTTGAGAGCGGTGAGTTCGCCGTCAGACACAACCGGCTGGCCCGCCACGTAGACGTCTCGCACAGAACGGCCGTCGCTGCCCCACACCAGTTGGAGCATGGGGTCGTCGCTGCGCGGAACCCATTCGAGTTGGGTTCGATCATGCACGGCCAGATCAGCCTGTTTGCCCACCTCGATCGAACCGATGGTTGCGGCGGCGCCGAGTGCTTCCGCGCCGCGGATGGTGAGGAGCTCCAGCGCGTCGTGGGCTCGGAACACGGTCGGGTCCATCGTTGTATCTTTCGCCAATCCGGCGAAGAGTGCGGCGGTGCGTATGCCGTCGACCATGTCACCTGCGTTCTCGGAGTCACAGCCCAGCGCGAGTCCCCCTCCGGCTTGCCAGAGGTCGAGGTGACGAAACGACTGCGTGGTCCCTTGGCCGAGGCGAAGGTACGCCCATGGGCAAGCGATCACCGCGGCGCCGTTCTCCAACACGATCTGCACTTCGTTGTCATCTAGGTGCACGCCATGAGCGATCTTGATATGGGGCCCGAGGGCGCCCAGTGAGTGGAGGTGGGCGAGCGGTGCCAGGCCCGTCCGGTCGCGATACGCAATCGTGTCGGAGGTGCTGGGCGACATGTGAAAGGTGAGACCGACCTGCTGGTCAACCGCGAGTTCCGACGCTCGAACGAAGAGCTCATCGGACATCAGGTCGTGACCGACCAACGTGACCCATGCACTGATGAGGCCACCATCGGCCAGCGCCAGCGCGTCGCGCTGACGGTCGATGACCTCATCGGGCGGCGCGGCGAAGGGACCCTCGTCGACGTCCCAACCCCACGAGCCAATGGTGAGGCGAGCGCCGACTCGTTTGGCCGCGGCCACCACCCGTTCGGGATGCCCAACCGTGCCCGCCTCGAACGTTGTCGTGATGCCGTTGGTCAGCGATTCGGCCAGCGTCAGTGTTGCGGCAAGTTCGTCGTCATCGCCGGAATGCGCGGCGTGGATTGGCACCGACCACTTGAAGATTGAGTCCCCCGGCGGCAAATTATCGGGAATGGCCGACTGGATGAGCCGATCGCCGGTCAGGTGCTGGTGCGCGTTGATGTAACCCGGTACGACGAGGTCAGTGGCCGTTCCGAACACGGTGGCATCGGGGTGAGCCTCGCGGAGATCGGCAAACGAGCCGACCGCAGTGATGGTCGCCCCATCGATCAGCACCGCTCCATCATCGATGACCTCGCGACGGGGATTCATCGTGACGATGGCTCCCCGAACGAGCTTCATTCGGTGAACCCCACGAACTCAGCGAAACGCCGTCGCCATTCCACTGATGGCTTATCCGACTGGACGTTGACCACACCGGTGCGGCTCATAGTGAGTGTGCCGGGGACCTGTTCGAGCATCACCTTGTCCTCCGCCCCGATGGCCAGATCGAACGCGATGATTTCCTCGGTGTCGGTGCTGTGGTCATCGTTGCGCCAGACCACAAAGGTGAACATTGAGTTCACGTCGTCGACCGGCGTGCTCAACAACAAGAGGATGTGTTCGAGGCCATCGGCGTAGCGAATGGTGCTGCGAACCGCGAACGGCAGAGCGAACCCGGTTGTCATCACTCGATGCACGGTGTCTTCTTCGGATCCGCTCACCGCAATCGCTTCGTCGGGGTTCGCGGCTTCGACCTCGTACTGGTAGCCGAAAAACACATCGTCCAGTTGGCTGAGTTCGATCTTGGGCACAAAGGGGTCTTGGGCGCCCCCGAATGTCCCCGTGTGGACCCACGGGAAGTGGCTGAAGTCCATGAAGTTGTCGACGAGTCGGGGTGTTGATGTTGCCCAGGCGTCGACGGGGGTGTTGATTCGACGGAACGCTGGATCGTTCTCTTGGCCGATGTCAGGAATCGACATCGTCGGTTCGCCGGGGCACACCCAGATAAGCCCGTAGCGCTCCTCGGCTTTCCGGCACGAGAGATGAGCGGTCGGGGGAATGGTCGCGTTGGGGCCCGATGACGGAACACCAACACAGGTGCCGTCGGCGCCGAACCCCCAGCCGTGGTAGGCGCAGGTCAAGACCCCGCCTTCGACAGAGCCGATCGAAAGTGGCGCTTCGCGGTGCGGGCACCGGTCAGGCGCGACAACGAGCGCATCGTGATGGTCTCGCCAGATCACGAGATCCTCGCCGAGTAAACGGACCGCATGCGGGGCATCGGTCACCGAATTTGAACGAGCGACGGGATACCAGCACCCTTTCAGTGCCTCACGTTCGACAAACGTCGTCACGGCGCTTCCTCCTACACAATGGTCAGACCAACGGACCGTAGCGCAATTTCGAAGTGAGTCACCGTGCACGGTCGGACTTGCGGTTCCGCTAGGTTCCCCAACATGACAGGGGTCGAGTTGGGCATCTATAGCCTCTGCGACCACCTCACCGATCCAATCACCAACGAGGTTGTGTCGCAGAGCGAGCGTCTGCAGCGCGTTGCCCGCCAGGCCTCACTTGCCGAGCAGGCAGGCTTCGACTCGTTTGGTGTCGGCGAACATCATTTCAGCGACTACATCCTTCCAGCGCCGCTGCTACTGCTTTCCTACGCGGCGGCGACAACCTCAACGATTCGACTGGGCACGACGGTCACCCTCCTCGCGAATCATGACCCCGTGCGCACTGCTGAGGAGCTGGCGGTGCTCGATGTCCTCACCGATGGCCGAGCGGAAGCGACATTTGCTCGTGGTGTCTCTCGGGCGACAGCGCAGGCGTTCGGGTTTGCCGACTTCGATGAAGTGCGGCCGCGCTTTGAAGAGCATTTGCGTCTCGTGCTTCGTTTGCTCACCGAGGACGAGGTCAGCTGGTCGGGAGAACATCGCGCGCCACTCGATCGGGTGCGTCTACAGCCTCGGCCGATCCAGCGCCCAGAGGACGCGATCTGGGTGGGAGGGGGTCTTTCGCAGATCTCCGCTGATCTGGCCGCGGAGCTCGGCCTGCCGTTGTTTTTGCCCAGCCTGTTCAAGTGGCCGGTCGACTACGCCGAGATCGTGCAGCGATACCGAGAGCAGTGTGTTGTTTGGGGCAAGCCGGCGCGGGTGGGGTTCCCGACCTATCTCCATGTCGCTCGAACCTCTCAGGAGGCCCGAGCCCAGTTCCGCCCGCGTTTCGATCACTATGTCGATTTCGCGAAGTCCACCCGGCTGAGCTTTGGCCGTCCGATGGAATTCGACTCGCTCCTCGAGGGCCCCGTCGTCTGCGGTAGCCCGGCTCAGGTAGCCGAGCGGATCGCGGAGATCACGGAGTTGCTGGATCTTGATCGCCAGATGTTTCTCGTGGATGCCGGCGGACTTCCCCACGATGTCGTGGCCGATGTCATCGATCTGATGGGCTCGGCGGTGCTCCCGCTTCTGCGCTAGGAGGCGTTCCAGCGTTCGGCGAGCGTGGCGAACACGCCCTGGTCCCAGGAGAACTCAACCGTGTTGCCATCAGGGTCGCGCAACATGCAGATGTAGCCGATCGGCGACGGCATCATCGTGGGCGCCATGCCCAAGCACCCGGCCGCTTCGGCCCTTGTCGCGATCTTGTCGACGTCTTCCTTGTTCGGCAGCTCGATACCGAGGTGGGCAAACGGAGCGAGTGTGGCAAGAGGGGCGCCCGCGAACGGATCTTTGCCCTCGAAGAACTGAGCGAGAACGAGGATGAATGGATTGTTTGTCTCACCCTCCATGCCGAGCCAGGCGCCGTAGCCGACTTCGTCTTCGCGGCGATCGATCAAGGAGAGGGGTGTGAACTCTGTGAACCACGCGATGGTTGCGTCGATATCAGCGACTCGCAGCGCGATGTGGGTCCAGCGCGGCTCTTTAGGATGCATTGAGTAGGTCGACTCGTTCATTGAAGTGCCTCTCCGTTTCGCCAAACCATGGCGTTGGTCAGTTGGTCAGACCATAGCGCGGGTGGGGGCTCGGGCTCTGTGTGCAAACGTGATGGCTTGCTTGGACCAATGGTCGGACCAACAAACCAACTAGAGTGGTAACAGCACGATAAGGACCTGATATGTCAGACCAGGAGCTATTCGAACCGATCTCTCGCGACACAGTAAGTTCGCAGATTCGCGCTCAGTTGTTGAAGCGGATAACAACCGGCGAGCTCGGTCCTGGCTCGGCCATGCCCTCTGAGCGTGAGCTTAGTCAGCTCTTCCAAGTTGCCCGCACGTCAATACGTGAGGCGCTGCAAGGACTGCTCTCGATGGGTGTTGTCGAGCGACGCGGCAATCGGTCCTACGTGGCAGAGCACCTTCCCACCGTCGTCGTCGAACGTGGTGCGAACAGAAAGACGTTCGTCGCTGAGCTCTTCGAGACACGACGGGTCCTCGAGCTGCCGATCTTCGAGATGGCGGCGGAGCGAGCCGACGATGCCGCCCGCAGCCGCATAGCGATGCTCGCCGCTTCCTTCAATGATTCGCTCGACATTGCCGACTTCCGGCGGCTGGATCGAGAGTTTCACACCACCATCGCGCAGAGTTGTGGCAACCCACTACTGATCGAGCTTTACGGCAAGGTGCTCGACGAGCTGTTTCGTTCGGGCGAGTTCGACGAACTGCTCGGTGCGGAGAGAAATCGGTCGGAGGTGGCGCAGATTATTGCCGACTCCTCATCGGCGCACAGAGCGATCGCCGAAGCGTTCGCGTCATGTGATGCGAGCATCGTGCGATCGGTCACTGAAAATCACCTTGACCAGGTGGAGCACTCGATGGTCGACGATCTCGAGTAAGCCGCGGCGGCGCGGCTATGACCTCGTGGCGTTCCAGGCTTCGACCTGGTCGAGAAACACCTTGCTGTCCCAATAGTCGGTTCGATGAATGATCAAGTGGTTGTGCACTACCAGCCGTTGCACGCCTCGAACACGGATCGGCGTGTCGCCTTGCCACTTCGCTGTCATCGTGTAGAAGGCAGCCACGGTTGAGTCGACGGTGACGAGGTCTTCGACTTCGTAGTGAAGCTCAGCCATGTCGGCCAGAAATCCTGGAAGCCGCTCAACGTACGCCTCCCTTCCGACACAGCCCGAACCAAGTGCTGCGGTGTGTTCGTTGATAAAGTCTGCGTCAACGTGGGCGGCAATATCTTCTGGCTTGCGGGTCGAAAACGATGCAAGGTAGGACCGGGCAAGATCCTCAGGGCCAAGGGTGTTGGGCGAACTGGTCACGGTCGCAGCGTAGTGTTTGGCGAGCCTCGAGACCAGTGCTATGGTCTGACTGTCAGTCCATCGGAGGTGACCGTGACCATTTCAGGGATGAACCACGCGGTGCTCTATGTCCGCGATGCCGCAAAACACCGGCAGTTTTACGAAGATCTCTTGGGCTTCATCACCGTCGTTGACGGTCCGGGGCCATATGTGTTCATGCGGGCGCCGGCATCGCAGAACCACCACGACATCGCATTCTTTTCCATTGGCGACAACGCAGGGCCATCGGAAGCGGGCGAGCGCACCGTTGGTATGTACCACCTTGCCTGGCAAGTCGAGACGCTCGAAGAACTCGTCGAGATGCGCACCCGGCTCGAAGCGGCCGGCGCCCTCAAGGGTCAGTCTGATCACGGCGTCAACAAGAGCCTCTATTGTCTTGACCCCGACGGTCTTGAGTTTGAGGTGATGTGGCTCGTACCGCCCGAACACTGGGGCGAAGAAGAGAATCATGCGATCGTCCGCCCGCTCGATCTCGATGCTGACGTGCGACGGTCTGCCACCCTCGTTGGGAACCCGGAATGAACCTTTCCGACCAGTACTGCCACTTCCTGGACGACGATGCGTTCGTCGAAACCGAGCGCCCCGGGTTTCGTCGTCGGGTCATCACGGGCGAGCATCTCCAGCTGTGTTTTTGGCGAATCGCGGGGGGCTCAACCGGTTCGTTTCTGCACAAGCATGACGACCACGAGCAGCTCGGCATCATCGCCCGAGGCAAACTCGATTTCCGTATCGGTGAGGAGAGTTGGACCGATCGCAGCGTGATCGGCCCCAATGAGGCGTATCTCGCTCCCCGCGGTATCTGGCATGGCGACAGCCTCTTTATTGGTGACGATGAATACGACGAGTGCTGGATCCTCGACGTGTTCTCGCCGCCTCGTGATGATCTAAGGGAGAACTGAAATGAGCGAAGCGGATTGGCGACTGGCCGTCGACATCGGGGGCACATTCACCGATGTCGTCCTGGTCGATGCATCGACGGGTCGTGTTGTTGTCGACAAAACCCTCACCACCCCCCATGCCCCGCTCGACGCGGTGCGGCAGGGTCTCACCCAACTCTTGGCGAAGGCGGGTGTGTCGCCGGGCGAGATCACTGCGCCGATCGTGCACGCCACAACCCTGATCACCAACGCCCTCATCGAAGGCAAGACCGGTCGCGCTGGTCTGGTCGCGACGAAGGGGTTCGGCGACACCCTCCTCATTCGCGACGAACATCGCTACGACATGTACGACCTTCAGATTGAGTTCCCCGCGCCTCCTATCCCGCGTGAGCTCACCTTTGAGGTCAACGAGCGGATTACCGCCGCGGGCGTCGTGTTGACTGAGCCCTCGATTGCCGACCTCGATGCGCTCGCTGAACAACTCCGTGAGGCCGACGTCGAATCGGTCGCGATCTGCCTCATCAACTCGTATGTAAACGGGACCAACGAACGAATTGTGGCGGATCACCTCCGAGCCGCGTTGGGTGTTCCGGTCTGCATCTCCTCAGAGATTTCGCCCCAGATTCGCGAGTACCCGCGCATGGTCACCACGGCGTGCAACGCATCGACCATGCCGGTCATCGGTCCGTACCTCGACGAACTCCAGAAGTGGCTAGCCGCTGAGGGCTTCGGTGGGTCCGTGCTCATGATGTTGTCCAATGGCGGAGTGGTGTCGGCCGATGATGCCGCAGTTGGCCCGATCCGTCTCGTGGAGTCGGGCCCCGCCGCGGGCGCACTCGCGGGCACCTGGTTCGCGAACCGACTCGGTATCGACCGCTTGCTGTGCTTCGACATGGGTGGAACAACCGCCAAGGCGTGTTTGATCCAAAACGGTGAACCTGAGCTGACGAATACCTTCGAGGTTGCCCGGGCGTATCGCTTCAAGAAGGGCTCCGGATTTCCCGTGTCAGTCCCGTCGGTCGACTTGGTCGAGATCGGTGCCGGCGGCGGCAGCTTGGCTCGAGTCGATCAGTTTGGCCTTTTGAAGGTCGGTCCGGATTCGGCGGGCGCCGATCCCGGTCCCGCCAGTTATGGAAATGGCGGCACGATCCCGGCGGTTACCGACATCGACGTTTTATTGGGTTTGCTCGACCCAGCTGGATTCCTCGGCGGCGACATGCCGCTCGATGCCTCCCTGGCCGAAGCGGCCGCGGCGACCGTGGCCGAGGGTCTCGGACTCAGCACGATCGACACCGCGGCGGGCGTTCACGAGGTCGTGAATCAGAACATGGCTGCGGCCGCCCGAATGCATGGCGTTGAAATGGGCGTCGACCTTCGCGGCGTTCCTCTGATCGCGTTTGGTGGCGCCGGGCCAGTCCACGCGTGTGGCGTCGCCGATCTACTCGAGTCCGATCGCGTGATCTTCCCGGTGAATGCGAGTGTGCTGTCTGCGTTTGGCACCCTCGTCTCGCCTGTCCGCATCGACCTGGCCCGATCGCTTCCTCGCCTCATCGACACCGTCGATCCGATCGAACGCGACGCGATGCTCGACGAACTCCGGAACGAAGGGCGACGTGTGCTCCTGGCCGCGGGCGTCCCGGAGGACGCCGTCGTCTTCCGATACGGCGTCGATGCTCGATACGCGGGACAAGGCAACGAGATCACGGTTTGGGTCGGTGAAGGCGCGGCTTGGCCGTCGACCGCCGACGAGATCAGCAGCGCCTTCGAAACGGAATATCAGCGCATCTACGGGATGGCGATCCCTGACGTCGCGATCGAAGTGGTCACCTGGCGCCTTGCTGCTTCGGCGACCACATCTGTGGTTGAACCAGACACCACCCTGGCGGCCGCTACCGGGTCACCCGAACCGGCGAAATATCGCCCGGTTGTCTTCGGCCGCGGTCAAGCCGCCGTGGACACGCCCGTTTATCGGCGTTCAGATCTTGGTGCTGGGGCCATCTTCCCCGGACCCGCAATCGTCGAGGAACGCGAGACCACGTCGGTCATTCGCCCCGGCTGGGACGTCGAGGTTGCGACCGATGGATCACTCATCGCCACGAGGAGGACCTCATGACCGTCGCCGAACCCATCACTCCAGACTTTGATCCGGTCGAGCTTGAGATTCTCTGGCAATCGCTCATCTCCACGGTCAATGAACAAGCGCGTGCCCTTCAGCGCGCCGCGTTCTCTCCAATCGTGCGAGAGGCCGGCGACCTCGCCAACGCCGTCTTCGACCGGCGCGGTCGTATGGTCGCCCAAGCGGTTACCGGCACGCCGGGCCACATCAACTCGCTCGCCATCGGCGCCGCCGAGATGCTGAAGGAATACCCGGTCGAGAGCCTCGAGCCCGGCGACGTGCTGATCACCAATGATCCTTACAAGACTGCTGGCCAGCTCCTCGATGTCACCGTGCTGGTTCCGGCCTGGCGCAACGGTAAGCCCATCGCGTTCTTCGGCTCCACGATCCATCACACCGACGTGGGTGGTTATGGCATCGGAGCCGGTGGCCGCGACGTATTCGAAGAGGGTCTGTGGATTCCGATCTGCAAACTCATGAAAAGCGGTGAGCGCAACGATGACGTCTGGCGGTTCATCCTCTCCAACGTCCGCCAGCCCGACCACATGGCGGGCGACCTCCACGCGCAGATGGCGTCCGGGCAGGTCGGCGCGCAACGCTTGACGACCTTGTGCGACTCGTTCGATCTCGACGACATCGAGGACCTCTCCGACGAGATCATCAATCGTTCTGAAGCGGCAACGAGGGCCAGCTTCCGCAGCCTCCCGGCCGGCCGCTACGACGCGAGCGCGGTGCTTGACCTCGCCGACGGCAGCCTTATCGACATCGTCTGCTCCGTGCAGGTCGATAGCGACAAGGGTGAGATCACGGTCGACTACGAGGGCACCTCAGAGGCCAGTCCCTGGGGCATCAACGTGGTCAAGAACTACACCCACGCCTACACAACCTTCACCGTGCGGTCGTGTATCAATCCCGATATTCCGAACAACCACGGCAGCCTCGCTCCGATCAATGTGGTGGCGCCCGTAGGTTCGATCGTGAATGCGGTCTCGCCGCAACCCGGCACCGCTCGCCACGTCGTTGGCATGTTCTTGCCCAATGCGCTGCTCAAGGCTTTGGCCCAGATCAAGCCCGCCGAGGCGATGGCCGAGGGTTCGGGCGCGGTTTGGACGATGCAAGTCAACGGCAACTACGACGATGGTGCACCCTTCATCACCGCCATGTTCACCTACGCGGGTGGTGTTGGTGCCCGAGCAACGAAGCCCGGGCTGAACGCGTGCTCATACCCAACCGGTGTGTCGGCAGTCCCGGTTGAAGTCGTCGAGGCTTCAGCCCCGATCCGCTTCCACGAGAAGTCGCTTCGGGCGAACTCGGGAGGGGCCGGGAGACAGACCGGTGGTCTCGGACAGACCATCGCGTTCTCTGTCGACACTGAGAAGCCGTGGCAGCTCAACGCCGTGACAAGCCGACTGTCTCATCCGCCCGAGGGAATCTTCGGTGGGGAAGCTGGCGCCTCCGGTGGCTTCAGCGTCAACGGTGAACCGGTAGAAACCCAAGCACGAATCTCGTTGACCGGCGAAGATATTGTCCGTCTCGATCTGCCCGGTGGCGGCGGCTACGGGGCACCGGAGTAACGATGGCCAACGGGGACTCTCCGACGACGTTCGCTGAGGTATGGGCGAAGTCCGTAGCGAGTGACCCCGACGCGACGTTTCTGATCTTCGAAGCACCGGACGAGCGCGTCACCACCTGGACCTATGTAGAGTTCGATCAGCAGGTACAGCGAGTTGCGGCCTTCTTGGACGCCAACGGCATCGGGCCGGGGGGAGCGATCCATCTCGCTCTCGCGAACAGCCCCACTTTTGTCGCCGTGTGGATCGCGTCGGTTTGTTTGGGCGCCTCGATCGTTCCGGGTGACCCCATGGGCCGCACGCCGGAGTTTGCCGACCAGGTTGCACGAACGAATCCCAGTGTCGGCTTCTACGCCGCGTCTCGAGCCGACGAATATCTCGGCGCGGTTCCCACATCAATGACCGCAGTGGCAATTGACGAAGCCGATGCCACGTTCGCTCCATTTCCCGATGAGGGGTTCGACCGCTGGCCAACCCCATCGCCGCTCGACCGGGCCGCCGTGATGTTCACCAGCGGCACCACCGGACGACCAAAGGGCGTCGAGATCACCCAGGCGAATTACGCGTTCGCCGGGAAGGTTATGGCCGAGGCCGCGTCCCTCACCAACACCGATCGCCACATCGTGGTCCTTCCACTCTTTCATGCGAACGCGCAGTACTACTCGTTCGCTTCGGCCGTCTGGGTCGGGGCATCGGTTGCTCTCATGCACACCTTCTCGGCGAGCAGTTTCCTCGCCCAGGCAGCACGGCATCGCGCTACGTGCGCCAGCCTCTTTGCGGCGCCGCTACGAATGATCCTGGCCCGAGGTGAGAAGACTGACGGCGTTGCCCTCCGGCACTGTTGGTTTGCGCAGAACATCGCCGATGACCAGTTCGAGACCCTCACCGAATGGCTTGGATGTCAGCCCCGCCAGCTCTACGGCATGACCGAAACAATTCCGGCCGTGCTCACCGATGATGCCGCGGCGCCTCGCCCCGACGCGATGGGGTACGTCACCTCCGGTTGTGTCGTCGAAGTTCACGACACCGACGGCGGGCCGACAGCCGCGGGTGAAGTCGGCGAGATCGTGGTCGGCGGCACCCCTGGAACTTCGCTCTTCGCGGGCTACCTCGACGACCCGAAGACCACCGCCGCGAGCTTTCGCGATGGCTGGTTCCTCACTGGTGACCGAGCGTCGGCCGACTCGCAGGGCCGCTTCTTCTTCGACGGCCGCCGCTCCGACGTGCTGAAGGTCGCTGGCGAAAACGTGTCGACGGTCGAGGTCGAGGCCGTCCTCACCTCACACCCCAAGGTCCTTGAAGCGTCGGTAGTTGGTGCCCCTGACCCGGTGCGCGACGAGGTGCCGGTCGCCTACGTCGTTGCCGCGGAGGCCGACAATCCACCGACTACAGCGGAACTCTTGCAATGGTGCGAAGAACGGCTCGGGAAGGCCAAACGGCCACGTGATGTCACCCTCCTTGACGAACTTCCCCGTACCAGCGTTGGCAAGATTAGAAAGTTCGTTCTGCGAGACGAGGTGTTGACCCAATGAGCAAGCTCAACGACGAACTACTGTCGAGCCTTGAAGAGTCGGTGCTCGACGTTGCCCACGCAACGACGCTCCACCCGGAGCTGTACGTCTCCCCCGAGGTGCTCGAGGTTGAGAAGGAAGCGTTGTTTATGCGCGAGTGGCTGGCCGTTGGTCGCCGCGAACGTATTCCCAGCGAGGGCGACTGGTTCACTGTCGACATCATGGATGAGCCGATCATCGTGGTGCGCGACAAGACCGGCGCGGTGCGGGCGATGTCCGCCATCTGCCAGCACCGGGCAATGCAGGTGTGTGAAGGCGAGGGCAACTCCTCCACCTTCAAGTGCCCGTATCACCACTGGACCTACGGCCAGGACGGCCGGCTGCTCGGCGCTCCGGCGATGGAACGCACCGAAGCATTCGACAAGGCCGACTTCGGCCTACCGCCGCTCGCAGTTGAAGAGTGGCAAGGCTTCATTTTCGTCAACTTCGATCTTCACGCGGCGCCGCTCGCTCCAACCCTCGAGCGTTACACGCCCTATCTGGCGAACTTCGAACTTGGTGACGCCGTGTGCCCTGGCACCTTCACCCTTGAGAACCTTCCGTGGAATTGGAAGGTGATGTTCGAGAACTTCAACGACGGCTACCACGCCAACCGTCTGCATCAGTTCGTCCAAGACTTCTGTCCCTCCGACATGTCGGGCTTTCCGGTGCCATGGGACGACGACTCCAACGTCATCTTCCGAACCGCCGGGTATACCCATATCGACGCCGGATTCAACGCCACCCATCGTGTGATCATGGATGTCTTCCCGAGACTCACCGAGGAAGATCGGATGCGGTCGACGTTCGCGTTGATCCCGCCAGTCCTCTGTTTGGGAACCTCCCCGGATCAGTGCTTCTTCTTCCTGATCCGCCCGACCGGTCCCGAGACGATCGATGTCGAGATCGGCTACATCTTCCATCCGTCAGCGCTTGAGGATCCGCTCTTCGAAGCAAAACTCACGCTCTCTGACGCTGGTGTTCAGGTCTTTGTCGATCAGGATCAGGACGCAACGAAAAAGGTTCAAAAAGGTCTTCGCTCCAGGTACGCCCCTCGGGGTCGCTACTCGTGGCAAGAGGAAAGTCATGTGCAGTTCAATCGCTGGCTTGCAAAGCGCTACAAGAGAGCCACGGACTGAATTCACCTGATCGAGCACTACGTAAACACAATCATCACGGCACCGCCGTGTGGAGGGGAAATCTGATGTCCAAGAAACTGATGAAACTGCTGGCGGT
>Ga0114997_10000536_pt1 | contig 31045 bp, 31 predicted proteins | sample ArcticOcean_MG_C_2_FD_87045 | JGI IMG/M metagenome (GOLD analysis project Ga0114997, IMG submission 87045) | Marine microbial communities from western Arctic Ocean - ArcticOcean_MG_CB4_136 | ecosystem: Environmental > Aquatic > Marine > Oceanic | place: Arctic Ocean: Canada Basin | collected... | reverse complement strand
GTACTTGTATGCGATGCAACACAATGTTTGGGTGTTAGGAAATTAAATTTACCTGTTCGTTTTGATGCAGTTATTTCCACATCGTTGAAGTGGCTGTGCGGCACTGCAGGCGCTGGTGTGGTGTGGGTTCGTGATAGTAGTATTAATTTGTTCACTCCAAACTTTAGAGGATGGTTCAGTCAAGAAAATCCAATGAATTGGGATATCGATAATTTTACTTTGTCATCTAATTCTAGACGTTTTGAAAATGGTACTCCCAACCCATTGCCTTACATAGCAAGCCTACCAGGTCTTCAATGGGTGCTCGAAGGCGGCAATGATTTGCAGGAAATCAAGAACCGCTCAATGACTAAAGAGTTGATACAATTACTTATAAATGCTGAGATAAATATTGTTACACCTATTGAGCAAAATTCACGGGGTGGTTCTGTCATGGTAAATGTTGGAACTATTGACAACGCCAATCGAATTATTACTGACTGCGCTGACGAGTCAGTCCTAATAGATAATCGAGGCCATATTTTAAGGTTCTCCCCTGGCATACTCACTGAGAGCTTTGCTATTGACTGTTTTGTTGATTGTTTGAAAAAAAATATAACCACTGACTAGAAATTTTATAACTTAAATCAACTTAAAACTGTTAGTTAATCAAAAATCCAAAGATTATTTTTAGATTAATAGTTTTATAATGTGAAGGATCTAAAATGAATAATATGCAAGGTAAAGCGATTTTAGGCTCGGTAATACATACGCCTACTAGAAATCGAATCGAGTTTTTAAAAAAAGCATTATTGTTGATTGATGATGAGGGAAAAGTAATTGAGTTAATAAAACACGGAACTGCATATTATGATGAACAGGTAACAAGATTTGAAAAATTAAATTCATTAAGTGTGATACCAAGTTCCCAATATTTGATTCCAGGGTTTGTTGATCTTCATATTCATGCTCCTCAATGGCCACAATTGGGTAAGGCTTTAGATGTTCCGTTAGAAGTATGGTTGCAGAAGTATACTTTTCCGTTAGAGGCAAAATATGAGGACGATAATTTTGCCATGATGGTTTATTCAGACCTAGTGGCTTCGCTATTGAAAACTGGAACAACAACTGCAGTTTATTATGGCACCATTCATCAAAAAGCTAATCAGATTTTGACTGATGTGTGCTTGAACTTGGGCCAAAGGGCTATCGTTGGTAAAGTCGTGATGGACAATCCAGAGCAATGTCCAGATTACTATCTAGACCTGTCAACTCAGGACGCATTAGATGGAACCGTAGAGTTTATTAATTATGTTAAAACTAATTCAAATAATACTGATGGCCGAGTACAGGTCGCTGTTACGCCTCGTTTTATACCCAGCTGTACAGATGAAGCGTTACACTCTCTGGGTGCTTTGGCATCGGAAAACTCAACTTACATACAAACGCATTGTTCAGAAAGTGATTGGGAGCATAATTATGTTATTGATCGATGTGGAAAGTCTGATACGGAAGCATTATTAAGTTATGGATTATTGAATCGATCAACTATACTAGCACATGCAAACTTTATTTCTGAAAATGATATGGACGTCATTAAGGAACATGGTGCTGGAATTGCGCATTGCCCATTATCAAACTTCTTTTTCTCTGATGCGGTTTTTCCTTTGCGGCGAGCGTTAGAAAAAGGATTGCGAATTGGGCTAGGAACGGACATTTCTGGTGGACCTAGTTCTTCTATAATTGATACGAGCAGAAATGCCATTATTGCTGCTCGAGCATTGGAAAATGGTGTTAATCCAAATATTGAAAGAACCAGTCGGGGATTACCTGATAGCCGCGTTGATTTTTGTGATGCATTTTATCTGGCTACCAAGGGTGGGGCTGATGTTTTAAATATTCCTACTGGAAGTTTTGAGCGAGGAAATTTCTTTGATGCCTTACTCATAGATACAGAAATAGAATCTGCTCCAATCTCATTAAGTGATGATAGTGATAAAGATATAGTTCAAAAAATAATAATGTTGGCAACAAGAGTAAATATTGTCAAAACTTGGGTAAGTGGTTTAACTGTGTAATCGGTTTATCACTTCGTTAATTAATGTTCAGCTAAAGATAGGATAAATAAAATGGAATATGCATATAAATTTACTAATGCTATTACGCGTATTCCAAGTAAAAGTGTAATAAATGGCTTAAGAGCTTGCGATATAGGATCTCCAGATTTAAATCAGATGATTTTAGATCATCAAGATTACACTTCAGCATTACAAGAAGCTGGTGCAAAAATAATAGAGTTACCCCCTTTAGAAAAATACCCAGATAGTCTTTTTGTAGAAGATACCACCTTGTGTCTTCCTAATGTAGCTATTTTGATGCGCCCTGGAGCACCGTCACGCATGGGCGAAGTTTTAGAAATTGAACCAATAATATGCGAAATGTTTAATAATGTGGTAAAGATTTTAAAACCTGGCCTTATTGAAGCTGGTGATATCTTGACCACGGGAAAAGAAGTTTTGGTAGGGTCCTCAGCTCGAACAAATAGTGAGGGCATTCATCAATTAAGGGAAATTTTAAGTAAATGGAATTATATTGTCAGAGAAGTTGTTACGCCAAAGGAAATTTTGCATTTCAAGACGGATTGTTCAATTTTGGGCCCAGAAACTGTTCTATGCACTAAGAGGTTAGAGAAAACCGGCTGCTTTTCAAATTATCAGGTTATCAACACTCACGATGGTGAGGAGGCTGCTGCAAATGCTATAAGGTATAATGATACGGTCATTATGCCATCAGGCTTTCCAGTTACTTCATCGAGAATTCGAGATGCTGGTTATTCTGTGCGAGAAGTTAATAATAGTGAATGTGCAAAATTAGATGGTGGCATGTCGTGTTTATCATTACGGTTTTAAATGATTACCCTCAATTGAACTGGAGGTTTTAGTTTATTTATGATGATACCTTGCCAGAGAAATTTATTTTCAATCCCGAATGATATTGCTTTTTTAAATACTGCCTACATGTCCCCTTTAACGACATCAGTAGTCGAAGCTATAAATTTAGGTGCTAGGTTAAAGGCTTCACCCTGGGATATATCCATTTCAGATTTTTTTAAGAACTCTGAGTTGGCGCGTGAGTTATTTTCTAAGATAGTAAATGTGAAACCAGAGAGTGTGGCTTTGGTTCCATCGGCTTCGTATGGGATGGAAACGGCTGCTCGAAATCTTAAAGTGGGAGAGGGCCGAACAATAGTAATGTTAGAAAACCAATTCCCATCTCATGTTTATCCTTGGCGTAGGTTGATTAAAAATACTGGTGGGAAAATAATTAAAGTATCTGAAGAAGATGATCGATCTATAACTGAATTATTATTGAAAAAGATCGATAAAAAATGTGCTATAGTTGCCTTGCCAAATGTTTTATGGACCAATGGAATTCTTGTTGATCTCATTGCTATAAGTAAGAAATGTAAGCAAGTTGGCGCTGCTCTTGTGTTGGATTTAACACAATCTTTAGGAGCGATGGAAACTGATTTATCTAAAGTTGATCCAGATTTTGCTGTTGTAGCGTCTTACAAATGGATGCTGTCACCTTACTCAACTGGGTATTTATATGTTGCTGAGAAGCATTGGGATGGAGATCCCATAGAAGGCAATTGGATTTCACGAAAAGAAAGTAAGAATTTTTCAAACTTAATTGATTATACAGATAGTTATGAAGTTGGTGCTATGAGATTTGATGTGGGTGAAAGGGCTAACTTTGCCCTTCTACCAGGAGCTATACAAGCAATGAAACAAATAGAAGAATGGGGTGTGAAGAATATTGAGGCTACGTTAGCAAATAATAATTTGATATTGTCGGAACGACTTCGTGATTTAGGTTTCACTATACCAAAAGAAGCCAATCGAGGACCCCATTTTATTGGTGCCAGGCACCCCGGTGGATTGAAAAAGGATCTTTTGCAAATTCTTGCTAGTAATCGAGTATATATATCAGAAAGAGGTGGAGTGTTAAGGATTACGCCACATCTATGGAACAATATGGAAGATTTTGATAAGTTTATTAATGTTTTGTCAGATAGCATGTAAAATATTTTCTTAATGACCATCTGAAAAGCACTATATTTAAACTCAACAAAACTCTTTATTTAAAAATTGGATTATTTTTAAGATCCTGAAATCCTTAACACTGTAATAAACTGTTTTACCATCACGCCTAAAATTAACTATTAGATAATATTCGCGATTAATAATTTAATTATTAATTTAAAACAAAGTCTTAACTAAGGATTGAATATCTGCTTCATTATTGAAATGTGCTATTGATACCCTAAGGCGGTTATTTCGAATTCCACATACTATATTTGTTTTTATTAATTTTTCCAGGGTCTGTGTTATTTCCAGTGATTGGCATTTAAGACTGATAATATGAGAACTGGCAGATTTATCATCGATGGATCTATATGGCCGCCATTTTGATTCCCTGATACCATCAGCTAATAATGTGGCTAATTTTTGTGCATGGTTATTTATAGATGTGATGTTTAGATTAATTATTTCTTTAATTGCAGTTTCGAGGCCTTTAATTGAAATATATGACATTGTGGATTGTGTGAATTTCCGAGCATCTTCAGCATACAAAAGTTTTTTAGGTTGCATATCAAAGGGGTTTGATGCCCCCATCCATCCTGCCATGATAGGGTCTTCCTTCAAAACTTCACTGGAAATAGCAGCTAATCCTACCCCACCATGACCCCCAAGCCATTTATAACCGCTACATACCAGTACATCAGCGCCGTAACTATCTGTATCAATAGGTATTGCTCCTGCTGCTTGTGTTACATCTAAAATTAGCTTTGCTCCAACATTTTTAGTAGCTTTTCTTAATTTATATGGGTTGATTTGTGTTCCTGTAGAGAATTGTACCAAGCTAATTGCTACTACTGCGGTTTCACTATCAATATTTTTAATAATAGTATCTGTTAAGCTTTCGTTTGGAATTTCATCAATAAAAATCATTTTACAATTGTAACGTTTGCTATATGCAATCCATGGTCGAGTAATCGCTGGGAAATCTGATGATACAACCAAAATTTTACTAGTTTCTTTAGGTTTTAACATGAGGGGCAACTGACTGAGCATCTCGCTAGAACTACCAAGAATCGCAATTTTCTCTTCAGTTGTATTGAGTAATTTGGCTGCATTTTTTCTTAATGGATTGAAAAACTCTACTTCCTCCTGGTCGGACATTTTAAGATTACCAAAGCGTGCTACATCATGGAGAAAGTCAGTCATTGCTTGAACTGCAGGTTCACCAATTAAACCCAGAGAGGCCTGGTTTAGATAATTATAACTAGATAAGCAGGGGTAATGCGCTCTGTTTGAGAGAGAATTCAACATTCTGTTTTCTCTATTAATTTATGGATGTTAGTTGCTCCTCTAGAAAGGAAAGAAGAGTAACTTTCTGAGTCGATATTAGCACCACAAACAATTAGCCCTACCCGTTTATTTTTTAACCTTGATCTAAGTGGTGAAATCATTCCAGCCATTGCGGCACCTGCCGCTGGTTCTACAGCTAATTTAGCTTCTTCTTGAAACAGTGTCATTCCTGCACAAATAAGATCGTCACTAACTGTCACAATTTCATCTACATATTTTTGACATAGCGCTAAACCAAAGGGTAGGGACATCGGTGGCGATAAACTATCAGCAATAGTTTCGACCTTTGTTAGGGTAATGGGTTCACCTTTTAAAATACTCTGTGACATTGAGTTTGCTCCAACAGGTTCAACCCCATAAACTTTGCAATTTGGGTTTATCTCCTTTACTGCAGCCGCCACGCCACTAATTAGTCCTCCTCCACCAACGGAGACAATAATGGCATCTAAATTTAAAATGTCTTCCATTAACTCCAAGCCAACACCAGAGGCTCCTAATGACGTATGCATTCCCTCAAAGGGATGAATAAAGGTGCGTTTTTCATCTTTTACTAAGCGTTCGGCTTCTGCAAACAAAGGAGCCCCAGCTTCTTTTAAAGTTATTTTTGCACCTTGTGCTTTAGCCGCCTTAATTCGAAATGGATTCGCGCTAGATTGCATAACCACATGAGCAGACATATCTAATTGTTTAGCTGCCCAAGCTGATGCTATTGCATGATTGCCTGCACTTGCAGCTGTTATCCCGAACTTCTTTTCATCTATTGGAATTTGGCGAGCAACTGATAGAGCCCCACGTGCTTTAAAGGTTCCTGTGTGTTGTAAGCATTCTAATTTTAAAAAAACTTCGCTATTTCCTAGAAGTTCCGAAATCAACTGCGAGTTCAGCTTGGTTGTAGGCGTGCGAATAATGTATTTTGATAATTCTTTAGCCTTTTCTCTAATCGATTGTAGATTTATTCCATCAGTTTTCATAAGCTTCCCAAGACATTTTGTAATTTTAAAATATATATTTTGAAGTATAAGTAATGTTTGTTCGTAACAAAAAGTCAACTAATTAACTGACTACTTTTAAACAATCTGAGGTTATGCTGTAACCCTGAGTTTTTATTTAATTAAAGGGATTTGAAGGTGGATTTCCTCCACAAATCAAAACAGCTACCTTTTCGTTTTCTTTTGGTATGTATGCGCCTGAGGTTAACGCTGCCAATGCTGTTGCAGCTGCAGGTTCCACAAATTGTCTCAATTTATCCCAAAGTAAAATTTGAGCTAGTGCAATATCTTCATCTTTAATGGTCAAGGCCAAAATATCTTGTTCTTTGGCTAACTGGAAGCAAATATTACCAGCTTTTTTTGCGCCTAAAGCGTTAGACGCTATTCCAGAAACATCCACGTCAATTGGTTTGCCTGCTTTTAGGGCGGATGATAGCGCACTTGATTTTATTGGTTCAACAGCAATAACTTTGCGCCGTCCTTGCAACCAAGCCATCGATCCAGCAATCAAACCACCACCACCTACAGCAATTAAAATTGTATCAGCTTCCAACCCTTGCTGTTCCCACTCATGCATAAGTGTCCCTTGACCACATGTGGTTTCCACTGAGTCAAAAGCGTGAACTTGCATCGCACCAGTTTCTTGTTCAAATTTTTCAGCAGCAATTAAGGCATTTGCATAAGCTCCTTCTACAATTGTCAATTCTGCTCCAGTATTTTTAATTAAATCAATTTTTGTCTTACCAGCTATCTTTGGTACAAAAATATGAGCTGGATACCCAAGTGTTGTTGCTGCAAAGGCTACCGCGGCGCCATGGTTGCCACCTGATGCAGCTACAACGCCTGTTTCAGGAACCTGGGCTGATAGTAGTGAATTAAATGCTCCTCTTGGCTTGAAACTACCAGTATGTTGCAGATGTTCAAATTTGAGTTCAATATTATACTCTGGATAAATAGATTTTGTTGAGAAAATTGGAGTTTTAACGATAAATGGTTCAATTCTCTTTGCTGCATCAGCTATCAGATTATGCCAATCCATTGCTTAAGTTCCTTTTGTAAAAAGATTATTATTTGAAGTATGCAAAACTATAAATAATGGGTGCCTTAACTATTCAATATTTATAGCATTTTTTAGGTTAGTGAACCATTTGGTATGATCATCATAACATACCAGAGTTGGTTGTATCTCTGGAATCTCCATAGTGCTACCATAGGGAATTAATACTTTTTTATTTGAGTTACCATATACTTTTGGGACACGTGATCCACAATTCTTGCACGAAGAGGTTATAAAGTTACTTGGTTTGGGCATTCTGAATTCTAATCGATTATCTTCACCGGATAGCCAATTGAATTGTTCAAATTTAACAAATAAATTTGTTGCAAACGCACTGCCGGTTAACTTTCGACATAACGAGCATTGGCAAATGCCAAAGAAATCAAAAGGTCCCTGCATGTTCCAAGAAATTTGTGTACACAAGCATTCGCCAACGAGTACTTTATAATTTGGCATTCTATTGTCCTTTTGAAAAACTGACATTCTTGTTAACTATTATTCACAAATTAAGTAAGATCTTAAAGCTGTTTTTAAGAAATATATCTAAACGTATAGATTTCTATAGTACTTTTTAAGAAGCATAATTGTCCATATTGTGAGTTTTATGCAACATTTTCCTAAAATTAGTATAAAAAACTGACCTTCAGGAGTAGTGATTCGCTGGACATGAGTAATTATTCTGTTAATAGGGATTCGTGAAGTATTCTTTCACCGAATTTTCCGAAGGCTGATGTGGTTTGACGGTTTTTCAATTTAAGATCTCACTGCACCAAGTTACCGCATGTTGTGGGTAACAACAAATAGGAGAAAACAGATGGCTAATGGCACTGTAAAATGGTTCAACTCAGCAAAAGGCTACGGCTTTATAGCACCAGACGATGGCGGAAGTGATGTGTTTGTTCACATCAGCGCTGTTGAAGCTGCTGGATTGCGAAGCTTGAATGACGATCAAAAAGTTTCATATGAACTTGAAGATGGTCGCGACGGAAAGAAATCTGCTGGTAACTTAGCAGTTCTTTAATTAATTTGAGAAAATTATTGATTAGGCTCGACTTTTGTCGAGCCTTTTTTCGTTTAAATTAATATTTTAGAAATATTTGAATTATTATCCACTTGAACTTCCAAGTTAATTTTTCCTAACTTTACTTATTAGTTTTAACTCACTTTTGGGGAGTAAGTAATATGGATAGTGAACCACAGAATAATGGGATCGCCTGGGTTGAGGTAATTGATCAGGCAAACGCTTCAGGCTCATTAAATGAAGCATATGATGCTGTAAAAGGTAAAGATGGTACTGTGGAAAATCTTTACTTAGCAATGTCACAAACGCCTGATGTTATTCAGCCTGCAGATGATCACTACTTGGCTATTCTACATAATCCAAACTCACCATTAGATCCTTGGTTTGCCGAATTATTATCCACCTACGTGGCCATTCTATGTGGCTCAAATTATGCTTATTTGAATCATGGTGAAAATTTTGAATTCTATTTTAAAAATAGAAATAGATCTAAAATTATACTTAATTCCCTACATGACGAAACTTGGATGAATGTGTTGCTTTATGAGGGGAATAATTTAGTTGAGGCTTTAAAGTTTAGTCAAAAATTGACTTTAGAACCAGATAAAATGATTGAAGATGACATTAAAAGATTAAGGGAAACTGGTTTTACTGATCAAGAAATCTCTTATATTGTGCAGATAGTGTCTTCATTTGCGTATTGGTGTAGGATGATTAATGCTTTGGGTACAAAAATTGGAAAAACCATTGGATTTGCCAATACTAAAGAATTGGAAAAGTAAAACACACTAATTAATATTGTGTTTTATTAAGATTGAGCGAACTGCGTTCCGATCAGTAATAGTTTGCATATGGCGGTTTAAATTTTTGTATTGGTTAATTCCATTTGGAAAAATCTCTGTCCAAGTTGTCTGCATTGCTAACAAAAAATCTAATATTGTTAATTCATCACCAAAGAAAAACGGACCTTCTTGAAGCGCTTCATCTAAAATTTTAAAAACTTGGCTTAATCTGATTAACGAGGCTTTTTGTAGCTCAGCAGCAGTTTCTTTATTTTTAGTATAAAATTCTGGATGAAATTGAATCATAATATCTGGTTGTAGGGTTGTGCCTAAGTAGTAAAACCACTGTAAAAACACACCTCTTCTTGGATCTTCTGGCTTAATAATTAAATTGAATTTTGGAAATTTTTCACCCAGATACATAGCTATTGCACCTGTTTCAAAAATACCACCATCTGGTGTCATTAAAGCAGGTGATCTACAATGTGGGCTTATTGAGCGAAAGGTGGGATCTGGTTTATCAGTAAATATCTCTATCCATTTAACATCATAGTTTGCTTTAACTTCCTCCAATATTGCGTGCACTGACATTGCGTAAGTATTTGGTGCAGCGTAAAGAGTATATTCACTCATCAAATTAATCCAATTGTTTAAGAGCTTTATAAAATATAAAAGGCCAGACTGTTGTCTGGCCTTTTTAGTGGGTAATTTTGCTTGTTAACTATCAATCCAAGCTGTTCGTGGTCCTTGATAGAAGCCCAGTGGTCCAGAACCATGTGGTGCTATTCCTTGTACTTCGTTGCTTGCCGCATCTACGTAGTTTCGGAAGCCGAGAGTACCATGGCCGCCGTGATTATGAAGCATTTCTTGCATTTCAAAGTATTTGGCCTTCCGAGACTCAAAATCAGTATCTGATCTTGCAGATACCATAAGCTGATCGAACTTATCATTTTTATACATTGTCTCATTCCAACCACTCTCAGATGCAAAGGCAATGGCAAAAATCAAATCGGGCACTGGTCGAGCATCCCAGCCAGAAACAATGATTGGTTTTTGAATCCAAACTGCGGACCAGTAGCTGTCTGCTGGTGGATTGATAACATTCAGATTAATGTTTGCTTTCTTGGCGCTTTGTTGCAAATGTTGAGCACATGCAAGTCCACCAGAACCTGCAACATCAGATCCATAGAAATCGATTGGAGTATTTTCCAAACCAGCTTTCTTAATATGGAAATTTGCCTTATCAGGATCATAAGTTCTTTGAGGAAGTTCGGTGTTATAAAATGGGGAATTAGGAGCTATTGGATGATCATTTCCAACTGAACCAAATCCTTTTAACACATTATTAACTAAACCTTCTCTATCCATTGCATGCTTGATTGCCAATCGGAAGTCGTTATTATTTGTAGGCTCTCTATCCACCATCATCGCAAGATTTAAGAAGGCTCCACTAGGCGCATCAATTACATAAGAGCTACCACTGTTATTAATTAAGCGCGCCGCTTTTTGGTCGAGTTGTAATATACAATTTATATCACCAGCCAATAGAGCATTAATTTTTGCAGTTGGATCAGGTATTCCCACGAATTCTACTTCGTCTACATAAGGTCCATCATTTCCCCAGTAATTATCATTACGTTCAAATACATAACGACTTCCAGGTGTGAATTCGACAACCTTAAATGGACCAGTTCCTGCTGGTTTAGTAAAGTCTTCTCGCCCATTTTGAGTAATTTGAACTCGTGTGTCACTTAAAACAATTGGGAAGTCGGCATTAGGAGCAGATAAGTTAAATCGAAGTTGATGATCACTTAATCTATCCATACTTGCTATTGTGCTCATATAGGCTTTTGCTGGTGACTCAGTGCCTTCTCTAAAGTGACGGGTCACAGAATACATAACGTCATCTGCAGTAAATTTTGCGCCGTCATGCCACTCTACATCAGTACGTAAGTTAAAAACCCAAGATGAAGCATCTGCATTTGACTCCCAAGATGTAGCTAAGAAAGGTGCTGCATTTAAGTCTGGGCCTCTATTGACTAGCCAGTCGTGAACACAATTTCCCATTAAAATGTTACCAGTTCCCCAGTAATGCGTAGGATCTAAACTATCCTGCGCGGCGGCTTGTTCCATTCCGACGACGAGCCTGCCACCTCTTTTTGGTGTTGCAGCATAAGCCCTTTTGCTAAGCAGGCCATTGATTACGGTACTTGATGCTCCTGCCGCTGCAAGTGTTCCCATAAATTTCCGTCTTGAAATATTATTTTTTAAAAACTGCTGGAAATGGTATTCGTTAAATTTTTTATCCGACATTCCAAATTCTCCCCTGTTGTTGTGATAATAACTAAACTGTTAATAGCACACTTTTTATAATATGCTTATATTTTAATATATAACTGTGATCACAGTAAATATAAAAAAGCAAGAAGGTAATAATAATTTATTCTAACTATTTAATACTTATTTGTATTAATTTTTTATTATTTTTAAATATAATGTACTATAAATTTGGAACTGAGAAATAATTACTAATATAAGCTAATAGTATTTTCTTTTTGAATTTTTTAAAAAATAGTCTATAAAAAAAACTGAATGGATTAATTTTAAAATAAGGCTGGTTAATGGTGGCTGAAAATAAGCAGTTTATGTCCAGTACCCCTAATTTAAGTTCAAAGGTATACGCTGATCTTAGATTAAAGTTGATAACGGGTGAGCTAAAGCCTGGTGAAACTTTATCGATCCGGACATTAGCAGAAGCTTACGATCATGGTTCGATGCCTGTGCGGGAAGCTTTAAGACAGTTATCATCTGATGGTGCGTTGGTAGGTGAAGCTAAGAAGGCTTATCGGGTGCCCGATCTCTCTGCTAAAGAAGCTGCAAAATTATTTTATGTAAGAGCTGCCTTGGAGGGTGCTAGTGCTGAAATAGCTGCAAAAACAGTTCGGCCAAAAAATATTAATTATTTACGTCAATTATCATCTAAAATGGATCAGGCGTGGAAAGTAAATAATGCGGAAATTTTTTTAAAAAATAACTTTTTATTTCATTCGTATATTTATGCTATGGCAAAAAACTCTGTTTTAGAAAAAATGGCTGAAAATCTTTACATTCGAACGGGTCCTTGGTTAGCGAAAGGGATCCAAGATAATCTTTCAAAACCTAATGCGTGGGAAGCAAGTCATGATGGAATAATAGATGCGCTTGCCTTAGGAGATTCTGCTGAGGCAAGACGTTTGATCGAAGCAGATTCTGGTTGGGGTAGACAGTTATACGAAGATTAAAATCAATCGCTACACTTTAGAATAAAATTGGAATTACTAGAGTATTTTACAGGTTTTATCCTTGATTAATTCGTCTTGCTGTGATCACAGTCACTAACAAATAATTAGTTTTGAGCGAGGTAGTATTAATGAGTGTTATTGGCATGATTAGCAGAAGGTTGTTAATCGGAATCTTAACCTTATTATTTGTCTCTTTATTAGTTTTTGTGGGAACTGAAATTCTTCCTGGTGATGTAGCACATGCAGTCCTTGGTCAGGCAGCGACGCCAGAATCTCTTGATTTGGTTAGGGAAAGGCTGGGCTTAAACGAACCTGTGCATGTTAGATACTTTACTTGGTTATTTAATTTTGTCCGGGGTGAATTTGGAGCTTCGTTAGCAACATTTGGTGGATCATTAGCAGGTCAAGATATTGGTACTGAATTAGCAAACCGTGGATGGAACACAATGTTGTTAGCAGGCACAACGGCGCTTATAGCAGTTCCCTTATCTATCTTTTTGGGATTGGCGGCAGCAATCAAACCAGGTGGGTTGTTGGACAGATTTTTAACTTCGATATCCCTAGGCTTAATTTCGTTTCCAGATTTTTTGGTTGCAGTTTTATTAGTGACTGTATTTGCGATCAAGTTACGTTGGTTGCCCGCTATTGCTTCAATAAGACCATCTTATGATTTTTTTGATTGGGTTCGTATTTTAATTTTGCCAGTAGCTAGTTTAACTTTTACAATATTGGCACACATGCTGAGAATGACGCGTTCTGCGGTAATTGATGTATTATCTAGTCCCGCAATCGAAATGGCAATTCTAAAAGGTGTTCCAAGAAGAAGATTACTAATTAAGCACGCCTTGCCAAATGCTATTGGGCCTATTGTTAATGTAATAGCTTTGAATTTGGCTTATTTAATAAGTGGGGTAGTCGTCATTGAAACAATGTTTAATTATAATGGGCTTGGGCGTTATATGGTGGAAGCTGTTACAAATAGAGATATCCCAGTAGTACAAGCATGTGCTATGATTTTCTGCTCAGTTTATGTCATCGTAAACCTGATATCAGATGTTATCGCTATTTTATCAAATCCACGCGTGAGGTATCCTAAATGAGTGCGATAACTTATAGTTGGAAATCTTATATTTTAGATTTAGCGTCTGATTTAACTCCCGGTGCTTTTGTTAGTATTCTATTTTTAATACTTGTATTATTAATAGGATTATTTGCTCCTTGGTTAGCACCATTTGATCAAGGTGAAATCCTCACAAATGAAAGTTTTGAACCTCCATCCCCAAATTTATGGTTAGGCAGCGATTTTTTAGGTAGAGATTTACTATCAAGATTAATTTGCGGGGTCCGGGTCACATTATTTTTAGCGTTATTGATTACATTTATTTCTTTTGTCATGGGTGTTGGCATGGGTTTTTTGGCCGCGGCATATGGTGGGAAAGTTGATGCCACAATAAGTAGGATTAACGATGCTCTTTTGTCTTTTCCCTCCTTAATGATTGCTTTAATTGTTATTAATTCATTGGGCAGCTCCTTTTCAGTATTAGTTATTACGATTGCCTTTATTGATATGACGCGTGTTTATCGTGTTGCCAGAGCCCTGGCTGTAAATATAATGGTGATGGACTATGTCGAGGCTGCAATTGTTCGTGGCGAAGGAAAGGGTTGGGTTATTTTGCAAGAAGTTTTGCCAAATGCTCTGACACCACTAGCGGCCGAGTTTGGAATAAGATTTACTTATGCAATTTTATTTATTTCTGCGTTGTCTTTTCTTGGTCTTGGTGTGCAGCCGCCACAATCTGATCTAGGCGTCTTAGTTAAAGAAAATATGCAGGCACTATTATATGGGGAATATACAAATATTTATCCAGCCTTAACTATCGCAGGGATAGCTATTTCAATGAATGTTTTCGTTGACTGGCTTTTAAAGAGATCTAGTGCCAAATTGTCTGATGAGATTTGATCATGAATAAACCTTTATTAAAAGTTCAAAATTTAAATGTTTGCGTGAGAGATAAAAATGGTGATGAAGTAAAAATTGTTGATGATATTTCTTTTGATATCAAACCAAGTGAGGTGATTGCACTAATAGGTGAATCTGGATCAGGGAAAACTACTATTTCTTTGTCATGTATGGGCTACGCAAGACCTGGTTGTCATATAACAAGTGGCTCAGTGGCTCTTGGGGATGAGAATGTTTTAAGTAAAAGTCTAAAGGAGCTTCAAACACTTAGAGGAAAGGAAATCACGTATGTAGCTCAAAGTGCTGCAGCATCATTTAATGGAGCAATGACCATTAATTCCCAGGTTACGGAAATACCGATAATAACAAAAACCATGACAAAAAATGAAGCATTGAACAAAGCAGAAAAGCTTTACGATGCTTTGGAATTGCCTAATCCACAAACGATTGGTTTGAGGTACCCCCACCAAGTTTCGGGTGGTCAATTACAAAGGCTGATGGCAGCAATGGCTATGATTAGTGATCCAAAGCTGTTGATCTTGGATGAGCCTACTACCGCCTTGGATGTGACAACTCAAATTGAAGTACTACATGCGTTCAAAAAATTGATTAAGGATAATAATACCGCCGCAATTTATGTAACTCATGATCTTTCTTTAGTTGCACAAATTGCAGATCACATTTTAGTATTAAAAGATGGAAAACAAATTGAATATGGCACAACTGATCAGATTATTAATAATCCAAAGGAAGATTACACTAAAGCCTTAATTGATGCCGCGCATGTTATGCCAGATGAGATAACGTCTCCAGCATTACAGGTATCAAAAAATCCACCTTTGCTTGAGGTCAAAAATGTAACTGCTGGATATGGTAAAAAACAAGAAATTACAGCTATAAAGGGTGCTAATTTAAGTATTGAACCTGGTGAGACTGTTGGTGTGATAGGTGAGTCTGGCTCTGGGAAAACTACATTAGGGCGTGTGATTTCTGGATTAATGGCACCAAAACAGGGGCAAGTTTTTTTAAATGGTCAAGCACTTCAAAGTAACCTCTCAAAGAGATCGCGTGAAGAATTACGTGATATACAATTTGCTTTTCAAATGGCAGATGTTGCTCTTAATCCTCGGCAAAAAATTGGAAAAATACTTGGTAGGCCTATGCAATTTTACCGAAAAATTTCCAATAAAGAAATGGAGTATGAGGTAGAAAAATTATTAACTCGTGTCGAGTTGCCAACAGAGTTTATTAGAAGGTTTCCAACTGAATTATCTGGTGGACAGAGACAAAGAGTAAATCTTGCACGGGCGTTAGCCGCAGAGCCTAAACTGATAATTTGTGATGAGATTACCTCAGCACTTGACACAATAGTTGCTCAACAAATTTTGGATTTATTGGCTTCTTTGCAAGAAGAACTTGGATTGAGCTATTTATTTATTACACATAATATTGCGACTGTTGCTCAAATATCAAAAAAGATTGCCGTTATGAGAAATGGCCAAATAATACAGAGTGGCTCTGTTGAAGATGTTTTAACTCCTCCATGCCATGAGTATACGCAATTATTACTAAACTCGGTGCCTGAAATGCGAACAGATTGGTTAGACGGTGCTGTTGTTGAACGCAGGCAATTACTCTCTAAATTAAAAACAAGATAATATGCTTAATCTTTGATTATTATTATGTTTGAAATTTAACGTAAGGTCTTTTCATAAATTATGTTTACATGCTGGTATCTAGATATTACCTATGATAGCAGAACTGTGATCACAGATAGCATGGGATGTGTTTATGCCAAATATTAGATATGATAATGTTAATGCATTAAGAGAAGAGTTAAGTGTACTCAAATCTTTAGATGCTTCTGATGCCCGAACTATGCCATCTGCATTTTACACTCTTCCAAGCTTTCATGATTTAGAAAAAGATGAAATTTTTCGTAAAGAATGGGTTTGTTTAGGACATATTGGTGAAATCCCCAATAACGGTGATTATTTTACTACGGAATTAATTGAAGAGCAGCTAATTGTTTCTCGCGATAAGGCAGGAGAGGTACATGTATTATCTAATGTTTGCCGACATAGAGGAAATTTAGTAGCGAAGGGTCGAGGTAACAAACGTAGTTTTGTCTGTGAGTATCATGCTTGGACTTACGATATTGATGGCTCTCTTAAAACTGCTCCGTTAATGAGTAAAGTCAAGAATTTTGATCGCAAAAATTGTGGTTTGCCAAAATTAAATTCTGAAATTTGGAATAATTTTATTTTTGTTAATCTTGAGGGAAATGCATCACCTTTAGCACCAAGAATGACCAAACTTGATAAACTATTACACAATTACCATCATGAATTGCGTAATCTTTTGTTTAGTGAAGAGACGGTTTGGGATACGAATTGGAAAAATTTGAATGAGAACTTTATGGAAGGTTATCATTTATTTGCCACGCATCCAAAAACTTTACAACCAATGACCCCGACGCAACTTTGTAAAAAGGTTCCTGGTGAAGAAGCTTGGACGGCTTTTAGATCCTATTATGATCCAAATTATCCTCCAAGAGGGCCATTTCACAAAGACTTGACTGAAGACGAACAACAAAATTCAATTTTATTTAATCTGTTTCCTAGTTTTGTGATCGCTGTAGCAGCAAATTATACGTTGTACCTCTGTTTAAGGCCTGCAGGTGTGGGCAAAGTGGCTATTCGTTGGGGCGTTGCTGGATTAAAAGAAGATCCCAATGATCCAGAAGTGATCGCGTACGTAGATCTCTGTAAAGCTTTTAATTTGGAAGACAAAGAGAAATTAGAAACATTACAAATAGCACAAAATACAAGATATTATCAGAGTGGTCCTTTGGCCCCTGCCGATTTAGAGGGCACTATTTGGGATTTTTTAAACTATATGGCCGGTAAGTTGGCTGATGATGTGAAATTAAAAGATTAGTTTAGAAAAATTTACCTTTATATGATTGATTAAAATTGATGAAAAATTTCTTAAAATGCAAAGATTTAAAATTAAATAGGCAAAATATTAAGCATTTAAAATAATTTTTGCACAGAAACTTATACATAGTATTGAAACGGAAATTAACGCAATGACATTGATTAATATAGAGAAACCAGCTTCACCCTTAGTTGCATTACTTGATAATAGCAGACTAATTTGTGATTTTCTTAAGGCTATGGCCCATGAAGGGCGTTTGATGATCCTTTACAATCTTGCTGATGGAGAAAAATCTGTTTTAGGTTTGGAATCTTTATTACCATACCGTCAAGCTGCAATTAGTCAGCAATTAGCTAGATTAAGATTTGAAGGATTTGTTGATTTTAGGCGCCAAGGTAAAACAAGATATTATTACATCAAAGATTTAAAGGTTTTAAAGCTTATTAATTTAATAAATGAAGAGTTCAATTAATAGTTTAAAATTGCTAAAATTATTACCGATATTAATAAAGCGGCCATTAATAGATTTATGTATTTCAATGTTTTTGGTGCAAAGTCTAAGGTATGTATCAATGCGCCTAAGCCCAACCAGGCGAAGTGGCCAGGCAGCCAAATCAAATTAGCTACTGAAATTTTAAAAAATAATTCTAAAATTAGATCGTTAGGCCAGATCAAAAAACCAGAAAATAGTGTTATTTGAACCATATAATTTTTTGGATTTATAAGTTGTAAACAGATTCCATCAAAAAAATTTAGCCTTTTAGTTGGCTTTGTGAGTGTCGAATTTGAGCTTTGTCGCAGAATATTAATTGCTAAGTAAAATAAATATGCTGATGATAAAATTAATAATATTAACCGTAGCATTGGGTAAGTGAAAATTATTGATGCTAATCCTAGGATAACCAAAAGTAATACAATGTTTGCTCCTATAATAACACCAAAAACAAAGTGTATTCCATTTTTAAAACCATGGTTAATACCTGAATTGATAATCATTAGTATACCAGGGCCTGGAGCAAGCATTAGTAAAATAACAGCTGTTATAAATGATAACATTTTGTACGTTTTCTGATTTTTATAATATTAACTTTTAACAAACTCTCTCCACGCGATGACTAAGCAACTGCAAATTATGATTATTGCCCCTAAGATTTGATTTAAACTCATACTCTCTGAGAAGAGTAGATAACCCGCGAAGCCCGATAATGGTATTTGTATGTACCTCATTGATGACACTACGACTGCGTCAAGATATTTATAAGCTGTGGTAAAGAAAATTTGCAATACAGAAGCAACTGCACCCAATAAGATCAGATCAATTAATGTTTGACCACCAATACTTGATAATTGTTTTGGCATTATGATTATTATTACAGCAATAACTATTGTCCCTGAAAAGTTATACCAAAGTGCAATGCTGGTTGGCTTATCGCTACGACCTAAACGACGCAACAAGATAGCCAAGATAGCACCAGAAGATGCTGCCAAAATTCCATAAATTACAGCTATTGACATAGCAGATGAGAATGGATCGGTCACAATGATTATTCCAATCAATCCAGTTAGAACAGCAGCCCATCGAAACCATCCTACTTTTTCGTTTAATAAAAATGGAGATAATAATGTGACAAAAATAACTGAGCTTTGAAATAAAGTCGTTGCCTGACCTAAGGGCATCGATCGAATCGCTAAGAACCAAAATGATATGCCGCTCAAACCAAAAATTATACGAAGCAACAATGTTTTTTTTTGTTCAATTTTTAAAAATTGAGATTTTCTAGCAATAATCGCAAAAATTAATAATAAAGGTACAGAAAATAGAAACCTATAAAATAATGTTGTTATTACAGTCACATCAGTACCAACTTTTTTTACTAACATGCCTGTAACTAACCCAAGAACTACGGCTGTTAATGTGCATGTTATTCCAATTATGGTCCTGTAATTATCCATTCTGGTTGTGTCCAAATCTCAGATTAAGATTTCCTTTGCCAATTATGAATAAATTTCCAGTTAATATTATCACAACACCTGTGATTTTTATTGGTGTCCAAGTGAAGTCTTCAAATAACCAAGATAACATTAGCGCCCAAATTGGAAAAACGATCATCGCATATGCTGCTTTATTTGCTCCAACTCGTCCAAGTAATGTCAAATAACTCCAAAAGCCAATGATTGACCCAAATATTGCGAGGAATAAGAGACCAGATAAAAATGACAATGATGTTGGTAATTGAACATTTCTATCAAAAAGTATTGTAACAACTAATAGGGAAATTGCACCGTATGTCATACCCCATTTATTAGCACTCACAACTGTTATTTTTTGTGTCTGTAATATTTTGGAAAACATATTTCCAAGTGAAGCAAGGTAGGTGGCAAATAAACATAAACCAATCGCACTCAATAATCCCTTTTCTTTAAAAAATGTAATATCTTCATAGAAAACCAAAGTAATACCAACTAGACCAATTATTGCTCCAATTACTGTGCTTGTCTGTGGGAAATCTCCAAATATCATAGCATTGTTAGCAATATTCATTGTAATGATTGTTGAGAAAATCACCGCAATTAATCCAGTGGTTAGTCCGGTACTTGCTGCTAAATAAAACAATACATAATTCCAACAAAATAATGTAGATCCTAAAAGGAAAAATAAAATATGTATCTTTACCGAATATCGTTTTTTAGACTTAAAAAAAAACAAAATTCCTTGTAATAAAATTGCAGCGAGCAAATAACGAAAAAGAACTGAGTGTAATGCACTTAATTCGCTAACTTGATGTTTAGTTATTATCCAGGTTGAGCCCCAAATCATGATTGTGGTTAGATATAAACCCAGATTAAACATGAAGATATCTTTCAGGCTTTATGCCATTTAATTTTACTATAGAGTGCATTCTAACGACTTAGCCTGGCCATTCTTGGAAGGATATAAAATTACGCTATAATGATAAAGTTGCACCTACAACTCTAAACTTGATTTACTGGAATATCATATTTTGCATAAATCTATTTTTGAACAATTGGATTTTTCGATTAGATTTTATCAAATTACAATTAACTAAAAGAGTTATTAATTAATCAATTTTTTTTAAAATCCAAAATCCAATATATAGACTGGCCAAGGCTTTAATTGGTCCTACCAGTAATAAAGGTAAGGAGAGTACAAAATCTAAATAACTTTGCCAAAACCAACTGTATAACCATTCAATAACAATAATTAGAAAATTTAATTTTTGTGAAATAAATTCTAATACTGTTAAATTAAAAAAGGTATTTTCTGTATCTATTACGACCCAGGTTCCCCATAAAATAAAAAATATTTGAAATGGAGTGGTCCAAATACAAAGTAACGCAATTAACCTAAATATTGCTGTCATACTTAAGTATACTATTTCTTACATTTTGTACAATAAATGGTTTGTAAAAATTTTAAATAACCATTTATACCATAAATATTTCAAAGTTTTATATTGTTTGCAATAAAACGTAATTAATGAGAACTTCATTAAATAATTTTGGAATAAAATCTAATAAAAGAGGGTTAGTTATGAATGTACAAAAATTTCCTATCGAAAAAAATCAAAGTGAAGTTGAGCGAGAAAGTAGAGAAAATTTAGCGGCATTATACCGATTATATTCAAAATTTGGCTGGACAGACTTGAATCAAACCCACGCAGCAGCAAGGGTTCCTGGAAACTCTAATCATTTTTTTCTTAAACCAGACGAATTTTTAATGGAAGAAGTGACCGCTTCTTCTTTGGCAAAAGTTGACCTTCAAGGAAATCAAGTGGATGGTGATCGGCCTGTAAATCGTGCAGGAGCGTTAATTCACGCAGCAATACTGGGTGCTAGACCTGAAATTAATTATTCTGCACATACGCATTCTAGAGCTGGTGCGGCAGTATCATGTATGGGATGCGGACTGCTTCCAATTTCACAGCACGCTGGTATGATTTTACCGACAGTTTGTATTCATCCGTATCAAGATGTAACTACCGCTGCAGATGAATGTGAGGCCTTAGCACGTGATATAGGGGACAGTTTTGCTATGATTATGGAAAATCATGGTTTGCTAACTTGCGGTAGGTCTATTGGGGAATGTTTTTATTATTTATATTACCTTGAGACAGCATGTAAAATTCAAGTTGATGTATTATCTTCTGGTCAGGCACCTTTATTACTTAGTAATAAGGTTGTTGATGGTCTTTTTGCTGATGGTGGTGTTCCTAAAAATGAGCCCCCAGGAGCTGAGGATTGGTACCCTCAATTGCGTTGGTTAGATAATAATTTACCTGGCTTCAGAGATTAAGCTTGTGACCGCTTTTAAAAGAAGAATACTCTATGATTTTGTAATTATTGGGGGTGGATCGGCTGGATCAACACTTGCATCAAGATTAAGTGAAGATCCTAAAATTTCAGTTTGTTTGATTGAAGCGGGTGGCCGCGGTAAAAGCATTTTCATTAGAGCTCCAATCGCTGGAGCTGCTATTCTGCCTGGTTATGGTAAGGTTTATAATTGGGCTTTTAAAACAGTTAGGCAAAAAAATCTGAATAATAGAAAAGGTTACCAACCTAGAGGTAAGGTATTAGGTGGCTCAAGTGCGATTAATGCGATGTTATATGTTCGCGGTCATAAATTAGATTATGACGGTTGGGCTGAAAACGGTTGCGTAGGTTGGGGGTGGGAGGAATGCCTGCCATATTTTAAAAAGTCAGAAAATAATGAGGTATGGGAAAACAATAATCATGGATCCAATGGGCCATTGCATGTATCGGATCAAAAAAGCCCTCGTCCAATTACGCATCAATTTGTTGAGGCAGCCAAAGAAATGCAATATCGATATATCGAAGACTTTAACAAAGGTGATAACGAGGGGGTAGGTTTGTATCAAGTTACTCAGTTTCACGATAAAGCTAAAAATGGTGAAAGATGTTCTGCCGCGGAAGCCTTTTTATTTCCCTTTATGGAAAGGCCTAATCTAACTGTCATCACTAAAGCGCAGGTTGATAAAATAGTATTTAAAGAAAATCGGGCAAAAAGTGTTTTGGTTTGGAAAAAAGGCAAACTTGAAGTTATTTCCGCATCTAAAGAGATTATACTTTCTGGTGGCTCCTTAAATAGTCCTCAGATTTTGCAAAGATCAGGCATTGGTAGAAAGGAAGATATTGAGCCTCATGGTATTGAAATGATATATGAAAGCCCTGGTGTGGGGCAAAATTTACAAGACCATTTGGATTTTTCTCTCGCGTATAGAAGTAAACAAACAGATTTATTTGGTATTGGACTGATTGGCATAACGACCCTCATAAAAAATATCTTTCAGTGGAGAAGAGATGGCACTGGAATGATTTCATCCCCTTTTGCTGAGGGTGCTGCTTTTCTTAAAACAGATCCACGCATCAAAATTCCAGATATACAGTTACATTTTGTTACCGCAATTCTAGATGACCATGTTCGAAAACTTCATTTGGGTTATGGATTTAGTTGTCATATCTGCGCTTTACGTCCGTATAGCAGAGGAAGTGTTCGGTTGCGGGATAATAATGCATTTTCGGAACCATTAATTGATCCCAATTACCTATCGGATCCCCGTGATCTTAAAATATTAATAACTGGTGCTAAAATAACGAGAGAAATCTTAGAAGCACCAGCTTTGTCAAAATACCGTGACAAAGAATTATTTGGAGTTAATGGCAACATGACTGATCAAGATTGGGAACAACATATTAGAAAGAGGGCAGACACAATTTATCATCCAGTTGGAACTTGCAAGATGGGTATAGATAGTATGGCGGTAGTTTCCCCAACCTTAAAAGTTCATGGAGTAGACGGTTTAAGAATAGTAGATGCTTCCATAATGCCAACACTAATTTCTGGAAATACCAATGCTCCTACAATAATGATTGCTGAAAAAGCTGCTGATATAATTAAGCAAAAATATAATTTCAGTTAAACGATTTATTTACCTGTTAAAGAAGTATTATCGGGTGCAATGGGTTTGTAGTATTCGGTAGTTTTGTGTTTTTCTGATATGCTAGTTTCAACAAATGGTGCCTTAGATCTACAGAAAACTTCAAATCCAGCTTCATACCAAAAAGTTGGCGGGTCAAAAGTGCCACCCCCAACACCAATAAGTCCTTTTCGTAGCTCTACTTCCCAAAAAATAGTGGTACCACATGTTTTACAAAATTTATTTTTAAAACTGCGTCCTGACGAGTTTGTAAAATTATACTCAGTTAACTCACCGTTTATAAGATTAATTTGATTTTCCTCGAAATACACTGAGATACCAAATGCAGAACCAGTTCGTGTTTGGCAGTATCTACAATGACAAATACCTGCTCTGACTGGATTACCAGTCGTTTCGTAACGTACTGCGCCACAGCTACAGCCTCCACTATGTTTTTCGGTTTTCATTTATTTAGTCCTCTAAAGTATTAGTCCTCACCCAAAGGTGCATTTTTTCTTCATTTTTTATATACATTGTATGAAAGCTATTGAAACTCAATAATTAATTGTCTCTAAGCTTAGTAAATAATTTTGATTGAATGAAATGTTTTTAAATAAGAATACAGCACCACATATTTTTACCCTTATATTGATGTCGAGCATGTCTGTCATGAGCATGAGTGTGTTTTTGCCATCTTTACCAAGCATGACTGAATTCTTTAAAACAGATTATTCTTTAATACAGCTGTCAATTTCGTTGTATCTGGCTTGTACGGCGATTGTTCAATTAATTGCGGGACCTTTATCAGATTATTTTGGACGCAGAAAAATTGTTCTTACTGCTATCATGGTTCTAATATTTGCCACAATTGGATGCTATTTTGCAAAAAGTATTGAGGCATTTTTATTTTTTAGAGTGTTGCAAGCTTCGATTGCTACTTTAATGGCGATATCAAAAGCAATTGTGAGAGATATGGTTTCGCCTGAAAAGGCGGCATCAATGCTTGGATATGTTACAATGGGAATGTCAGTAGCACCAATGATTGCACCATCAATTGGTGGATTTTTTGAAGCATATTATAACTGGCAAGCTACATTTCTCTTTGTTATTATCCTTAGTATTGGTTTGTTTTTTTTATGTTGGTTTGATCTGGGGGAAACTAATAAAGTTAAAAATAAAAGTCTTAGTGAACAGATAAAAGAGTATCCAATACTATTTTCGTCACGCCGATTCTGGGGATATGCATTTGCCGCCGCATTTTCTACAGGAACTTTTTTTGCATTTCTAGGAGGTGCTCCTTTTGTAGGTTCAAAGGTTTTTAATTTAACACCTACAACGATGGGTTTTCTATTTGGTTTGCCAGCTGTTGGATTCTTTTTTGGTAATTTTGCTACTGCAAGATTCTCAGTAAAAGTTGGGATAGATAGAATGATTTTATTGGGAACATTATCACAAATTTTTGGTATGGGTATGTCATTAATTATTTCTTTATTAGGCTTTGGTAGTGCAATAACTTTTTTTGGCTTTTGCGTTTTTATTGGTATTGGTAACGGGCTGACTTTAGCTAATTCAACAGCTGGAATGCTTTCAATTCGTCCTGCAGTAGCGGGGACTGCTAGTGGAATCGGTGGCGCGATACAAATTGGAGGTGGAGCTGCCTTAGCCGCACTTGCAGGGTTTTTATTGACTATTAGTGAGAGTGCTTATCCTTTGCAGGTAATAATGTTTTTAAGCGCATTTATGGGTTTTTTGTGTATTGTTTATGTTATTCGGCGTACAAGAATTGTTAGCGATATGAGTATTTAACAATTTGCTTTATTTCATGAGGAAAGTTGATGGATAATAAAGTTATTGAAACAATAAAAATTCTTGAGAAATTAGTTAGTTTTAAAACTATTTCGGGCACCTCAACAGAAGAAATAAATAATTTCATAGTTGAATATCTGAAGAAATATGGTCTTGAGCCAGTCTTGAGTTATGATGACGATGGAGAGCGATCTAATATATTTGTTACTATTGGTCCAAAAATTGACGGTGGTGTGCTTTTCAATGGTCATACTGATGTTGTGCCAGTTGAAGGGCAAAAATGGTCAACTGATCCTTTCACTTTAACTCAAGTTGATGATCGACTATACGGACGTGGATCTGTGGACATGAAAGGATTTTTGGCATGTGCATTAGCTTCGTTACCAAATTTCTTGGCTGCTAATTTAAAAAAACCCATCCATTTTGCATTTTCGTATGATGAGGAGACGGGAGGATTTGGTATGCCTGTTTTGTTAAAGAGTATGGCAGAGAACCAATTTCAACCTGATGTTGTTATAGTAGGTGAGCCAACAGAAATGAAGATAATCACTGGGCATAAAGGTAGTTATGAAATGCGCACTGAAATTTCTGGATATGAAGTTCATTCATCAAACCCATTATTAGGTGTTAATGCAATTTCGGTTGCCATGAAGCTTATTTCTAAAATTGAAGAAATAGGTCAAGTCAGGGCATCAAATCCTATTCCCGGTTCTCCGTATGAGCCACCATTTGCCACGTTTAATGTTGGCATTATTGAAGGTGGAGCTGCTAGCAATGCGACAGCTGGGTGGTGTAATTTTGATTGGGAATATAGGCCTATGCCAGATGAAGATGGTGGAAAAACAATTGCTGAAATCGAAAATTTTGCAAGCAGTATGCTATTGCCAAAAATGAAGGAAATAAGTGATGAAGCAAGTATTAATATTATAACTCAAGCACCAGTAGGGGGTTTGGATGATAGAAACGCTGCAAAAGCATCAGCTTTTATTGCTGACATAACTGGGCTTAATAGCGAAGGAGTAGTTTCATTTGGAACTGATGCTGGTTATTTTAGCGACGAGGGATATTCAACTGTCGTCTTTGGACCAGGTAGTATTACTAGGGCACATAAACCAGATGAATATGTTGAAATTTCTGAATTAAAGCAAGGTTTGAAATTTTTTGAAAAGGTTGCAAAGCATCTGAGTAAATAAAATTAATCCCCTATCTTTTTTACTGTTTTTAAGCTATATTTAATTCTAAAATATGGCTACATTGATGACTTAGTTTTAAAAGTTGATTGCCCAAGTCATCTCGTTTTTGATCATCAAACGTATTCACTGGTCCAATGGTTCCTATACTGAATAGGGTTTCATTTTTTTTAATTCTGATTGGGACTGCAACACTTGCAATTCCATTTTGAATTTCCTCAACACACTCAGCATAACCTTTTTCTTTAATCTTTTTTAATTCCTGTTCTAGTTCAGTTTTTGAAATTTTAGTATTTGCTGTGTATTGCTTTTTGGGACCATTTAGAATTTTTTGTTTAAATGAATCCTCTGAGAAAGCTAAAATGGCTTTGGAGCATGAACATGCATGGAGAGGTCTAAATCCAAGGCCTGGATGAACGAATGATGAGGTCATATTTTTTGGAGTTTCAACGTGAATAATCTCTACACCACTGTTGCGAAAGCGAGATAAAAACACTGCTTCATCAAATTTTTTAGCAGTTTCCTGTAACAATGGGCTAATGGCTAAACAAATGTCTTTATCGGGAGTTCCGGCCATCACTATGGTTCTTAATCTTTTCCCTATTAAGTATTTTCCATTATCATTCGGATCATCCAAGATTCCATGAAAGATTAATTGTTCAGCTGTGCGGTAACACGTGGGTTTTGGAATTCCAGTTAGTTTATGTATTTCAGTTGTAGAGATAGGTCTTCCAGAATTAGAAATAGTTTCTAAAATTATTATTATTCTATCAAGATTCATTATTTTCTCATTTACTAAGAATTATTCTTATTATACGATAAATATTGAATTTGATGCAATATATATTTTTGGAGAAATTTTATGGATGGAATGACTTGTTGTGGACCTGGATACGCATCACCAATGGAAGCGATGAAAGCTCCAAGGGAAGAACTATTATATACGATTGCAATTTATGTGGGGACTGGCATTCAAGCTCCAGATTACCTCGCGACAATAGATGCTAATCCGTCTAGTCCAACTTACTCGCAAGTAATTAGTCGCTGTGAGATGCCAGGAATTGGGGATGAACTTCATCATATGGGGTGGAATGCGTGCTCTTCGTGTTTTGATGACGCGGGAATGGAAAGAAAATATTTAATAGTTCCTGGTGTTCGTTCTACTAATATTCACATTGTTGATTGTGGTACCGATCCAAGAAATCCAAAAGTATATAAAGTAATTAGTGGTGATGAAATTAAAGAAAAAACTGATTTATCTGCCCCACACACTGTTCATTGCCTAGGGTCGGAAATAATTATTTCGATGCTTGGAGATGCAAAAGGTAATGCCCCAGGTGGATTTTTACATCTAAATAAAGATTTTGAAATATTGGGGCGCTGGGAAAATGATTTAGGTGGAATGAAGTTTAATTATGATTTCTGGTACCAACCACGGCATAATGTGATGGTTTCGAGCGAATGGGCTGCACCCAATACCTTCATGCCTGGTTTTGATTTAGAGGAAGTGGGTAACCTAAAGTATGGCAGAGAAATACATTTTTGGGATTTTGAAAAAAAGAAAGTAATAGAGACTCATTACCTTGGGGAAGATGGTTTGGTACCTTTAGAAGTGCGATTTCATCATAATCCTGATTCAACCCATGGATTTGTTGGTGCTGCAATGTCGTCTAATATTATTCATTGGTTTAAGCAGGGTAATGACTGGATCGTAAAAAAGATAATTGATGTCGAAAATGAACAACATCCTGAATGGCCAATTCCATTACCAGGTCTAATAACTGTTATCTTGTTATCTATGGATGATAAGTATTTATATTTTTCCAATTGGCTACATGGAGATTTGAGGCAGTATGATATTTCGGATCCGCACAACCCTATTCTTAAAGGTCAAGTTTGGATGGGTGGACTGTTAGGAAAAGCCCCAACAGTCAATGATGTTGAAATAGCGGGTGGCCCACAAATGATTCAATTATCTCTTGATGGTAAAAGGCTTTATGTGACTACATCTTTATTCTCCACTTGGGATAACCAATTTTATCCAGAAATTAGACATAAAGGTGGCGTTATGCTGATGATTGACTGTGATGTCGATAAAGGTGGTATGAAAATAAATTCAGACTTTATTGTTGATTTTGGAAAAGAACCAAATGGACCATCACGATGCCATGAAACACGTTATCCAGGTGGCGACTGCACATCTGATATTTGGCTTTAGGAGATTAATATGGATCATAAAGAGGAATATTCCGCTAAATATATTGCAGATGTATTAGCTTCTGTAAAAACTATTGCTATGGTTGGGGCTAGCCCAGATCCCACTAAATTCAGTTATGGTGTGCTTAGGGTCCTTCATGAGCAGGGATTTAAGATGTTTCCTATCAATAATAAGCCAGACATTAAGGAAATTAGAGGTATAAAAGTATTTTCATCTTTAGATGCAGTTGATCAGCCCATTGATATGGTTCAAGTTTTTAGAAGAGCGGATGCCTTGTATGGGGTTGCAGAGGAAGCAATAAACATAGGCGCAAAAGTTCTTTGGGGTCAAATAGGTGTGTTTAATGAAGGCGCGGCTTCTCTTGCAGAAGAAGCAGGTTTACAGGTGGTTATGAATAGATGTCCAAAAATCGAATTGTTTAGGCCTTTTTGGAAGCCAAAACTTGGATTAGGCATCTAAATGGATAACCTATCTATTCATAAGGTAACTTTAAAAAATCAGAATATTCTTTTGAATGTTAATTCAGACCAAACGATATATGCAGCTGCGCTAGAAGCAGGTGTTCAATTGCCCATTGGTTGCAAATATGGAGGATGTATTACATGTGCTGCAAAGCTTATCAAAGGCAAGGTTCGTCAACCTGGAGCAACTGCTTTGAATCGCCGGCAATCTGAAGCTGGGTTCATTTTGTTATGTGTTGCGAAGCCAAAAAGTGATTGTCTTATCGAAGAGGGTGTTGAGTCACATGGTGATTTGTATCAAAATCCATTTACTAGCACTGGTTTTAAAAGATAAAAGATAAAATATTGTTTGTTATTATAAATTGTGGTCAATAGTTAGCTATTAGTCACATATTTATAAACTGATAGTAAAAATGAAAACTACTTATTGTATAGCGCAATTAAACCTTGGTTATCTTAAATTTAGCAGAAGTTCTAAACAGATGTGTTCGTATCTAAAAAACCTGGAAAAGGTAATGGAATTTGTTTTGAATGATCCTGGTTTCATATGGATACATGAGAAAGATACTACTGAAATAGTTCATAAATTTTTTGGGAAAAATGCTGCAGCAAATTTATCCACCTGGATTAGTGTAGATCATCTACAAAAATTTATGATGAGCAAATTACATTTGCAGGTCATGGGAAGACGTGAGGAATGGTTTGTTTCTCAAAAGGAAGAAACATTCGTCATGTGGTATGTTCCAGAAGGTCATAAGCCAACATTTTATGAAGCCAAGGAGCGGCTGGAGTTTTTTAGAATAAATGGCCAAACAGAGTATGCTTTCAATGATCTGTTTAGCTATTCTAAAGCCCCATAGTACATAGTACTGACTTTCTTTACTCAATAAGCCGTTTGGTCTCTTTTTGCCAAAATAACATGCGTTGCAATGGCTAGTCCTGCCAGTAAGATTGCAGGGCTATAAATTAATGCAGAACTTGAAAGTATTAGAAGGGCTAATATTAACCTAATAAGCACTTCCCAAATGTGCAAAGTGCGATGGTCAAAACGGCAAAGTGAACTAGCTACGAGATACAAAGATAAAGTGAGGCGGATTAATAACCAGGCAAGACCAGGTATATTTATGGTACCATCGTATCCTGTTAAAAACTTCCCTTTGCTATCATCCGGACTTAAGACAGCTGCATCAATTAAAAGTAACTCAGGATGAAATGCAAACACAAAAGGAATAATAAATATCACAATTCCAGACTTCACGGCTGAAAAACCAGTAGTCATAGGTTCTTCTTTAGTGATCGATGCAGCCGCAAATGCGGCAATTGCTACAGGTGGTGTGATGGCAGAAGCGACAGCAAAATAGAAAATAAACATGTGGGCAGTGAATGTAGCTATCCCCAAGCCTGCCAGCATTGGCCCCATTAGTAGAGCAACGTTGATATAAGCTGGTACTGAAGGCATGCCCATTCCCAACAAAACTGCCATTATCATTGTAAGTAGTAAGGCCATAAATAGTAAGAATGGAGTTCCAGTAACACTTAGATCCATTGATGTGAGTATTGATAATATATCTCTTGCTATATAGGTGGAAAAACCAGTTAAATTTAAGCAAAAGTCAATTACCGATACACTTAGAAACATTAAGTACAATGTTGAAATCATCACACCAGCATTTGCTAAAGCCTTTATTATTTTATAAGGTTTCGATCGTATTTCTGGATCGAGAAACAGAAGCAAGATTAGTAAAACACAAGCCCACCAACCGGCAGACCCTGCATCGCCTGCAGAATTTTGAATTACTTTAAACAGCCAAGGAAGTTGATCAGCTGTGCAACTAGTTGCGCCAGCGAGTTTTTCGACACCAAACAATGATCCTATAAAACCGCAACCGACTTGTTCCTTAGGGGTTAAAAGAAGCCCTAATATTAATAGCAGTGGCGCTACAATCATTATCAAATTAAATTTGTCTTG
>Ga0114997_10000534_pt1 | contig 31082 bp, 16 predicted proteins | sample ArcticOcean_MG_C_2_FD_87045 | JGI IMG/M metagenome (GOLD analysis project Ga0114997, IMG submission 87045) | Marine microbial communities from western Arctic Ocean - ArcticOcean_MG_CB4_136 | ecosystem: Environmental > Aquatic > Marine > Oceanic | place: Arctic Ocean: Canada Basin | collected... | reverse complement strand
TGCAGGGACATCCTCAATTACATATACTCATTATGGTGATGATACAGATGAGCTAGATAAATATATAAAAACAGTGATTTCATTAGCATCCGGTGAGTTAGATGCGACTATTCCATCAGATGGTACTCAACTACAAGTTATAAAGCTCGCAGATGATGAATCAGCAGCGACGCTTGGATTTGCTTCTGGCACAGATAATGGCTCTGAAGGTGATGCGGCTGAAAGTATTACAGTTAGTAAAACCGGAGCGACAGAATTCACGTTAAAAACTACTATTTCTGTTTCGAACGCAACAGCAACCGACGGTGCCACAGACGATGACTATGATCTAGCTACAAGCGGCGGCGTTGCCATTGCAAGTGGGGCGACGCAGGTCTTAACGTTTGGGCCAAGTGACACTGATCAATCAATTAGTCTTACCATCGACAATGACGATTTGTATGAAGGTGGAGCTAGTGGTACGCCGGAGACTGTAGAATTTAGTATTGGAAGTTATAATGCTTTTGCCGGGGCAGGCGCCACCGAAACTTTAACATATAGCATTATAGATAACGAAGACGCTCCCACGATAGAGTTTGATACCGACGCATCAAACAGTGTCACTTTAGGTAATGAATCGGTTTCAAGTCCATCGATTACAGTAAAGATTAATCGAAGATCTATTTTTCCTGCAACAATTAATTATTCTGCAGCAGCAAAAAGTGGAACGACAACGCTCACATCTGATGATTATACGCTGGCAAATAATACTGTAGAAATTGCTGCTCTATCTACATCGGCAACAATCCCACTACAAATTGCAAATGATAGTCGTTATGAAGCTGATGAAACGATAAGAATTACACTTGCGTCGCAAGGTGCAAATACTGCGATAGGATCTGCTTTGACGCATGATTATACTATTAATGCTAATGACATAAAGCCTACTCTTGCCTTTTCATCAACCGTAACCAACGATAAAGCAGAGTCCGATGCTTCGAGATTGGTCACAGTTTCCTTATCTGCCATTTCGGGAGTACAGTCAACCGTGTCATATGCATTTACTGGAGAAGCGGGTGACGCTGACTACACTGATGCAACTTCTGGCGCAGGAACCCTTACTTTTGCGGCGAATACAGATCAGACTCAAGATATTACAATCAACTTTACAGACGATACCATAGATGAGGATACTGAAACTATTATTATTACCTTGTCTGGGATTTCAGGCGGTGCACAAAATGGTTCAGACTTAGTTCATACTATTAATCTAGCAGATTCAGATGATCCGCCACCAATTGGATTTAGTATATCTGGTGAGTCACCCGAAAATAGTGTGACTATTGCCGAAGGTTCTGGGGCTACCTACAACCCATCTATTGTACTTGCTAGTGGTTACTCTACCGAATTTGATATCGCAGTTGTCTGGAGTATCGATGCAGCAAATACGGATGCGATTATTGATGGTGAGACTAATCAAGACTTTGAGCTTAGAAGCAATGGTGATGTTGCCCTTGATGATTACAGCGGTTTGAATGAAGCGGCTAGAACTGTTACACTCACTGCAGGACAGACTTCCGTTGACCTTTTACACATTGATTTTCCAACGGATGATTTTTTTGAAGACTCAGAAACATTGGTCTTAAAATTATCCATACCTACATCAATGAGTGCCTTAGATGGTAGTGGTAATCCTGTAAGTGCAAATGGGTCAATTATTACAAGCGTAGCGGGCAACGCGACAGATACAAAAACAATTACTATCACCAATAAATCTTCAGAAACTGTTCCAAAAGTGAGTATTACTGCAACGGGCGGAGGAACTGAAGCAAATACAACTGCTAATTTTGTTGCCACGTTATCGGCAAACTCTGGAGGTGCTTCCAAAGCAGGTAAAGATCTTCATGTAAATTATACAATTGGAACGAATGGAAATACTCAGGCTACCATAAGCAGTGATTACACACTTCCTGATGCTGATGGAAGCAGAACATTTACTATCCCAGCATATGCGTCTTCAGCCACAAAATCGTTAACTTTATTAGATGATATCATTTATGAGTATAACGAAGATGTTGTAGTTAATCTTGAGGCGTATACTGCAGATGCCACAGCTGCTGCCGTTGTTGATGCGGCGAATGCAATCTATACATACACAATAACTGAAAATGATGCTGCACCAGTCTTAGAATTTGCAGATGCTGATAGGGTAGCGGAATATGCTGAATCAGCGACAGCAAGAGTGATTGATGTTCAGTTTAAATCAAGCGGAACTCAAGAGGCTGAGATGCCGGTCTATGGTTATGTAAGTGTTAGTACAAGTGGTTCTAAGACGACCGCTGAAAACGGCGTTGATATTTGTGAGAATTCAGACTGTAGCGGGGGGACACCCCATTTCGAAAATTATGAACAATTTACAATCGCACCCGGCGCAAATATAGATAGTAGGAATTTTTATTTTTACGCTGATAGCCGTTATGAGGCTTCACAGCTGGTTACGTTTGAGCTCGAGACATTTACATCTGCTGAAGTGTCTGGTGTAAACTACAATTCCTATCCTGCGGCGGCGGCTGGTGATGGTATCCCACCTCAAAGTAACGCTACAACAGATGGGGACGAAGAATTTGCGGTTACTATTTCCGCTAGTACTGCAGATGAAAAATCTATTGTTCAATGGGTAGATAATAGTGGATCTGGTTTACCATACTCTGCTTCTTCCGGTTCAAGAGAAATCAGTGAAGGTTCAGCAAGTTCGGGGTATTTTACTCTGCAATTATCTAAATTTTCTGAAAAAGATATAACAGTAAATTATTCACTAATTGCATCAGGTGCGTTGGATGCTGTTGGTCATTCCTCTAACAATACCTATCCTGTCGATTATAGTTATTGGGGTACTGGGTCTGATGGGACTGGTACTAGCACAGCATTAAGCGCTGCTGCTGGATCTGTTACGTTCACAGGTGTTGGAAACAATGTCAGTGCTACATCTGCAACTCAATATATCAATATCCCTGTGGCTTTGATTAACGATGATATAAATGAGTGGAGTGAGAGTATAACTCTTAAGATTAATGAAACGGGTAATGATGACGTAACAGGAACAGGGGTTTCTGATAAACTAGTCATTTTAGATAATGATAATCCACCTGTTGTCAAATTTACAGCGGCTACCTCGGGCGAAGATGTAAATGAAGAGACGATTGCAGCTTCCAGTCCTTCTTTTACATTTGGACTTTATGATGCATCTGGTAATGGAACAGTTACTGGTAAGAAGATATATTTTAGTGTGGTTACAGATGCGGCAGATGCTACTCCAGGTTCTGATTTTGTCGCGCTCACGAATACTGTTTCTGATTGGATAGCTATTGATGCAGCAACAAATTTAACTGCCCAGACTGCCATTGTGACCCTTGATATTGAAGATGATTTAATTGATGAAGAAAATCAAGAAGTCAAAGTAACCCTTGATGTGCTTGGAGCAGATATTGATGGAGACAAAGCTTTTTCTTCAAGTACCACTGGTTCTGATGAAAGAGCTGCAGATGCTGCAACTGCTGGCTCTCCAGCGGTTCACACTTACACCATATTAGATGATGATGCTGAGCCTGTTTTGCGTTTTAGTGATAGTGATAATGCTTCAAGTATCGATGAAGGTGCTACTGAAACGATAACAATTGATTTTGATCCTGAATCACCTAACATCGTACTGTCTGAAAAAATAATTACGGTTACCTACTCTGTCAGTACAACCGGTTCAGATTGTGGTTCTGCTGGTGGATGTGCGACCGGGGGAACAAGCGGGGCATACGATTATCTAACTATTGCAGACAATACATCTTTATCGATTCCAGCAGGTGATACGGATGGGACTTCATTTACAATTACGGCGGTGAATGATACTCGATTTGAAAGCCCACAAGATATCGTTATAAAAATGGATGCTAGTAGTGAGAATAATGCTACTGTTTCTGGAGGTACTGGATCTCAGGTGTATACTTTGACGATAAATGATGACGCTGGTGATAAGCCTACTGCGCAGTTTTATAATGCTTCTGATGTTGCGGCATCCTCTGAGACTGTTGCTGAAGATAATGGGAGCTATACGGTTACCGTGAAGCTTAGTACTATTAGTGAAAAAAACGTCACGATTCCTTACTCTATTGATTTTACAAATTCAACAGCAATTATTGATGATAACAATACAGACTTATCCAGTACTGCTTACCCTTCAGATTGGAGAAATTGGGATAGCCAGGTAGGTTCTACAACATTAAACTTCACAGCAGGTGGTGCCTATAATCTTCACACTGCGACAGGCGCACTTACAATTCTTGGCGCTTCAGGAACCTCTGCAACTACCCAGTATGAAGAATTTATTGTAAACATAACAAGAGATGATGTAGATGAAGAAGATGAAACATTAATTTTTGTATTAGATGAGACCTTAACCAATGCAAACGGTGGGGGTTCAGAGTTTGCCTTAACGATTAGCAATGATGATGATGCTGTAGTGGTTCAATTTGCCGCTAGTAATCCAATCACTGGAGATGAAGATGCTGCTGACCCGGCATTTGTTATAGAGCTAGTAGATGCATCAGGTAATCAAAAAGAATCGGGTAAAATAATTGTGGTTGATTGGCTTAATACGCTCGGAACAGCTGAGGCTACCGATATAAACGCTTTTGCAACAACAGGTCAAGTCACTTTTACACCTAGAACAGGTTCAAGTTCCGCTGCTCCAGTTACTCAAGCTGTTACTATTGATGTAGTTGATACCGATGCGACCTATGAGACAGAGGAATCCTTTACATTATCGGTAACAAACACTACAAATTCAACAGAAGTTGGCACGCAAGAGAACGCCTATGCGATTACAAATATTGATCCGATACCTAAAGTAGAGTTTGTTAGCAGTACTTACACATTGTCTGAGGCGGCAGGAGACAATGGTCCTACTTTAGATATTGGTTACCGTATAGCGACAGGAGATGCTTTAAACTTTTCAGAGTTAACGGAAGAAGATATAACTGTTTATTTTAAAGTCAGCAGCTCAGATGCTAATTTTGTAAACGGTACCGACATTTCAAATGTAGCTGATTACGCTACGGGTACCATTCAAGCAACCTCGACCGATGCTTCAGGGTCAAGTACGATTACTCTAACTGCGACAGTTGATGGTGTTGATGAAGCTGATGAAAACTTCAACCTAAATATGTATACGTATGATGCGTCTCAAACTTCTTCGAATGCTAATGTTTCAATCCTTAGCAACGCTGTAACCCCTCAAAATAGTGAGAGTGGTTCTCAAGGCTACGACCAAGCGGTTATTACGCTAAAAAGTGATCCTAATGATGAGCCAGAAGTTTCATTTTATGATGTAGAAAATGCTATTGTAACCAGTGCTATGTCAGTTCTAGAATCCGATGGGGTGGCTACAGTTTCTATTAAATTAAATAGCGTTAGTGCTAAAACTGTCACAATTCCTTATACTCTTACTTTGGACTACGATAATGATAGCAAAACTGCAAGAGTTGGTAGTTCTTCTGCAACGAGTTATCCTTATGATTATAGAACTTGGAGCGGCTTAACAGTTGTTGGGGATGTAAGTGTCAACGCTGTAACTGCTACAGGAACCATTGATATTGCTGCAGGACAAGAAAGAATAGATTTTAATATAATTATAAATAATGATGATATTTACGAATTTGATGAAACAATTAAATTAAGTATTGGAACTGAAGCTAGTCCTGTACCTACTAATGCAAAAAAAGCAGCATCTAATACTGAGCTAGTAATAACAGTAAAAAATGATGGAGAATCAAAGACCTCTTTAAAATTTTCTACAACCTTATCTAGTGATAATGAAAATACTACAGATTTAATTAATTTTCCGATTGTATTAGAGTCTCAGAGTGGTAAAGATGTCATTTTTAAATATACAGTTAATAATGTTGATAATTACCCATCCGATGGTGATCGTTTTTACAATGCGCTTTATCCTAATAATAAAAATATTGCTACAAAGGGAATTGATTATAATTTTGGTTCTTCTATTACAACAAATATAGATGGTGACAGTATTATTACTATCGCAGCTGGTCAAACTATGGCCAGTATCCCTCTAACCATTATTAATGATGGTTATGATGAGTATGATCAGGTGCTTAGAGTCAGTATAAGTGTATTGAGTGCTTTAGTGGATAATGATGCAGCTGAGAACGGTGATGACTCTGTTTATACATTTACGATTATTGATGAAGACGCAGAACCATATATTAGATTTGAAGCAAATGTAGTAGTTGCAGAAACAAACGCGGGTAATACATTAACAAAAGATATAGAAATTTCACTAGTCGATGAGGATAGCGCGCCAATTGAGTCAGAAAAAACAATAACGGCGTCTTATATTTACGATACTACTGAAACAAGTGGTGATTATACCTCTGCTTCCTTAAACGGAGATGGGATTTATAATGAATATGAAGACGATTTTTTCTTTGAAAACAGTTCTTTGTCCTTTTCTGGTAGAGCATATTCTTATAATCCTGCGACAAAGGTTTTTGAAGAAACCTCTGGTCAAAATTCAAAAACCGTCTCTTTATCGATTTATGGGGATGCGCTTTATGAAGTTGATGAATATGTTAATATTGAATTAACACCATCAGATTTTGTCCAAAGTGGAGAGTTGAGTTCTGGAGATCATTCTTTTGTTTATACGATTCAAGATGATGATGGTCGTCCAACTGTTACTTGGCTTGAGCCAAGTAAAAACATACAAGAGGGTGATCCAAATGATGCGAACGGTGAAGGGAATTATCAAAACGCAGACATTAAGGTAACACTCAGTAAATTGTCAGGTACCGATATTCTTGTCCAGTATTCTGAAAAAGCAGGCGGGACTGCAGAATCTGGAACGAATACAAACTTTGATTTTTACCTTGGTGCAGATAATACTGACCTAGTAGCTATTGGTGTCAATACAAAATCGGTAATAATACCTGCAGCTACAAGCGCTAGTTCAGATCTGACTTTATCAGTGCCAATTGAATCTTGGGATGATGACATAGTTGAAAAAACCTTAACCGCTAATTATGAAAATTTCTTCTTACAAATTGATGCATATCGAGACAAGGGGCCAGACAAGAATTGGGCAACAGTTGATGATAGGTTAAAAGATGTGTCCTCAGAGAATGTGGTCGAAGTCACCATCATTGATAATGATCTGCCTCCTTCAGATTTTACCGTTGGGAGTATTCTAACGAAAACTTCTAACACTGATACTGTAGTCGCTTCTTTTTGGAATCCAATAACGCCGGATTATTGGAATAGTTACAATACTGGTTTAACCGTAAAGATCCCAATTGAGAATAATGTGAGATTAGATGGTGGTACAGTTCGTTTGATTGCGAAGGTAGAAGGATTTAGTTACAATAATATACTTACCTCAACGATTACAATAATTGATTCAGATTTGGGGGATTCAATAACATTTGATGTCTCTGCACAAGATTTTGAAGGTACTGAAGCTTCTCCTACTGCTTGGTTTAGTAATGGCAATGTTGTTCAAATTAGTGCTATCATTGCTGATAAAGATGGAAATGAGACTACAGGTTCTGCTAGTCCAACTTCTATCACCATTGATGAAGCAGTCCCATCAATTGCGTTTTATGATATTAATTCTGTTTCTTCCGTTGGTGGGACAGAAGTACCAAACTATTGGAATGGTACAAATTTGGAGTTTAACGTAAATGTAAAGGTGCTAGATGTCGATCAAACAGTTAGTAATGGAAAAATTAGAATTCTTGCTGGGATTGGAGGAGATGAGAGTGCCGCTGTTTATGAAAAACTAGGCTCGCCTGTATCTATAGCTCCATCTAGCAATGTAGAAGATGGCACAGTTTTAGTTACTATTTCCAAAGAACAAATTGAGAGTCTTGGGGAATTTGTTGAAGGTGATTCCATAAATATTAAAGGAGAAATTGTTGATATTGCTGGAAATAGAACAACTATAAATATTTCGACAATTAAAACATTCATAGATACAACTTCGCCTCAAATAAATAGTGTAAAGTCAATAAACATTGCCGATGGCAATAATAAGGATGGTTTATTTGGAATAGACAGCATTGTCAACTTAAAACTTACCTTTTCAGAAAGCCTTACTCTCACAAGTGGCACTGCAAATATAGGTTTTAGTGACGAAAGCATTTCAGGCCTTGAAATTCAGCAATCGTCTCTTCAAAGTGTCGCCTCAATTATTGTGCCTTACACTGTGCAAGCGAATGATATCAGTTCTGAATTAACTTTTACGGGTTTAACCTCAAGTGCTGGAAACTTTAGGGATGTAGCTGGAAATGATATGACTATTTTTACAGCAATTGATGGTTCGAGCTTGGAAAACCTTTCAACTGTTGAGGTCGATGGTTTAGCTCCTTCTGCATTCACTGTTGATACAGTAATTGTACAAGGTATAAATACTGTCAGTGGTTATTGGAATTCTAATTCAACCAGTCTCATCATACCCCTGACAAATTCTAAAGATCAAAGTGGTAATATCGTTGCTGATGGTGATCCAAGTTTAATTGGCGGTAAAGTACAAATTCTAGGTCGAGTATGGAACACTTCAACAAATACACCAGGAGCATATATTGAAGTTGGTACTACTATTATTTTAACAGATGGTATTGGTGGAGGAACAGAGCCATCAGGGACATGGAACGAGATTACTGGGGCATATAATTACGGACAGTTTCCTGGTAAAACATTACATTTTGAAATTGATGCTGCAACAATGGAATCGGCTTTATCTGTTTTAGCCAATTATCCAGATGAAAGCTCAGCAAACCCAGAACAGAATGGGAAAATAGATTTTGCTGCTATAATAACTGATAAAGCTGGTAATCCAATGCAAGGGATTGCTACCTTAGGTTCTGAATTGATTGTAGATGAAGTAATGCCTCTTGACCCTGCTATTGGACTTCCTTTAGTTGGGTATAACTATACTATACTATCATCAATCGATAATTATATAGAGATTCTGCCTGATACTGTTTCGGGTAGTGGTTTTTCTAGGTCAGGGTTTTATAATAGTACAAATACTGGAGTACAATTTAAATCATGGATTGCTTTTGATGATCCGAATGGTGCAATAACAATTGATCGAGATGTATCTTTAGTTGGTGGTAATGTCCAAGTCCAAATGGCTTCTACAAATGATGCGTCAACAGCAACATGGTCAAGTATTGGTGATTCTGCAATAGTTCAGCAGTCTGACGTTGATGCTGGGTTTATAACAATTATTATTGATTCTTCTTTAATCGAATCTATTTCGGACGATTTTGTTGAGGGGAAAACGTTATATTTCCGTAACAAGGTCACTGATAAGGCAGGGAATATTGCGTATCAATCGACAGTAAGTAACAAATCTCTTATCATTGATGAGACGCCTCATGTATATGCAGATTTAACTTATTCTAGAAAATATGTAAATGGAGTGGATCATATTCCAACGGTTACGATTAAGTTTGATCCAACAGACTATCCTTACAGCCCGCCAAAAGTTTCAGCCATTTATGAAACTGGGAACGTTCCACCAATCGCGACTACAAATGCATTGATGGCTATAGGTTCTGATAGCAGCACCTACACTTATGAACTTGACATCCCAGGTGATAGGTCATCAAATAATTATGACGGTATAGTTTCTATTGCAATAGATGCGACGGACAAAGCCGGTAATCCTATACTTACAGCTAGTGTAACAAATAAGGATTATTTGATGGTTGATAATACGAGGCCAGAAATTGAATTTAAATATGAAAATACAACATATGAGATAGCTAAAAATGAAAACAAGGGGAAATCTGGACATATAATAAAGGTAGTGGCGTTGCCTAGTGAGCCAATGTTTTTATCTCCTGATTTAGGTAATGAAGTCGTAAAACCAACATTATCTGTTGATTCTCTATCGACGCCAGACTTTACTACAAATGTTGTCCCAGCTTTTGATGGAGATTATAATAATATTGCTTCAGATGGTGATAGTATAACATTCTCTTTTACATTGCCTACGAAAGCAGAGTTTGAAGAAAAAGAGTTTAATTTGAGATTATTTATCAATGGAACAGATTTGGCGGGAAATTCTGTCGACACATTGACTGGCTATACATCTAGCTCAGCGTTCACGTTTGACAATAAAGCTCCGTATTTTGATCAATTTTTGTTTGCAGATAATTCTTTTATTCGGACCTCTACGTTACGTTGGTACAATAATGAACAAAAGATGAATTCTGCAAACATCAAATTTGAACCCGTTGATGCATTAGCAAGTCCTTCTGTTGTAACTGAAGGTGATTCTATCATATTTACAGACGAATCATTATCTGGAGGCTATAATGAGTTAGACCGTGGTTTAAAAGGGCCATATTTAATAAATAATAATACTCTATTAACTGATGCTTTAGCCGATAGCAATACGTATAATATTATTTTTAAAGGTACTGATATGGTCGGTAACGTTGGTTCTGATACAATAAAGTATGTTACGTTTGATACGAAAGCGCCTACAGCAAAAGTAACCTATGAGACTGAATACATAACATCTTTATCTCCTAAGGCTGGTACGGTAATTAACGTGACTTTTAATGAGATTCAAACTGTCGCACCAACAATGAGGTTGTTTTATGGCGCTGATTCTGCACAAAACAAAGGAAGTGCTAGTTGGATTGTTGATGATTTAAATACATATATTGATACATCAAGTTCTGCAAAGATTGATGGTCCTATAACATTGATTAATTCAAGTGATGATGCGAAAACATGGTATCACGACCTTGATTCAACTGATGTACAATCAAATTCAGAAGAAATTATATATGATGGTTTTATTTGGGCGCAGCTTTATTCTAATGACCTTGCCGGGAATACTTTTGATAGTGATAGTCTAATATTCTCAGATTTTACGAATTCACTGTATTTAGATAATACGGAACCTACGGCAACTCTTACTTATACAAACCTTCGAGACTCACTTTTAACTGAATATAGTTCTGATGCCGAATTATCATATTGTTGTTTCGCTATCGCTGGAGATACAGTTTTGGTAAAAGTCGAAATGAATGAAAAAGTAAAATATGAACCAGGGACGCTGCCAACCTTGACTCTAAAATACAATTCAGAAAGTGTGATTGAGGGTTATACTCAAATAGGCATAGAACCAATTTCTTATCCTGGCTTTGATATTAAAGATGATGTTGAGCAAACAGCAATGACATTTCATTATAAAATTGTAATACAGGATTCTGCTAAAAACGATGGTACGTTAAAAGTTACTTTAAATGCAAATGATAGATCTGGCACCCCTATTACAACTTATGGTTCTAGTTTGCAGAAATCTGGTCAAGTTGAATCTAGTGTCGCGCTTGAGATTGATAATATTCACCCATGGGGCGATACAGACTATCCTATATTTGGTGTAGCTCAATCTGAAGTAACGTTTCCAACAGGAAAATTTATAACAACTGGATTCCGTGTAATAGAAAATTGGATAAATAAAGCAACAGACAATATTTATATTGATGTTCCTTATCAGCAACCTTCTACAGATAGTACTCTTTTAGGGAAAAATTCAGGTTGGGGGCCTCAAGGTAAAATTGATTTACAGATTCGTAATATTGATTTAGGTACAGGTCAGTGGCAGATATTCGGTAATGAGGATACTATTAAATCTGCATCTAGTTTTACACCATTTGGTAATTATACAAATATGATTACAATTAATCGTGGTATCGAAGATTTAATACCAGAAACAATGCTCAATACAGGTGAAGGCGCATTTAATAGAATTCAGTTTAGGGCAGTATTGAAGGATAAGCATGGTAATATTACTTATGGGAAACCTAGTGATGCTGATTCATCAAACACTGAAAATTTATTTTTTGCTAATTCATCAAACACTGATACGATTCGCTATGATATAGTTTCGCCATCCCTAGGTGCCTATAATGATGGAAATTTCGCTGGCGCTGTTGGCTCAAAAATAATTTCTAGTGATACAGTTTCAATCGGTTGGTCCGAATTTACAGATCCAGGGGGAGCCGCTGCTTCGGGTGTGGATCTTTATGAAATGCAAGTTTATGTTTATCCTTCGACTTGGACAGGAGGTAATGCTGCTGATACTCTTAATAGAATTGACAGCTTATTTACTGTGGATATGGATTTAGATGGAATTGATGATCCGGGTTACTGGTATAAAATTTATAAAGAACAGGCACCGTCTTTTAATAATCCTATAACGGTGAACAGCCTAGAGAGTACTGTAAATGATTCCATATCAAATATGGATATTATTTATGATTATAATGATACCTTAAAACATGAACTTCATTATATGATTTATGTAAGAGCTTTTGATGTTGCAGGTAATGCCTCTGATACAATTTATACAAATGCTATTCAGCGGTATAATTCTGCACCAGTTATCATTGATAATATTGCTGATTTAATTTTATATGAAGATGTAGCTTGGGATTACGATACAGTAAAAGTTACTGATTTAGATTTATCTACACTTCAAAATGATACTTTTACCTATTTCATAGCGTCAAAAAAATTAGTAATTAACTCATCTGGAGGTTTAGACTCGAATCTTATTTCAATTAACCCTCCCACCGTTGACTCGTTGAATGGTTTGGTCTCCTGGACTCCAATTCAAGATTCTACTCTTACTCTTGAGGGCATAGATACAATCATAGATCAATCAGGTGAATATGTATTTACATTTTATGTAGAAGATGCATACGGATTTAGAGATACAATTAATTACAATGCAATCGTTAATGCCGTGAACGACACACCAAATGTCGCAATCCTTGCTCCAGATCGGGAGCTAAGCTGGGCAGAAGATAAGCCAGCTTCAGAAGAAGTAAAAATTAACTTAAGCAATTATGTCCGAGACATTGATAATTTAGATTCGGAGCTTTCATGGCAGTTTGTTATCATGGATACATCCCAGCTTGACGAAGATTTTCCTCTGGCTAGTGTTATTATTGGTCCTGGTACTCCTAAACCTGTGCAAACAAAATTGATGAAAGACTATTTAGGATTTGACCCTTCAAAAGGTGTAGATATTCCTACCCTAGCAAAAAAATCAGGTAGTACAACAATGAGAATGTTATCAGCCGCTAATTCACTTATCACTGTTGATATTGATACGACAACAGATGATAATATCTACGCAATATTTAATAGTGATTCTAATTATCATGGATCAAATCATAGAGTCATTTTTAGAGTTCAAGATCCATTTGGAGCTTTTGATTTAGATACGGTAATTATAAATATTATTCCAGAGAATGATCCACCTGTTGTAGCTACAATTGACACAATTGTAATTAATGAAAATGACTCTATTTGGATTGATTTCTCGCAATTCACATCTGATGTTGATGACTCTACTTTAACATTTAAAATTGAAGGTATTTACAACACAGACTCTGTTAGCTTTTTAAGTGAGCCATATTTATCAGATGGTTTTGGAGATACTGTTTTATTTAATCCATTTGACCTATGGTCTGGTTCTGCAAACTTTAGAATAACTGCTTCAGATGAAGAAGCAGAAAGTTCACAATTATTCACGCTTAATGTACTACGTGTACCAAGGCCTGAAATTGAAGTCTCTTTGATTCAAAATAATGCTTTTTCAAGTTATGTCAGTATTATCATTATTGATAAGCAACAAAAAACAAAATATCTACAACTTGAAGTTCAAAATCAGCGTATTGATATTGACACCGTAGGTGCACATACATACACCGGAGATTTTAGTTTTGGTATTGGAGGAGGATATTCATTTGACGTCATTGCTGTAGCTGAAGTTGGAAAAACAATTTATACCAATACTTTTAACCTTGCTCCAGCCAGAGTAGCTAATAGGTGGTATGCAAATAGTTCTGATGGCAGATTTAGTATCTCTGGCGAACCAGGTAGTGTTGATATGGATCGGAATTTTCTAGTTTTAGATAGCTCTTTATTTATTGAAAATTTTTCGGACCAGGCTTCTTATGTTTTAGGTGATGAGTATTATATTTTTAATAAGCCTATTGAAATAAATTTTGGTAGTATCAGAGAAGATCTAGCAATTTATCAAAGAGAGAATGGTGTCATCTGGAAAGAATTGCCTTCCTTAAATCGTAATGGCCAAATACTTACTTTTACTGAAAATGCTGGATATTTTAGACTGGGTCCAAAAACTATTATTGTGCCCGAAGAAACAGATTTACACCAAAATTACCCAAATCCATTTAATCCTTCTACTACAATTAAATACGATATTGGCTTGATGGATGGTCTTGAACAAAAAGTCAGTGTTAATGTTTACAACGTTGTTGGCCAACAGGTGTCAACTTTAGTCAATAATATTAGTCAGGTAGGCCAATTCTACGTAAGATGGGATGGTGCAGATAAATTCGGTAAAACATTACCTTCTGGTATTTATTTTATTCAATTAAGAACAGAGTCTGGAATTATAAAAAATAAAAAAATGATGTTCCTAAAATGATGTTCCTAAGACTAGATAAAATACTTTTAGGTATCATACTACTACTTTTTACAATAAACTGTAGACAGGCAGTCATTCCAACAGAGGAGGATTTAGCTGGATACGGTTGGACACTATATGAAACTGGTGAGTACCAAGAGGCTAGAGAATGGTTTTATGATGCTGTCGCAAAGGATTCTTCTTATGCTGACGGGTACAATGGGATTGGTTGGTGTTTTGGAAAACTAAGACAAGCTGATTCTGCTGCAGTATATTTCCATGCAAGCCAAACAAAGCCATTTGACACTTATAATACGCCAGATCTTGATCTTGATCTTTATGCTGGATTAACATTCGCTTACAGCGGAATGAATGTTGATTCCCTAGTGAGAGAGTATTCTACATATGTCCTAGTAGAAAGGCCAGAGTTAGGACCTTGGTATTTTAGTCATGATTTAAAGATAAACCATTTAGATGTGAGGCTAGAATTAGCCTTGGCAGACTTCAATATGGGGTATTTTACGTCTTGCAGAGATAATTTGCAGTCTATCTATAATAATACCTACTATCAAAGTTTTCCGTCAAATATTGTTAAAGCACTTACTATGAATGTTGAAACTTTGTTAGGTCGCGCAGAACTAGCTCAGATACTTCAATTTTTACAACAAACACTTAAAAATATCTAGATATTCTGGAAGATTCTACTCTTTTTTCAATATCCCAAAAGGATGACTCTTTTTGGATGAACGAAGCTTTTAAGCTATCTGAAAAAGCTTTTTCAAATGATGAGGTTCCTATCGGAGCCGTAATTATCTGCCATGAAAGGATAATTGGGAAAGGTTATAATCAAGTTGATTCATTAGGAGATCCTACCGCTCACGCAGAAATTTTAGCGATAACTGCAGCTGCTAATACTCTGAGCGACTGGAGGTTAAACGAGTGTACAATTTATGTCACAAAGGAGCCGTGCACTATGTGTGCGGGTGCTATCGTTAATTCCAGGTTTAAGCGAGTAGTTTTTGGAGCCTATGATATTGAAAAAGGTGCTTGTGGTTCATTGTATCAAATTTGCGGAGATAAAAGATTGAATTCTGATACTGTAATTAAAGGTGGAGTACTTGAAGAGAAATGCATCAGTATATTAAAAGAATTTTTTTCAACCAAGCGAGTTGATTAAGTTTTAGACTATATTTTACAATCTATTTTTATAATTACAACAAAACTATAATATGAGGCAGTAATGAAGATTTTAATTTTTTTAGTAGCGATAGTTTTAGGGCTTAATTGTGAAAAGCCCAATCCTTTAGATGTTGAGGTTTATACTCTTGAAAATGGTTTAACAGTTATGCTAAACGAAGATCGCAATGAAACAAGTGTCTTTGGAGCAGTTGTTATTGATGGTGGGGGGAAACGCGATCCTTCTGATGCGACAGGTATTGCACATTATTTAGAGCACGTGTTATTTAAAGGTACATCAAAAATGGGTACAACTGATTATGATAAAGAAAAGGTTTACCTTGATAGTATTGAAGTTTTGTACGATGAACTCAGTAAAAAGAACGATGATAAAAGCCGTTTAAAAATCCAAAGACATATAAATAATCTTAGCGTTAAAGCTTCAGAGTTTGCAATACCGAATGAGTTTACTAGGCTTGTTGAAGGTATGGGTGGTACAGGATTAAACGCAGGAACAGGTTATGACTTTATTTATTATTTTAATTCATTTCCTAGTGCGCAGATAGAAAAGTGGGTAAACTTATATAGCCATAGGTTTCTAGACCCTGTTTTTAGATTGTTTCAATCTGAACTTGAAACTGTTTATGAAGAAAAAAATAGAGCAATGGATAATCCTTTTAGAGTTTTTAATGAAACTTCAAGAAAATATTTTTTTAAAAATCATCCTTATGGTCAACAGACAATTTTAGGGTCAGTAGAACATTTGAAAACGCCTTCTCTTTCAAAAATGAAGGAATATTACAATAAATATTATGTACCAAATAATATGCATTTAATTATCGCCGGTGATTTTGACAAGAGAGATGTAAAAAAGCTAATAAAAGATAAGTTTGGTAAACTAAAAAAAGGTGCAGATGTAGAGCAATTAAACATTCCTGAAGATGATTTTAGTGGAAGAGAGGTTATTGATTTGGCAATAACTCCATACAGGGTGGCTAGGTTTGGTTATCGAACTGTAATGCCTAATCATGAAGATGCGGTTGTATTAGATTTGATTTCAAATATTTTTAGTAATTCTTCAAAAACAGGATTATTAAATAAATTAAATAATGAGAATAAAGTCCTAGGATCTTATGCAACTACAGGACTTGGTGGTACGGATCACGGAGGCTTTGGCTTTGGTTTTGTACCAAAAAATGATAGTCAATCTTTCGGAGATGCTGAAAATCTTATTTTAAAAGAAATTGATAAAGTTAAATCTGGCGACTTTAGCGAAGATTTACTTCTCTCTATTAAACTAAATATGAGTATGGATCATGAAACACGGATGGAGAGTGTAGATGGCCGCACATGGTTAATTATGTCAACAATTCTTGAGAATATGCCTTGGAAAGATGTAAAAAACTATCCAAATAAAGTTAATAGCGTAACAAAGCAGAAAGTTATTGAGGTAGCGAACAAATACTTTACAGATAATTATTTAATTGTTAGATCAGACAAAGGCGACAATAAAAAAGTTAAACTCGAGAAACCTCCGTTTAAACCAGTTGCGCCTCAAAATGCTGAAGCAAGTTCAGAATACGCAGACATGTTAAATAAAATTGAACCTAAAAAAACAGACCCTCGATTTGTTGATTTTAAGAAAGATGTGAAAGTCGAAGATATCGCACAGAATAATCACTTCTTTTATGTCAAGAATCCTGTTAACTCTATTTTTTCAATGAATTTGCAATTCGGCCAAGGATCAATTGATAATGCAGCTTTATCGCAAAGCGCTGATTTTATTTCACTTCTAGGTACAAAAAATAAAACTTTTGATCAATATAAAAACGAACTTCAGAAAATTGGGTCAAAAATCGAGGTTTATTCTAACGGAAACTATTTTGGTTTTAGCGTTAGTGGTTTTGATAAGTTTTTTAATGAGACTTTGGATCTATTAAATGAATTTATGTCTAATATGTATGTAAGAGCTGAAGACAATAGTAAACTGGAAAAACTCGTTGAGAACAGTAAACTAACTAGAGATCAAGAATTTAAAGACCCTTCAACCGCAGGAAGAGCTTTAAGAGATTATGTTATGTATGGAAAAAAATCTCCTTTTTTAAGAAGGTCGACACTTAAAGATGTGAAGAAAATGACATCTAAATTTTTAATCGATCAAGCTAAAGAAGCTATGCAATACGAAGTTGATATTTTTTATACTGGGACAATTAATGAAGTAGCAGTTATAGATCAAATTAAGAATAGATTGTCAATTTCAAAAAATTTAAAGGACTCAAAATCACCAATAACAATGGATTATAAAAAGCATACAAGAAATAAAGTTTTTTTGATTGATGACCCTAAGGCTGTACAGAGTCAAATTTATATAATGGGTCAAGGTAGAGTCCTAGATATGGAGCAAAGAAGTACCTCTGATGTTTTTAATAAGTATTTTGGCAGCGGTATGGCAAGTATCATTTTTCAAGAAATAAGAGAGTTTAGATCTTTGGCCTATACTGCCTACGGCGCATATGTAAATAGACCTGAAATGGAATTACCAGGTTATTTTATAGGCTACATGGGAACTCAAGTTGATAAATCCATGGAAGCGATAAGTACATACATGGATTTATTTAAAAATATGCCAATAAAAGAGAATCGAATTTCAACAATTAAATCTGGGTTAAAACAATCTATAAATACGAGAAAACCGGGTTGGCGTAGTCAAGGTGCCTATGTTAGTAATGCGATAAAGCAAGGTTATGATAAAGACCCTAATATATTGGACTATAATAATTATGATGATGTAAACTTTGATGATATTATAAGTTTTTACAAAAATAATATTACCAAAGATCCGGTTGTAATAACGATTCTTACAGATAAATCAAAAATAAATATTGATAAAATTCTAGACTATGGTGAGCTAATCGAAGTTAAGAAGAAGAATATTTTCAATTGATTTCTAATTCTACAAAAAATTTAAAATGAGTTATATATGGTAGATAAAACAGATTTAAAAATTTTAAAATTACTTCAAGATGAAGGTAGAGAGACTGCCAGTAAAATTGCTGAAAAACTAAGTCTTACAGTTCCTACTATTACTGAAAGAATCAAAAAACTGCAAGAAGCATCTGTAATAAAAGGATTCCAGGCAATCATTGATGCAAAGTCAGTTTCTTTAGATGTCTCGGCCGTTATCACTGTTGTGGCCTCTACTTCAGCTAATTACAAAGAAGTCATTGAAAAAGCAGTAGAGTGCCCTGAAGTCATTCAGTGCTTCGCTACAACTGGAGTAGGTTCGCTTCTTTTATGGGTAGCAACAAAAAATTCTGAATCTCTTGAACAATTGTTGAGAAGAATCCAAAGTTGGCCAGATATAACAAGCACTGAAACTCGAATTATTTTATCATCTTATAAGGCTATGCCAAAGATTCCTATTTAATATTATTTAACTTTATTTAAATTTTTCTTTATTTTATTAAGTATTAATAAAATATGTCTAATAAAATATTGTATTTTTTATTAAATGTTAATAATATAATATCTTGATATTGGTCTATAATGAAAGTTGATGGCATAGATAAGCAAATTTTAGCAATTTTACAGCAAGATGGTAGAACCTCTGCTAGCAGTATTGCATCTGAGCTTGATGTATCTATTCCAACAATTACAGATCGCATAAAAAAGTTGCAAGATTCTCGAATAATAAAAGGCATCCATGCTGTTTTAGATCCAAAGCCTTTAGGGCTAGATGTTGCAGCTATTATTACTCTTATTTCAGAATCTTCATCTCATTATAAAGAGGTTACGAAAGCAGCTAAAATGATGCCAGAGGTTTTACAATGCCTTTCAACAACGGGTAGGGGTTCTCATATGCTGTTTATTGTTACTCGTAATTCCTTAACATTAGAAAGGCTATTAAAAAAAATTCAAAGCTGGCCTGGTGTTACCCGAACTGAAACTCAAATCATTTTATCTGACTATAAAATGATTCAAAAAATAACAGATTTAACTACAATTAAATAAGGATACAGACAAGTGAGTAAAATTAAAATAGAATATATTTGGATGGATGGGCATATGCCTACTCAAAAACTTAGGTCAAAGACAAAAGTAATGAAAGGCCCCATTAATTCCATTTCTGACCTTCCTATATGGAGTTTTGATGGCTCTAGTACTAACCAAGCGGTTGGAGATGATAGTGATTGTATGTTGAAGCCAATTTATATGGTTCCAGATCCAATAAGAGGTGGAAATGATATCTTGGTAATGTGCGAAGTTATGAATTCTGATGGGTCAGTTCATCTTTCAAATACAAGAGCGCATTTAGGACATTTGTCTGAAAAGTTCTCTAATGAGAAATCATGGTTTGGAATCGAACAAGAGTATACACTTTTTGAAGGGCGAAACCCTCTTGGGTGGCCAGAGGGAGGATACCCCGCGCCTCAAGGACCATTTTATTGTGGTGTTGGTGCTGATGAGGTTTTTGGACGTGAAATTGTTGAAGAGCATATGCAGCTTTGTCTTGATGCTGGACTAGAATTTTCAGGTATCAACGCAGAAGTTATGCCTGGACAGTGGGAATACCAGATAGGGCCGCTTAGTCCATTAGATGCAGCTGATCAAATGTGGCTCTCTAGATGGCTATTATACAGAATTTCAGAAGAATATGGAGTAAGCGCTACATTACATCCCAAACCAGTAAAAGGGGACTGGAATGGGGCAGGAGCGCATACAAATTTCAGCACAAAATCAATGCGTGAAGCTGGTGGTATTGATGTTATCAATGCTGCATGTAAAAAATTAAGCAAAAAACATGATGAGCATATAGAAGTCTATGGTGCACATAATGATGAGCGTTTGACTGGACTTCACGAGACTTGTAGTATAAAAGAATTTAGATATGGTGTAAGCGATCGTGGAGCTTCGATTAGAATACCAATGCAAACCTCAAATGATGGATTTGGCTATTTAGAGGATAGGAGGCCATCAGCTAACATGGATCCTTACAAAGTCTGTGCAATTCTTATTGAGACTACTTGTAATTAATTAGATTGCTTTACTTTAATCAATATTCTAAAAGCAGGTTGATAGCTTTAAGATAGCCTTCTTTTCCTTGTCCTGAAATCTGGGTTATTGTTACCTCTTTAATTACAGAATTTTTCCTAAAATCTTCTCTTGAGTTTATATCACTTAAGTGTACTTCTATCGTTGGGATTTTAATAGCGGAAATAGCATCTCTAATAGCATAAGAATAGTGAGTATAGGCACCAGGATTTATAATAATTCCATTAAATTTCGATTCGAAAGCCCAGTGTAGTTTGTTAATAATGGCACCTTCACTGTTTGATTGGAACCATTGAAGATCATTTCTTGCGTTGTCGACTTGTTTTGTTACCCATGAAATAATCTGATCTAAACTTTCTATCCCATAAACCTCTGGCTCTCTCTTTCCAAGTAGATTAAGGTTTGGACCATTTATTATTAAAAGTTTCATAATAATTTAAAAGATTCTCTTAAGATGAAATCATCTACGTTATTTTCAATAGCCGCCTGGCCTATTTTATTTAGAGTAATAAACTTTAATTTTCCTTTTACAATTTTTTTATCTCGTTTGATAAATGCTAATAATTCTTCGATGTCTATTTTTTTTAATTTAGGAAGTGGTAGTGATCGAATTGATTTCTCTAAAACGCTAAATTGTTTTTTATCTAATTTGTTTAATTTAAATGAAACGTATCCAGCGCAAAGCATTCCAAACGCTACTGCTTCACCGTGTCTTAAAGAATTAAAACCAAATCTTAGCTCTAGAGCATGACCAACTGTATGCCCAAAATTTAAAATAGCTCGTATTCCGTTATCTGATTCATCTTTTGAAACGATATCTGCTTTTAGCTTACAGCAAATTTCAATAGCCTGCGAAAAAGGAAATGTTGGTATATCTTGAATCCAAATTGAAACTTTTTCAAAAAAAACCTTATCCAAAATAGCACCATACTTTATTATTTCGCCTAGACCAGAAATTACTTCTTCATCAGGAAGAGTAGTTAAAAAACTTTGGTCTATAAATACTCCATTCGGTTGATATATTGATCCTATTAAGTTTTTTCCTTTATCTATATTTATTCCCGTTTTCCCTCCTATCGAAGAGTCAACCATTGATAAAAGTGTCGTAGGAATTTGAAAATATTTTATGCCCCTCATATAGCTAGAGGCAATAAAACCAGAAACATCGCCTACGGCACCACCTCCTAATGATAAGATACAAGATTCTCGATCACACCCAAAATCAATCATTTGGCTTATTGCTCTATTAAATTCATTTATACTTTTTGCGGCTTCCCCATTTGGCAATGTAATGTGAGAGCAATCAAAGCCTGAATTTGTTAAGTCCTCTTCAATTTTGTAACCAAATAGACCCATCAATTTATGTTGCGATATGATTATCCATTTCTGACCATTATTATAGTTAGATAGTAATGATGGCAGGTCATTTTTTAGTCCTGGCTCAATATTAATGTAATATGAACGTTTTTTAAGATTTACTTTATACTTTTTCAATTTTTAATTTATTTTTAATGTTTTTACAAATTTCTATCAATGATTTATTGTCTGTAATGATTGTATCCTCTGCACATTCAAGGTAAAAAGCTTCTCTTTTTTTATAAATCGCCTTAAGTGATTTTTTAATACTGCCATAATCAATTAAAGGCCTTTTGATATCAATGTTATTTACGATTCTTTTTTCTAAAGTTGAAATTGATGATTTCAGATAAAAGGTATGGCCATTATTTATTAAGTATTTTCTATTTTCTTCCGTTAAAACAATTCCGCCTCCACAAGATATAATGCCATCGTTTTTTATTTTTTTTAATGATTCGCTTTCAATATGTCTAAAGTATTTTTCACCTTTTTTTTTAAAAATATTTTTTATTGATTTTTTTTCACTTTGAATTATCATCTCATCAGTATCTAAATAGGGTAATTCAATATATTTAGATAGCTCCTTTCCGACTGATGATTTGCCAGAGGCCATCATCCCAATCAAAAATATTTTCATTAATATTTAGCAGATAATTTTAAATGTGCGTGCAATTGTTTCATAGAATCCCCACCAAATTTTTCTAAAACTACATCAGCTAATACAATACACATCATGCTTTCTGCAATAATGGATGCTGCTGGCACAGCACAAGAATCAGTTCTTTCCTTGTGAGCATCTTTTTTTTCTTTTGTATGAATATCAACTGACCTTAATGATTTAATCAATGTCGGGATTGGTTTCATTGCTACTTTTACATTTATAGGCATAGCATTACTCATGCCACCCTCAATCCCCCCTGCATTATTTGAGAATCGTTTGTAATGTTTACCATCCCACCCAATCTCATCATGAATTTCACTTCCAAATTTTTCTCCAGAGCTAACTCCTTGTCCAATTTCTATAGATTTAAATGCATTAACGCTCATTAAAAGAGAGGTTATTTTTGATTGCAATTTTCGATCCCATTGAGAATATGAGCCCAAGCCATAGGGCAGTCCAGTTGCAAAAACCTCAAAAATTCCGCCAACTGAATCACCATTTTTTTTTGCTTGATCAATGATCTTAATCATTTCTTGTTCTTTTTTTTTATTTAAACATCTTAATGGAGAACTATCTACTAAGTCATTAAGTTCATTTGCACTCATATCTTTAGGTATATTTGTTGTGTCCTTGACATTATGAATTTGTGTAACTCTGCTTGCGACATTTATTCCTATCTCATTTAATAATTTCCTACATACTGATGCAAGAGCTACTCTCATTGTTGTTTCTCTAGCACTTGATCGTTCTAGAACATTTCTTATATCATCAAAATCAAATTTTTCTACTCCTGCCAGATCAGCATGACCTGGGCGTGGGAGCGTAACTTTTCTAGGTGCTTTATTAGGTTTTCCAATGGTCATTTTTTCTTTCCAATTTTCCCAATCTTTATTTCTAACTATTAGGCCAATTGGTGAAGCTATTGTCTCACCAAGCCTAATGCCTGACCAGATTTCAACTCGGTCTTTTTCAATCTTCATCCGTCCACCGCGACCATATCCCATCTGTCTTCTAGCTAGCTGAATATCGATATATTCTTTTTCGATTTTCAATCCAGCTGGAATCCCATCGAGTATACCTAATAATCCTTTGCCATGGGATTCTCCAGCAGTTAGAAATTTTATTTTTGTAAGCATAAGTGTTTCTCTAAAGTAGTTTTTATTGTTTTAAAATTAATGTAACTGTTAATATCTTCATTAAGCCAAATATTTAAGGAGCAAATCGCTTGAGAAATTAACATATCTAGTCCGCTGATGGTTATTGCTCCCTTAGCCTCGGAATATTTTAACCACCTTGTTTTAAATGGGTTGTAAATAGTATCAATTACGATGTTTTTACTTCTTATTTTAAATTTTGAAGGCATCTTATCTTTGTATCGACCCATTCCGAGAGGAGTGCAGTTTATTATAACCTCTGGTTCAATATGTGTAATTGTTTTCAACCTTTTTGCTATCCAGTCCTCAAGTTTTATCTTATTTTCTCGATTTCTATTTTCTATTGTTATAGAGCTCACTTTATTTTTAATAAGAGCAAAGGCAATTGCATATGCTGCTCCACCAGAACCAATAATTAAACATGATTTTCCCTTGAGATCAATTTTATTTTTTTTAAGAGTGTCTGAAAATCCAATCCAGTCAGTGTTGTAACCTTTATGATTGTGTACACAGTTTACCGCAGTTATATCCTTAGCATTATTATCAAGATATCTTAGGTTATCTAAAATGGTATTTTTATGAGGAATAGTTACATTATACCCATCGTAGTCATTTGTCATTACAAAATTTTTGATTTGATTTGGTGATACATCAATTTTTTCATAAGAAGCATCTATGTTCAATTGTTCAATAATCGTTGCATGTAGTAGTGGACTAAGGCTATGATCAATCGGGCTTCCAATTAATGCAAATCTCTTCATTTTATTAGTCTTCTCATCATCTTAAAAAAACCAGGGAATGATATATCTACACAATCATAGTTATCTAATTTTGTATTACCTTTAGCAACAAGACCTGCAACTACAAATGCCATAGCGATTCTATGATCGTTAAAAGTTTCTATATTGGCGCCTTTTAATTTTGTTGGCCCAGTAATTGCAAATCCATCATCATATTCTTCTACAGATGCACCCATTTTTCGAAGATTAATCACAATTGCATTAATCCTGTCTGACTCTTTTACTCTTAACTCTTCTGCTCCTCTAATAACTGTTTTTCCAATTGCCTGAGTCGCAATAACAGCAAGCATTGGTATTTCATCAATAATACTTGGTATCTTATCCGCTTGAATCTCAATTCCCACTAGGTTTCCGGAATTGATAGTTATATCAGTTACTTTTTCACCTGCTTCATGACCTTCATTTGTCAAACTCATATCTGCTCCCATTAAGCGGATTATATTAAAAAATTGAAATCGAGTTGGGTTAGATAATATTTTTTTTAAAATTAAGTTTGATTTTGGTAATATTGATGCGGCACCAGCAAAAAATGAAGCGGATGATGGATCACCAGGTATTTCAATATTCAAAGGTTTGAGCGATTTTACTGGAGGGGAAAGATAAATTTTATTATTCCTCATCTTAATAGTTACCCCGACAGCTTTCAACAATACTTCTGTGTGGTCTCTTGATAAAAAAGGTTCTTGATAAAAAACAGGTTCGGATGAACCCAAACCAGAAAATAAAATTGCAGATTTTACTTGAGCGCTAGAAATTTTACTGCTGTAATTAATTCCACTTATTTTACTTTTTTTAATAATTATCGGTGAACGATTATTAATGCATTTTATGTTAACACCCATTTGAGATAGGGGTTTAAGTATTCGCTCCATAGGCCTTTTTGAAAGCGAGCTATCTCCAATTAAAGTAGCTTCTATGCCTCGACTTGGTAATAATCCGCTCAGCAAGCGCATAGTGGTACCTGAATTTCCACAGTTCAGTTCCGTTGAGGGATTATAAAATGTATCACCTTTCACAACTTTTATTTTTTTAGAATTTTCTTTAATAGATATTCCACAAAGTTTCAAGCAGTGTTCGGTTGATTGAATATCTTTTCCGTTTGATAAATTTTTTATAGTTGAAATCTGCGGCGAAAGTGAAGCAATCATTAATGCCCTATGCGAAATTGATTTATCTCCTGGTAAACTTATTGAACCCGTAATTGTCATTTCTATTATCTTAAGCAGTCAGCAATTAGAAACGCTAATTCTATTGCTTGGTTTGCATTCAATCTTGGATCACAATGAGTTCGGTATCTATCGGATAAATCAGAATCAGAAATTTTATCTAGGCCGCCTGTGCATTCTGTTACATTTTGTCCAGTCATTTCAAGATGAATACCCCCGAGGTATGATCCTTCAGCTTTATGAATATCAATATTCGACCTGACTTCACTTAATATATTATCAAACCTTCTAGTTTTAACTCCTGAATTATTTTTTATTGTATTCCCATGCATAGGATCACAAGACCAAATTACATTTTTACTCTCATTAATTAATGCTTTGATAATTTTCGGAAGACATTTTTCAACTTTATTGTGCCCAAAGCGCGTTATCAAAGTTATTTTTCCTGATTCATTTAATGGATTAAGTATATCTATTATTTTTAATAACGACTCTGTATCGGTATTTGGTCCACATTTTATACCAACAGGGTTTTCAATTCCTCTACAAAATTCAATGTGAGCACTATCAACAAATCGGGTACGATCACCAACCCATAAAAAATGTGCAGATGTGTTATAAGTGTCTCCTGTAGTTGAATCTAATCTGGTCAGTGCTTCTTCATATGGTAGCAATAATGCTTCATGGCTGGTATAATATTGCACACTTCTGAGTTGAGGAGTATTGTTGGAATTAACACCTAAAGCATCCATAAATTTTAAGCTTTTTTGAATTTCTTCAGCTAAGTATCCATATCGTTCACCCTGCGGCCCACCTTTTACAAAATCCATATTCCAAGATTGCACATGTTTAAGATCTGCGTATCCTCCATCTGCAAATGCTCTTAGGAGGTTTAAAGTAGATGCCGCTTGAGAATATGCTGTTAACATTCTATTTGGATTTGGTTCTCTTTTAATAGCATCAAATTCTATACTGTTAATTATATCTCCAGCATAACTCGGAAAACTTTGACCATTGATCGTCTCAAATTCACTTGACCTTGGTTTAGCAAATTGTCCAGCCATTCTACCAACCTTAACAACTGGTAATTTAGTGCCAGATGTTAATATCACTGCCATTTGAAGTAATACCCTAAAGGTATCACGAATGTTATCAGCATTAAATTCTGAAAAACTTTCTGCACAGTCCCCACCTTGCAATAAAAATCCTTTTCCATCATTAACTTTTGATAGATGCTTTTTTAATGAGCGGACTTCTCCAGCAAAAACCAAAGGCGGAAAACTTTTAAGTGTTTTTTCAGTGGTTTCTAATTGTTTGACGTCTTTATACGTGGGGATATGCTTTGCTTTAAAGTCTTTCCAGCTGCTTAGTCTCCAATTATTCATTTTTAAGCTCCTCATTATTTCCCTTCCACTTCTTCAAAAGATTTTTTTAATCTGTGAATCATATCTTTTGTATATGGATTATAAGACTGTAAATCAGAATATAATTCCCAGCTGTCATTGCAGGTTTGATCTACAAGATTTAATAAAACTCGAAATCCTTGAGTATCAATATTTGTTTTCGAGATCCCAAACTTTTTCAAAGAGCGACCAAGAAAATGAGTAATACCTTGCGTTCTAGCTGCAAGCTTATCATGTTTTTCTGGGCTCATGTTCAATATTTCAATATTTTGATCTTTGAAATATTTTTCCCAAAAAGAATATTGGTTGTGGCAGTCTCTGGTCCGATGCATCATCATCTTTAGCTTTTCATTGGTTAATATAGAATCGGGGCCAAACATTGGATGCGATGATAATATTCCAACACCGCTTGGGAGATATTTTAACATTACCTTAGCAGTATGTATTTTCACAGAGCAAACATCAATAATGGTTCTGTTTATTTTGATGGCTTTCGAAATTTTTTTTAATAAATTTTCAAAATTGTGTATGGGGACAGCTATAAAGATAACTCTCTCATTTAAAACTTCGTCTAAAGTCACAAAATTTATATTATCTAATGAATTGCTCGGTTTTACATCATATATATTTATTGAAAAGCCTTTTTGAAGAATAGTTGCCAATACTTTACCAAACCTACCATATCCTATTATTCCTACGGTGTTCATTTTAAATCAAGCTTACTAACGCCAATGAACAATGTTAAATTATGTTTTAAATCGTGTATACTTTGTTCTAATATTTCTAATCCATAAATATCTGCACATGCTTTATTTGCTATTACAGCTGCAGTTTTCGGTAATTTTTTTTGGCTAAGACGTCGAGCAGACTCTGCAGTATCATCTTCCTCAATTAGTGGTCTAGTCCAAAAATTTTCGCTTAAATAATTTTTGCATTGTCTCAAAGCTTGTCTATGCGAATGAATTTGAGATATGTCTCCAACTTTAGTACCAGCAAGACCTAATAAGTTTTGCTCAATTGGTATATGAAACATCTCAATTATTTTAGCTTTATAAAGTGCAAGTGCCTCAACGCTTTCTATTACAACTCCGCCCTGTGCATTCTCCATTGCGAATATACCGTAATCTACTTTTGAATTCTCGATACTATTCAAAACAGCATTAGATGATATTAGATAATCTAATTCATAATTATTGATGCCATGATTTGAAGCAAATTTGACCGCTGCGTCTTCGGAAAAACTACCTTTTCCTCCTTGTATGCCTATTTTTTTCATATTATTTAATTTTAGTTTTTGTAGAAAATTTAAAAAAAAACCTCGAGAAAATTCGAGGTTTGTTAGAATTAATTTATTACTTATCAAGTAAAATCAATAAACCCCTAGAGATTTAAAGAAATATTTATAATAATAATTTAGTAATAAGAATGCATTATCCATGTTCTAAATTATATAAAGAAATTAAAGATTAAACACTATTTTTTTAATTTTTGTATATCTTTAGAAATTGAAAATATTGTTTCAAGTAAAGTTTCGATGTATTTAGGTTCTATTTTGTTTTTGAAGTCATTCGTCAGCCTATTAATTATGGCAGCTTCTCGAGCTTTGTCATTGATAGGCTTCTTATAAACAATTTTTGATTGCCCTATTTTTTTTGAAGTCTCAAGCCTTTTATTAAATAACTCAAAAATTTGATTATCAATTTTGTCAATCAAATTTCTTTCTTTAATGATATTATCTTTTGGTCTACTCATACAATTAAGGATTTAATGTAAATTAAAAATAAGGCTAGTTGAAGCATATATTAATCAAATTTAACAATGTTTTTTTGATTAGTTTTAATAATAAGGTTTAAATTTTAACTACTCTAGGGGTGTTGTATGTCTTTGCAACTGAAATTAAACCCTTACAACTTGATCTGGGTAATACCAGCGGAAGGAACGAGACCATGCCTGCACTCTTTTTAATTTTCTCTTTAACCCAATCAATATTAACTGCTTCAAATCTTACTTTTGGGGTAGTTAAAAATAGTTTTACTAATAAACCTTTAGAAGGGGTAAACATAACCTCGGGTCAGCAAGGGACGAGTACAGATAAAAAAGGAAAATTTATTATTGAGGCTGAAACAGGTTATTTATATATTAGTCATGTTGGGTTTAAATCATTAGAAATCCGTGCAAATGATACTGTTTACGTAAATTTAATTCGAGACATTATTTTGTCGGATGAAATAGTTGTTATATCTTCATTATCAGAACAGTCTATCTTTAATACTTCCTCAAGTATTGCATTGCTCAATGAAAAAGAAATAAAAAATCATAATTTTGAGCATTTTCAAGATGTGATAAACCACATCCCGAATTTAAATTTTGCTGGTGGAACGAGTAGACCTAGATATTTTCAAATTAGAGGTATTGGTGAGAGCAGTCAGTTCTTTGGTGAAGGCTCACCAAATCATTCTGTGAGTTATGAAATCGATGGTATTGATCTAAGTGGAATCGGAATGATCGGAGGAATGATAGATGCAGATCAAATCCAAGTAGCTAGAGGTCCTCAGTCTACAATTTTTGGAAACAATTCAATTGCAGGAGCGATAAATATATTGTCCGCTGATCCTGTAAGGAAGAATTTTATTAAGCTAAACTATAACACTGGTAATGATAACCTATCATATGCTGGATTTACTGCTAATCTTAAAATTTTAAGAGATTCATATTTTAGATTTAATTTTTATAAAAATTATCAGGATGGTTTTAGAAAAAATAAATTTCTTGGCAAAAATAATACAAACAAAAAAGACGAAACCTTTTTTAGGTTTAAAATAAATTTTCCCATAAAGAAAAATATTTTACTTAAAAATACAGTTTTATTATCAGTAATAGATAATGGCTATGATGCTTGGGCGCCAGATAATAACAAGGCTTTAATTACGTATTCTGATCAACCAGGTAAAGATTATCAGAACACTAGGGCAATTGCATCGAAATTGATACTGAAGAGTAGAAAATATAGCGCCATGATAAAATATTCTTCATCCTCTTCAAATATTATTTACAGTTATGATGGCGATTGGGGAAATAATGCTTTTTGGGAAGATTCGACTACTTACAATTTTGATTCTAATTATTATGGCTATTATTTGCCTTATCAATATTTTGATAAAACAACTAGGTTGAAAAATAATACAAATTCTGAAATGCGGATCTACAACAAAAAAGCCTTATTCGGTTTCTATTTAAAACAATTATCAGAAAAAGATGAAGGTGAGGGCTATTTATTCGGTGGTGAAGGAAATGTTTCCAAAGCCAGTAGTGATTATGATATCAATGTAAAAGCAGTTTTTGCAAATTTGAATTCTGAATTGAGCAGTAAAATGAGTATAGCAAATAGTTTTAGGCATGAAACGAATGAGGTTTCTTATTTTGGCCAATCATTTGGTTATTTAAATGATACAATACCATCTATTTATGCAAATAAAAAATTTAGGCTAAATAGTTTCAAAAGTAGTTTTGCATATAAGCTAGGTTCTGATTCTAAATTATTTGCTCATATATCATACGGTTATAAGACTGGAGGTGTTAATCAACAGCCTTATGTTTCGTATGAAAACCGTATTTATAATCCAGAATATTTAGGCAGCTATGAAATAAGTTTAAAACATAGCACAGAGGCAATATTTATCAACACAACTTTTTTTTACAATGATAGAATAAATCAACAGATTTCTATATCTGCTCAACAAAATATAAATGACCCAAATAGTTTTTATTACTATACAACTAATAGTGAAAGTGAAGGATT